>Ga0307511_10007365_pt1 | contig 11071 bp, 9 predicted proteins | sample 13_EM_MG_FD_200266 | JGI IMG/M metagenome (GOLD analysis project Ga0307511, IMG submission 200266) | Populus trichocarpa ectomycorrhiza microbial communities from riparian zone in the Pacific Northwest, United States - 13_EM | ecosystem: Host-associated > Plants > Roots > Unclassified | place...
CTCAAATTAACCTAGGAACCAGCATCCAAATCGACCTAGATATCACTGTGCAAATGACCCTAGGAACCACTATCCAAATCACCCGACAAATCAGTGTCCAAATCAATCTAGAAATTGCTGTCAAAATTAACCAGGAAATCAGTGTTCAAATAGGTTTCAAATCACTTCTAAGTCACTGTGGTAATCACTGTGGAAATCACTATAGAAAATCCAGCGCCCCAACTCAAAATTCCAGAATCATCAGTAGAATTTGTCGTTGGGCATGTTGTAGGTGGGAATGGAAAGAACCTATCAGCAGAATCACAGTCAGAATGTATGGAGGCTGGGAATGGATGGTGGGAATGGCGGTAGTGGAGCGGTCGCTCCAGGTACTGCACCCACGTCCCTAGTCAATTCCTAAGAAATTAGTCGAGCTCATGCAGGCACACTATGTTTCACGTTAAATCTACCCATCTCTTAGGCATTCCCCAGGGGTGTGGTTGCAAGCTCTTCATGAAATAACCTTGTAAATCCCTATTACTACTCATTCGATAGCCTCAAGATCACCTTAAACCCCATTTACTACTCTGAAAATCCCCATTCCTACACATACGATAGCCTGACGTTGATCCACGGTTTCGTTCCCTACTATTTATAGTTTCGTTCGGGGTGCACGGGTTGAAAGGTTTATCTTAGTAACTTCAGTATATGGTAACACCTGAATATGAAAAAAATAAAAATAAAAATAAAACCCCCTGTGCAATTTCCTGCAGTTCAGGCAGATGACCATTTCAGCATAATCAACGATATATATCTGTTCAGGGTCGTTCCGGGATTCGGGCTATACTGGTATTGCCCGGGCCATTGCGGAATTGCAGGGCCATTCCGGGGTAGCATATATATCACTCCAGGCATATATAACATAGCAAGTTGAGAGGAAATCGAGTCTACTGTATTATACATAGGATATATACATAAGAAAAGTATACAAAAGAAATTAAAAAAATATACAAGAAAAGCTCTGCTTGAATCACCCGCTTAATAACTTAATAATAAAATTACGTCGATATAGAAAATAAATACCTGCTGATTCATTGCTCAATTACCATTCCCGCATCGAGGGATCTTTGATAGACCAAATTGACCAACCCATACCATAAGTGCAATCGCACCTTCCATACTTTCTTTAGACTTCACGGGATAAGCACAAGAATACTTGCTAAAATAAGCTCAAATATGTAAAATCCACAGGTATTGTTCACTACTTGGACCTGGTTTATTACGTCCACACGGTTAACAGTACCGTCAAAGTTCAACAACCTATACAGCATATTAAGTAGATTAAGACTTATACGAGCTTCTTGCGATTAAGTTCAGAAATACTTCTCATTTATACTCGCATAGGTTTTGTTCTTACCTGCATGCAACTACAATAACAATGAGTATGTGCGATAACATTAGATACATCATGGTCTAAAACCACTCATTTCCCACAATTATTTTCCCCAGAAATAAAAAATAAAGTATCATACTATAGCTCATATTCCTTTGATCACAGCTTAATTGCTAACATGTCATCCTTTGGAGCCCTCAAATTTGGGTCTTGGAGGTATGCTTAATCTTGCGATACCTAGCCACTATACACTATACTTGAAAGAGACTTCAGGGAATTACTTCTCTAAGGTCAATTGAAATTTGTGGGTTTTTGTATGCAGATATTCTTCAAACTTGGTAACTTGAAGTACTAGTTAAATTTCTCATGTGTATAGCTAAATGGTAAAAATGATCTTTTAAGCTGCGCAACATTCTCTGCTAAATAAGAACCTTCATTTTGGTATACCTCTATTGGGTATTTTTTTGGATAAGTCGCCTATTCTCCCTCTGATGCTTTTTGATCAAATTTTTCTGCTACAAATCAATCCTCAGTATAGCCCGATTTAGTAATTATAACATCACTATGGTATTGTAGAAATTAAATCCTTGTCGTCGTGGCATTGACCAATTTTAATCCCGGAATGGCCCCGAACATATTCATGTGCAACCAGTTTTCTGTTAGTTTTTTCGATATGTATACGCCTACTCATCCTGAGTCTATGAGCCCTCATCAAATTAGCAATCCCTGTAGGGTTAGAAGCTAAGATATCAGTAACTGGACTCACAGCACGGGGACCTCTCACTAGAGCAACTAGAGCAACATTATAAATACCTGTGTCGACCTTACCCTGAATTCACAATACTAAAGCATGTCAAACGACGATATGGAGGCCTCTAGGAGCTACAAACACTCCATCTTGAAGGTACACTCTCACCCCCGAAATGCTACCCTCTTCCGCAACTATATTGAAGCCAAATCAATGACAAATCCAGCCATCAGCACCAACAGAGTATCTAGATTCAATATTGCAGAAACAATGTATAATATTGAAATATTGCGGCCCCTCAACTCAGGGTATCAGCCTTACCAAACCCACACTTCTGAGAAGTTGCTGAACAGAGCTAGAGATTCACTTCCTCACGATAAACTCTGTTCTATGGGGGGGTTAACCATTGAGGAAACAGTACATAAACATCCTTCAGCAACCCAACTGTGTTCCAATCCAGCTACCCCACCACAACTTCCCGCTATATATCAGTGAATTGTTTTTCAGATTAGGGTGTTTTAGGAACATTAACAATTCGTGTTATGTCTTCTAGGATAACTTTTTCAACCTTTGGAGAATCCCTATACCTTGGTATGTTCCCTCGTCTCAGGTAGAAGGAATATGATTCGGGGTACCACCTACATGCAGTCGAATAGTGGTATTAGAAACTGATATCGGATGTAGTGGTGTTCGAACTTGCCTTAGTGGCAAACAATATATGACTAGACTTAAACATAATGATAAATGGATGGGCCCTCTGCTGGAATTCATTTTGTTAAGATATGAGCGGAAGAATAGGTTTCATAGACTTGTGGTAGAATGATTGATTGAATTATCGGTGGTCTTTTACCACCATATATATACATGAATATGTCTGCATACATCATATCCCGGCATTATATCATAATATAGGCTTCAGGAGGTCCCTGCTTTTATACTTCCACCATAATATAGGCTCTATGCGGTTCATGCGTATAACGTTCTCGGGTGTGATCGGTAGAGTGTATTCCTTACACATTTCGCATTCCACAACTCACGCTTGAGCTATCCTAAGGTTATTATGTGCATCAAACATACTGCCCCTGGTGAATCTGGTTTGTTGTAGTTGCTTAATTGCCCTTATTCGATATAATAGATAATGTACATGATGCCGACCTTGCAAACCAGAAGAAGGTAACCCATAACGCAACATGCTGTAGTGGCGTGTAAGCTGGTTGAAGGGGGGTTCAAGCTACACTACAACCAACTTAGGGGACTGCTAGGCGAATGGTTCAAATTTAACCCTTGACAGTCGGAGTGTCGGGGATAGTCGTTTCGATAGTCAATTTCAACCTAATAAGGATATTGCTCTGCTAACAAGTCAAGTTTACGCTCTACCAATATTCCAATATTTCCATTTATTGTATATCGTATATCGCTAGTCCTGACTTCTAGAACAATCTTCGTCACGAATGGGATCCATGACCCCATGCGATTCGCTGCTTAGCTTGATATCCTTTGGGGAGTTTCTGTCTCTTATTAGGTCTTTATACCCCGAGTGTTGATATGACTGCCCTAGGTTTGGTAGTTCCCTCCATTACTCATAAACCGACACCCAACCTGTGGGAAACATGGTACACTGTGAGATTCCGTAAAATATTGTGGCTCGATCACATTTCCCTCGTCGCATGCCTGACTAGGGTGAGCGATGAACCTCTCAAAAGGCCGGATATCCTTCGTATAGAATTCAGTTCATGGTTTCCAGTTTGTGAGATAGGCCATGGACATGCTGAGACGGCCACCATATATATATATGTTCTGGGCCGCTTGTGGGCGGCATACCCTCTATGCCTGTCACGGGTAATTAATATTATTACTTGATTTAGTAAATGTCAATTGACCAAAACGTTCTGCTACACTCAAAATTCCCAATGATATTGTTTTGACTGACCCTATCCACATCACGTACCCTTCCTTTTGGTCTTATGGAACTTGAAGTCAGTGAAGCTTGAAACAATCATAACATCTTTTGTCTACATCTTGTCGCACGATTTCTTTTTACACTAGAAATCCTCATTGTTTTTTATAATGATCACAGGATCTGGGTACTTAAGTATACGCGGGTTTCTGCCATACCTTCAATTCCTCGATTTTAAACTAAATTAAAGCTTGCTCTAGACTTATACAATAGGTAGATATTGTTTTACATTGTTGTCGATATGTGGGATGGCACAATGCTACAATAGGCGTCATATATTTTAGCAAAACCCAATAATAAATGGCTATAGGCAAACGCTATTGCAAATCACAGCCTGAACGCCATCAATTGTTTACCAAGTAGGTATGGCGTATTTGCTAACCTCTACATAACTAAAAGCGTCTAACTAGCTGCCAACCTTATGTGCCTGAAGAATAATATTCCAGATGTTCTGCCTGCTTGGTAAACTACAATTAGATTAGCCAATGCTGCATCTTCAACTACTCCAGTCTACGGTTGAAAAAGTTCTACCCTAATCATTGCTGCCAATGCTGAATTTATTTATATATGAAAGTATCAATAGACTATGACTGTGAGCTCTAGCTGAACCAACACAAATTGGACTGCTAGAGCAGAATCCGATCGGCTTGTAAATAGATGAGCCTATTGCAGTCGCTGGGATAGGTATACTGTTGTTCATTCTTTTTTTTTTGCGTTGGTAAACCAGTACTCGTGAAACTTTATCAATTCATGTGCGTTATACACTAAATCGAGGAATTATTTAAATTGCTCGTGGGCTTATGTGGCTGTAGAATGACATTCCAGATATTCCGACTGTTAGGCAAACCACAATTACATTAGCCAATGCTGTAAGAATAATTAATTTATTGCATGCGAAAGTGTAGCGGATCATGTCGGTGGTAACCCCTTAGTTCTAGCTGTTAAGAGGGGAAATTGACTTGGAAATATATAGATCTATTGCCGTGCTACAGTTAGGTATACCCTTATTAATTCTTTTTTATATTTTGTAAATCAGTACTCGTAAAGCTTTATCAATTCAAGTACGTTATACACCAAATCGAGGAATTATTCAAATTGCCCTTGAGCGGCACAATGGGTATGCCGCCCGCGGGCGGCCCAGAACATATATATATAATATTTCATATTCTTTGCTCACATAAGGCCCCGCAAGCAAGCCGGAAGCTGTAGATTCAAGCGAGCCAAGTTAATGCGACCCGCCTGGTAGGTATGTACAATGGAGATGGGCACTAAGTTGGGTACGTTATGGGGCAGGTAGGGTATGATAGCTCAACCGATTTACATTTCTGCTTCCCTATCCCCAGCGATATTCCGCTGCCTAACACAATCGCTATAAGCCTATATAGTGACTATATCATCCACACCTTCAATCATTGGCTTCTACGTTCCTCGAAACTGGAATCACATAACACAAAGTATCACCTATTTGACGGTCATCCGGCGTACTGCGGGGATCCAGCGCATTTCCGGATCAGAAGACAATGACCTCTACCAACCCCAAATTGATGCCTATAGACCTGAAACATGATGTGGATGAAATAAACATATGTAGAAACCTATTCCGCACCTTAGTTTCATATTTGGAAAAATTTAAATCACAAGGTATTGAAGGATATATGTTCTGGGCCGTTCGCGGACATCGGCCGCCCGCGGGCGGCGTACTTACCATGCCCACGGAAGGCGTAGATACTTGGTATGCCCCTTATGCCCCTCATGGGCATACCGGGATGGCAGACAAGGATTCTAAATTACTGTAATTCGCAATAAATAAAGCTAAGATAGGGTTATCAATATTATTATCAGTTAGTACAACTATGAAGTCTCCTCATGCGAGTACTAAGTTTTTTAACAATATAGATAAATAAAAATATGAAGACCGTAACTATGGCCGACGGGTAGCTCTAAACACCTAGCTTGTGTGCGAGTGGCAAGGGGATTCCCACAGTCTAATTCATTGACCTTATGGCAAATATTCATAGATGTGGCTCACTTTAATACAACAACAGCTAGGTATGACTAGAACAGAACTTTTCGCAATTGCAGAGGTACCTATAGGGAGAGGTAGAGGCCTTGTGAAATGAATTGAGAGCGTTCTGACTGCGGCTTTGCTATACTTTTGCAATATGAGAATTTTTTGTCTCTCTTAACCGATTATCTCTAGGTATATTATTTATTCCCACAGTGACTATATCTCCAAAGTTCTACAGCTGTGGTGTAGGCGGGGTTTTCTTTTATTTTTTTAAAGTCTATACATCGTTTCGAGTTAGTGTCATGTGACGGTGGCGTGGTGGGTATTGTAGAAGGTACCCATTCAGTTTCGAACTTGAACAACCTCAGTATCGACCATACACTCTCCATAAACGGGTACCAGAGAGTCATTCCCAAATAGTAGACTTTCGAGATGAGATTGTCCGATATCAAAATATCTTCAGTGTAAGAACATGGGTCGAACCACCCTGATATGAAGTTGTAGGTACTCCTCCTTTGGATACAAGAACACATTGGTTATAGGAATGACCCTTTGCCTCCCATTGACATCCTTATAACTGTAGCTCATGAATTTTTATATTGGGGAAAGAGGTTACCCATAATTTCATACTTTGGGCAGTCAACCGATTATGTTCTTATATTAAAAATATTCCCCTATCGTATATAGTGTTCTGATTTAGAGAGTATTGTATTCATTGCTAGTTTTCAGTAATTTAACTCTTGTCTGTTATCCTAGTATGCCCGCGAGGGGCATAGCAACACGCCGCCCGTCGGCAGCACAGCCGCCCGCGGGCGGCCGATGTCCGCGAACGGCCCAGAACATATACCTATTCGGGTTGGACAAGTACTCCACAATCCAAGTTAACCAATATCACTTCCTAGACCTGGACGCTCAAGAGAAAGGTGTTCTGGAGGGTGTAGGTGGTTCTGGTGAAGTGGGAAAAAGCTGGACCAGTTACTGATTATGGAGTGGGAGCTATCAGACTCCTCTGATTCTGACCACTCCTGTAGAGACTCAGATGCAATTCAGACTTGTTTTTTTGGTCACAAAGGTTGTCTGCATAGTTTCTGGGCCTCTCTTGCCTTCTGTTTACCCTTTCGCATAGCCTTCTTATCTAGATTTTTCTACTTCTTTGCCTTTCCTTCTTGAACTACCCTCAGTTTCTCAACATCAATCACCTGAATCTTGGTTAACTTCCTCTCAATCACGATAATGGCCAGCCTATTTATCAATGGAACTACCTACGCATCAATCTGACGGCCACAATAATATTTTAAGATAATTATCTCATATATTCAGAACTATTGAGAATTACGGGACTATGGAGCAATACAGATAAATAGAAAAATATAAGCTATAAATACATAAAATACTAGAAAATCTAGGCCTCCAGATGTAGAAAAATATAACGTAGAAATAAATGAAAATAAGAAAAATCAAGTCCTCCAGACTTTATGCATTTATATCTTATATTTTTATTTATCCGTAGTGCGCCATAGTCCCGTATATCTCAATAGTTCTATATATGAGCTAATTATATTAAAATATTATTGTGGCCGTCAGATTGATTCGTGGGCTGGGCTCATTGATGAATGGGCCGTATAGACGTATTGGTCAGAACACATATTACCCTTTAGAATAAAAAAGATTGTTTAGTTAGAATCCATAAATTACATAACTAGACAATAACATGATTCTCTAAGTAATCTAAACCTAACACATCATTAGCCCACCCTTTTGGAGAGGAAGCGGACCAGACTGGTACATTTTCATCGCCTTTAACTCCTGCATAGAATACTATTAAATATCGTCTTAAAGAACCCTATACTTAGCTCTTTGATCTAACATATATCACTTTTCATCCAGATTCCATATATTTTAGGGAGGTATCTTGTACTTATATATAATTCTTTAAACTACTCTACACAGCTTTTTCACAACAGCTAGATCATTTGCTATAACATGCTATCTATCTAAAGATAAAAACACTCTACTTCCTATATCTCAGTTTTATTTTAGGTATTGCTCGACGCAATGAACACTACATCAATTGTTTTCTTTTCCTGATCAGTAGCAATTATACTAGCTGCAATGGAAGCCACCATCTTCACCCTTAAAGGAAACCTACAACCATTATGGTGAAAAATATGTTGGCCCAATATCTTCTTCTGATCTTTATCAAGGTGTTGCTACTCTTCATGGCTCACTACTCTAGTTTTTCTCCTGGCTTTGTACCAATTCCATAGGGTAGTCTCTCGCACATCAAAACACTTAGCAGCTCTCCTAACCCAGGGATACTTAGCTCCTTTAATCGCCTCAATTGCCTCCTGAACTTTGGGTTCTTTCACTACTGTGATTGTTGTGGTACTGTATTATCCGCGTTGCGTTGTCGCAACACCGTTGCCCCGCATTCCCCCACATTTCACCCGACGTTCACCGCCAAGCCCAATGTACAAGGGTGCACCGCATCCCAGTCAAAAACGTTCCATGATGAACACTAGTCCATCGACTTACATTTCCAAGATCCTTTTGGCGTGTTCGACAAAGAGGAATCTCACAACCTTACGAAATGACATCCACCCCGCCTTTTACCCCTCCCCATCCTCCTGCCCTCTCTGATCCATTGCTCGACTCCTACGAAGAGGGGTCTGAGGTTGTTCTTTGCCACGAAAGGTTCCAGGAGTTTACTGACACGGATGCCCTAGACTTGAATCTCGGGGTAACTACTGACCTCGCTAAGCCCGCAGAAATAGCACCCACTATTGACTCCGCTCTGCCAATCGATAACACCACCACCGAAATTCCCTGGGATGGTCCCACACACCCAGACTCGGGCTACCCATTGATGCAAGCCGTCGTGGAAGAAACGGAGCTAGACGGTGACCTTTGGGGCTTTATCAGTGACTTGTCTCTCCCTTATGGCAGCATGGAGCCTGAAGTGGCACCAACCAAGCTGTATGTACTCATTCCTAATGTGTTTGTGGACCCGGAGGCAATTCCTCTAGGGTAACTCGAGGGACAGCAACTAACCGAATCCAGTTTAGCAACTTATGATGATGAGCTCCTGAGCTTCTCAGATGTCCCCGTGTCGGACACAGAAGTGGGACCAGATGAAATCTCCCGCATCATTCATGGGGCATCCCTATCGATTGAAGCTGCCCCTGCGTATGAGGCGACCTTGGTTGGAGACGGGACAGTTAATCCTGGTAGGGGGTTTATAAGCGGCGAACCATATGTCCAACACATTCAGAGGCAAAACGCGGAAACAGAGGCAGAACACCCAGAAAGACAGGTGCAAAGCGAAGCCACACTTGACAAGAAAAGGGAAAGGGAGGAGGATTTGGCTGCACCAGAGAGACGAAGGGCCGTGGCAAAGTCACGTGACGCGACTGGAGAACCTGCTGCACCAAGGAAGGAGCGTCCAACCAGAAGGCGGAAGCTCCAATAATGAGCTCACAAACGATCCAATCCTGAGCTAGGTAGATTTCACCAAAGTACAGTTGCCGAGAAGATCTAGGTGAGTAGTTTTGATGGGTTTGCGCGCAGGGTGCCTCTCTTCTGTCACTTTTTACGAGTTCCTGGGGATGGGTCTGCGTACTCGACATGAGCTGCCTAGGATCCCAAATACATAACATTAACCCCTAATAATCGTCCTTTCACAACGTGAACTGGTAATCTTGCCCTGGTAGCATGGTGTGGAAACTGCACCTTTGCAATACTACGTAGAAGTCCGTGAACGTCGCAGGTTTTAGAATTCTGATCAAAGACACCTACCGCAGTTTAGGTCATAAAAGGGTATGTTTCACGGGCTAGGAATCAGCTAGCTTGCTGAACGGTTTTAATCCCAACCAGTAATTATGTGCGGCCCAGGTTCCCAAGTAGTAAGCCACAGGCACGAGATTACCGACACTTTCCGCAGACTATTTCATACTCCACATGGACATGGATAATCACGGGAACAGAAGGGGGTGCAAATTGCAGCGTACAGATGGGTCGTAGTGGTGCTGAACGCGGGAGAGGGGGGTGATTGGGGTGAAAATTTACCCTGAACTCGATGGCACATTTCTTTTGTCTGGTGGTGGGTGGGCGGTAAAGTGGATGCCATCACGGTGGTGAAGGTGGTGGCGGTAGTCATGTTGGAGATTGGGGTGTAGATTGCGAACGTGGTGCGGGTTGCGGATTTGGCAAAGGATGTGGATGGGGTGAAAGTAATGATAGTCCTGCGAGCGGTAAAGGTCGTTTTAGATTCTGATTGCACTTGATTGTGGTGAAGGTAGTGAAGCTGAATATGATGAGGAGTTACCTGGAACAACTTACGCCGTTTCCCCTCTCGGTGGGGGTGTAAAGACGGTGAAGGTGGTGTAGGGGGCACCACGATGAGCGGTGGTGGTATTGATTATGATGTTGCTGACGAAGTTGGCGAAGGTGGAAGAGGGGACGGTAAAGATCGTGGGGATGATCCCATGGGTTCAGTGGTCAGAAGTTTCCCAGAAGCCTTTTTTGTTAGGTGAATCAGTACTCGTGTTAATGCTAAGTATGTGGCGATGGAAGGAATCCACGAGTGAAGACTCGGCTGCACTATCCAACCCGTGTATCAACATACAAGAAAATTACCCCCGCGAATAAAAACCATAAATGCGCTGCCATTGGAGAAAGTACAGTCGCTCTAGTCGAAACACAAAAACAAAGCACAAAACAAAAAATAAAGTCAATTATGTTCTGACCCATTCAGCAATACGGCCCAGTCAGCAATGGGACGCTACTGCTGGTTGGGCCGGCCCATACACCAATGGCGCTAATGACCATCCCATTGAGCAATGGGCCCAGCCCATTCACCATCGAGTCACAGCCGCCCCGCCAAGTTATGTATTTCCTTTGTTGGAGTTAGTGATTTACTCCTGATTACGGGTTATGTAATCCGCTGCGGACAGGACTCTGTGAAGCTTACCACAAAGTTATCGTAGC
>Ga0307511_10007366_pt1 | contig 11071 bp, 8 predicted proteins | sample 13_EM_MG_FD_200266 | JGI IMG/M metagenome (GOLD analysis project Ga0307511, IMG submission 200266) | Populus trichocarpa ectomycorrhiza microbial communities from riparian zone in the Pacific Northwest, United States - 13_EM | ecosystem: Host-associated > Plants > Roots > Unclassified | place...
TAAATTGGGAGGATGAAAAGTAATCCATGATAGCGCTAGAAGATAGGATTTTTTTTTTTTTTTGTGATTCATCGTTGTATGGTGGGAAAAAACGAATTCATTAAAATTGAAAATCCACAAGTTCACCTTGTCCAATGGTTTTCTCCAAGATCTCCCTAATCGATGAAAAAGCAATGCCTGCAGAGTCAGAAATGAGAATTCACCAATTAACTGGAAGGCAAGCATCATAACAAAACATACAAGGACCAAGGGCTGGAAAGTTAACTGAAATGATTGAACTATCATAGAAGAGAGTATTGATGTGAGAAATGCAGCAGCAGCAGTATACCTGAGCAACAAGCATCTGACTACTCCGAAGCATACAACCCCAGCTTACATCACTGGTAAGTTTTGAATCTTCAATAGCATCAAACCCTATAAATGAACACTTTTAAGACAGCTCCCCATAGTTATGATTATTATGCTTGCTAAAGCTTTACTTAAAGATACGCTGAAATGGATGAAAAGTCATAACACAAACCTTTTCTATATGTGATAAGAATTCGTGAAGAAAAATCATGATTAAAGGCAGCTAAAGCATTGGTAGCAGCAGCATCCCCAGAAGAATTATCTTGTGAAATCTTGTAGCATGCTCCTAGGAGCCAAATGTCACCAGTTGTGTTAGAAATCCCTGTCTTGCTTGTCCCTAATACACACTCTTGGATCCTCCTCATTGAGCCACCTGCCACAATTTTCTTCACAGCTGACGTCCAACCATTACCATGTCTAATATGAGGTGCTTTTTTTTCACTAGTTGAAGATGAATCGCAATGTGTATCAAAGACAGAGAAAGCTGATGCAAAGAAGGTTGACCATAAAGAAGGCTTGGAAAACTTGGTGTCGGCGGACCCCAGTTCTGAAGAATCAGAAGTGAAAGATCTATGTGGGGATTCAGCTGTAGATGAAGATTTGGAAGAAGCAACAAACCCCCTTTCACGAAAACCCTTCATTACCTAGTCATCGAGCAGCATGGAGCAATAGAAAGGTCTCATAGACACAACCAGAGTGTCGTCAAGAATCCAAAGAGAAACACAGTTTATGTGGCTGAGCAACACAAAAAATGCAACGAATTAGAGATTTATTCACTAGTAGACAGTGATCAAAGGTCTGCAAATCGGATTGATGGTTGCCTATAATTCATTTTTTTATTAATAAAAAGAAATTTAATTAATTAATTCAATCATTTATTTATTTAAAAGAAGCTCATGCCATCGAGATAATACTGATCAACCTATGCTCGACGACACAGTCTTGTATTCTAAAAAAAAATTGCAACAAAATTAAAATATATTAACTAATCTATTCAGAGATATACATATAAAAACCCTAAACCAAATCAAGAAAGCAGTGCGTTAATAATAAGACCATGATTAATTCTATTTATCAACAGTTATACACATACACAGGGAGAGAGAGAGGGAATCGATACCTGAATCGATTCGTTTCGAGATTGATTTCGGCGAGTAAAGAGAGAGAGGAGTCTCCTTTGCTTGGCTTGTGTTTCGGAGTTTGAGAGGAGAGGGGAGGGACACGCAAACTATCAAACATGAAACAAATTTGATTATTTATTTATTTTAATTTAACAGTCTCTTCTTCTAGTTCTTCTACTCGTGCTAGACTTCTGCTTGTTCTTTTTTTTTTTTTTTTTCTTGTTTGATCGAGGAGGAATTCCTTTCTTCTTTCTTTTTGTCTGTAAATCTGTGGAATTATACAATATTTTATTTATTTGTTTATTATTTTACTCTTCCCCAATGATTATGATGGGGGAGGGAGCATACTAGCAAAAATAATTACTATTGGTTTTGTCGTTTTGAATTTCAATCACCACGTGTGTGTTGTGTGAGAGACTATTGGTTGATGTTATGTCATGTTAAAGCAGCTCTCTGCGCTGTCGTTGCATTTTCCAGCTGAGTCTCGGGCCTCTCTTTCTTTCGGGTTGGCCCTTTCTTCTCTTCTTACAAAATCCAAGCTATGGGCTCAGCCCCGTAAATTGGATGGATACACTTCTCTCTCTCTCTCTCTTACACATGCTACTAATTTGCATCGTTATTACAACATCAACTTTCATTTTTATTTTTTTTATCAACGGGAAAAAGAAAATTAAAATTCAAAAACAAGCGCTCCTCCTTCCTTTCTTTACTTTTCCTTCTTTGTTCGTTTGTTTTTATTGATTTATTGCCATATCACACATCCGTTTGTAAGTGAGCCAGACAGTAAAACATTTTCAGGGCGAGGGAGAGAAAAAAGCAACTTCCCTCGCTCGCTCAACAGGCACAAGAGGAAGAAGAAGAGAGAAGATCTGCTCTCTTCGCTTCCCCTGGTAAGCCACAACACACACACACACACACACTCTTGCCTCTCATATTCCTCTCCTTCCTCCCTTTTCTTTATCCATTAAAACAAAGCAATCTTTTCTTCTTCGCTTGCTGACACCACACCAGATGAGATCTATTCACTAAAACATTCTCTGTTTGGTAACTGGTTTCCTAAGAATTGAATCAAATGAATTCACTCTTTAAACTGTCCTTCCTTGCCTTACGAACATCTTTTGTGGACTGAGAAAGAATTCACAGTGTCTGTTCCTGCTGTTTGATTTCTAGGTTTTTATTTTTTCCAACTACGACTCAGTTGATTCTGCCTTCCACCCTTTGAGAATCTTTACGCCCATTTCCTTTTATTATCATCAATTCTTTTTTATCTCTCTCTTTTTTTTTCAAGTCTTTTCAATGGATATCTTTGGTTGCTGACTCACTGTAATATCCCTTATGATTGGTATTCTGCAAGCTTATGCTACTGGAAGCCATGCCTGCTGCGAAGAAGGTTACTCTGCTCTTCTTTCTATTTTCTTTTCCTTTTAGCTTGACATTCAAACTTGAACTAGTTTTCAATTCTCTCTTCTTACTGCTTTATAGTTCATCAGTGAAGATTATCCATTTGGGATGTTGGATTTTATAGGTGACTGGCTCGCGTCTTCCTTTTAACAAATTGTTCTTACATGGATATAGTTTTAGCAGCAGCAACGCCATTTTGCTATACTAATGTGACATTGCTCTCTTCTGAAATTCTTATTCACTAAAATTCGACTGCATATCCTCTCCTTTTCTTCTCAATGTTTCTGTTCTCATGTCTTAGACATGTAATCGTTTATCTCATACCTACCTCTCGTAGGATCCTGTTTCTTTCTTTCTTGAGATTAATTACCTTGCAATTTTAGGATGTTTCAGCCTGGTTTTTTTGCTTTACAACTTACTTTAAGATGGCAATGCTCTTTCAGCTAATTCCTTATGTACTTATCCCTTTCTGATATTACGACATTGGGTTGATCTGATTCTAGGGTGTTACTTTGATAAACTCACCGAGACGGTGCTTTTTGCTGTTTCTTTTGTTAATTAGAACCTTGATCAACGAATCACCCTTGCATTCAACAAGTTGCTGAAGGAGATAGGAAATCAAGTTGAGTTTGAGCTTCCCGATGCATTTAATAAATCAAAGTCTACAGCCTACACACTCATAAAGCGCAGTATCCACTCAAAATATGTTACTTTATAAAGCCATTTTATGGGGGTTACAGTTTTAGTGTTCATTTTTTGGCTTAGAAAGCTGTTATGATGTTTTGCTTTTCCTTCCATTGTTTGAATATTCCTTTTGTGGACTCTGCATTGCTTCAGTAGACATTTCATTGATCGGAATTGAAACTGATATCTTATGTCCTTGTGCTTTTAAAGCACTGGGTTCTCTCTTTCTATCTCTATCTCCATGTATGAACATACCACATTTGCTTTTCTTGATCGACACTTTCAAGATATATATCTCACCAAGAAGATTAAAAGGCGCCTTGAGGACGATGGCATATTCTGCTCCTGCAGTGCATCACTGGGTTCCTCTCGTGTGTGTGATAGAGATTGCCATTGTGGGTAAGAGGGGCCCTTCAATATTATGGTTACTCTGAGTTATATATGATAAGTTTTCATGCCATATACAGTTCGTAACCGAGTCTCATCTAATAGCATGTTAGTTTGATATAATTTTACTGGCTTCAACTTTATTTTCAGTCTACACATGTTTATTTTTATGCCTTATTGGATTGTACATGATTGATTTCTTGAGATGCCACTCATTGGTCAGATTGCCTTTGTAACTTGTTCTTAATTCTGTGGCCATGTTCTAGTACTCCATCCCTATTTATGATGAGTTTTTGGTGTCCGCCACTTTCTACTTTATTAGCTGATCTCTCACGAGTTACTGTTCAGAACATTTACATGCAGGGAGATACAGGGGTAAAAGGGGCCCCTGGGCTCCCCATCTAGAAGATGAAATATATACCATTTCTAGCAGTCAGATAATTTTATGGTGTTATCTTTGCATAATGATCCCCTCAAAATAGTAATTTAGCCTCTTGTCCCCTCCAATACTTAAAAGTTGAGTCTGGCCCTGTGCACATAGACAAGTCAGAGCTGCTGGCCATTGATTAGTGCCTAACTTGAACCCAAGCTTTAGCCAATGCAATAAGTGTTCATGTTGTACAATGATATCCTTGCTCAGTGCATATTTGCGGTTTGGCTCCATTGCTTATCAAGAGGTCAAAATAAGTTTATAGTTAAATTTGATGTTTGTTAATTGTCAGAGCAGGATGATCTGATTGGTTGAAATAGGTTTATACTTGAGTTTGATTTTCTGTGAAACATGTGCGTGTAACCCTGCCTAAATCTAGAGTTGATACTGGAGTGTCTGTCATGCATGTGAATCTGAATGAATAATTATCATGGTGAGGTCATTTAATTTAACAGCAGTTGTCTGAAATTCATAGTGAGTAACAATGACCTGGGAACATGTCCATGATCATGTTCACTGTCACCCGATGCCTTGTCTTTGGTAATTGGAGTTGAATGATTAAGATGATGTCATGCAGCATTTATGTAATTGTTATTGTTAGTTGTTTTCATTCTCTGGGAGCTTCTTTAATAGCAATTATTATCTAACAATTTAATCATGCCCCTTCTTTTTATCCACTCCTTGTCTTCAATAATTGGAGCGTGTGGTTAATAGTATTTCTTGTAGCTTTATGTGTCTTATGTTATTATTATTGCTGTTGAGTTTCTAATATATTTGGAAGCTTCTTTAATATTTTAAAAACTCTTATCATTACTTTTATTATCTCCAAGGATGCTGCTGTCTAGCTGCTCTTCAGGCTGCAAATGTGGGAGTTCATGCAGCAACAAACCATTCCAGCACCGACCACTGAAGAAGATGAAATTAGTGCAGGTATATTTCTGTGGCTTTTATTTGTCTTAGTTAATATGTAGAGTAGAAGAACCATATTAATCAAGGATGAAGGGCATTGAGAATGATACTTGTATTAAGGAAAAAAGAACCACAATGATCTTATTGGTACAAGTACATGACTTTTCTGTCTCTGTCTTTCTGCTCTTCTTTATCTTGGATATTGTTATTTAGGCTATGGATTGTGGACCTGGAAAATAATTCCTCTCATCTTCTTAAGAATTTTTATCCACAATTTATTTGATGTTCAAATGTCATAGTGCTTTGGTTTCTGTTCACTTTTCATATGCTTTGTGCACTCAAAATATGAAGTTAAGAAGGTATTGTTTGTAGACCGAGAAATGTGGATCTGGAATTGTGGCAGATGAAGATATTAAACAAGGAGAGTTTGTAATAGAGTATGTTGGAGAAGGTGATGTCTCTAGTCCCTGCTTGGTATTCAATTGAAATTTCATATATGACAAGTTGATGTTTCATCATTTTGGAAACCTATTAATTAATACTTAATCTATTATTTAATGCAGTTATTGATGATAACACATGTGAGGAAAGGCTTTGGAAAATGAAACACCGTGGGGAAACAAACTTTTACTTGTGTGAAATCAATCGCAATATGGTAATTGATGCTACTTACAAGGGAAACAAGTCAAGATATATAAACCACAGTTGTTCTCCTAATACCGAGATGCAGAAATGGTTCTCTATTGACCCTTATTCCTCACTTTAATCCTATTAGTCAACATTACAGTCTTACATGTTTTAGACTATCTTAATTTATTTATCTCTTTTCTTAAAGGATAATTGATGGCGAGACAAGAATTGGCATATTTGCAACACATGACATAAGAAAGGGCGAGCATCTGACATATGATTATCAGTATGAGTGCTTGCTTCCACTCTTTTGCTTTCTTTAATTATGGATGAGTGTTTTATTGCTTACACAATGAGCATTCTTAGACATTTGGTTTTTTTTTGTTGTTTCAAAATCTATACTTAGTCCAATCTAATAAATTTAGCAGGTTTGTCCAATTTGGTGCAGATCAAGATTGCCACTGTGGTGCCTCAGGCTGCAGGAAAAAGCTAGGGGTTAAACCGAGCAAGCCTAAAATGTCTTCAGATGCTGCATTAAAACTAGTAGCATGCCAGGTGGCTGTATCCTCTCCCAAACTGAAAGCAATGCTGTCTGCAAAAGATGTATGTATATGTGGTGGTTTTATGTATGGTTTTACACTTATGTTGCCATTCAGCTTCCCCTCTTTTCTGTTTTTTTTTTTCTGCACATGATATGCATATATTTCTGCAAAGCAGACTGATACTGGTATTGTTATTTGTGAAGGTTTACCAGAATGGAGGTTTGCACATAGGTAAGGAAGTTTCCTTCAGCATGTCACCTTGTTTTGGTAATTTAATGGCTGCAAAATTCTGCAATATTGTTATCTGAATGTTATTCCTTTGTTGTTGGTCCATTCCATCTCAGGGAGTTCGCAACATGCTTTCAGTAGTCTACCAACATACTCCTGTAATTGCATTGGCGAAGTGGTTAGACTATGTAGTCGCACTGATCAGATGTATGTTTAGAAGGCTACTTATTGCTCAGGCTTTCATGCAGAAATGGTTTTTTTTTTCCCCAGTTCATGAACCGAGTTCTTATAGTTTGCATATGTGGTGGTCTCTTAATTATTTTTATTTTCCATACTTTGATTTTCCAGATATTTTGGGATTATTAAACAGTATGATGAGTATTCAAGAAAACACTCGGTAAGAAGAGCTCTTTATTAGGTTACAGTTATGTAAATTGAGTGTCGTCATCATTTCTGATTTCATTTATTTTCTTGCAGATCATGTTTGAAGATGGCACTGTTAAATTTCTTGACATGTCGAAAGAAGATTGGGAATTCGTAACTTTGTGATTTAATTCCAGGTTGAGTAATTGTGTTTTTTCTTAAATAAAGGATTGCTGATGAGACGAGCTGCTATAACCTGATGCTATTGTTTTCTTCATCGCAGTATTGCAGGTAATAATGGTGGACAAATGTAGCGCTTGACTTAACCTGACATATTTGCATAAATGTTGTACCAAGTGTATGAGCTAGTTCTGTGCCCCAATAAAACAATATTTGATTGCACAGGGTTTACATTTAGCAGGATGTTTGTATGGAATGTATTTTTCGGTTTTAGTTTTCTTTGAAAAATAAGGAACTCTGGGATGGAGGATTATTATCTGGGAAGAACATTAAGCCGATGGGGCTCTTCCTCTGTAGTTTGCTTTGCTGTGACTAACCCAGTGGAGTAGTGGAGCAAGGGACCGGCGAGAGTGGACCGACCCTACAAGGGAATTGGTGGTTGAATGATCACTCTTGCATTTGTGCTTTGCATGAGGTAACAAGACAGCTCATGTCATGTGGGGCTCTGCCTTTTGCCATTAGAATCAGGACTGAATTCAACCAAGAAACAGAACCAAGCTCAATAGTTTCTCGATATTTTTTAGAGAGTTACGTTGATTTGATGTTGTGAACTGTACTGCCCTCAGAAACATTTTACTGACTTGTGTTTTGCAGATGATGTTGACAAATTGTAGGTTTGGATCCTCGCGGGTGTAAACGCCGCTTGGTTTGGGTCCTATCACGACAGAGGCAAGCACGTGCCGCTTGAAAGATATTTTACTTACTCGGCTGTGGTTGTGCAGCGAGGAATTGGCGATGAGGGGGGGATGGGGGTAGGTCTGGTGGGCCCCCTTCCACCAACCCGATCCATCCCAACCCCCCCGAAGCCACCATTTCCCCCATAGTCTTTGGGTGGGGACGGTGGGAGTAGGAGGGGATAGTGACAAGTGGATGCAATTTCACCAAACAACCCTTCTTTTTCTTTCCTCTTTTCATTTCGGACCCCAAGTTCAAGTTTAATGCATCAGAGACTTGAGCTTAATCCATGGAACAAGATATTAATGAGTCCTGGCAGGCATTTTTTGATCCCCTCACTCGCTTTTTGTATGGAGAAAAGATGGTTGTTGCAAGGGAGTTCCATACAGCATCAGAGAAATATTGAATTATCTCCCTTTTTGGATGTAGTAAATAATAGATTCTTGGTAATAATTTAAATCATAAAAAGCCATGGAGTTTCATACTTTAAGCCAACCTTCCTGCTCGTTCAAACCCGAGGCTGGCTCCATACACGCGCGCACACACTATGGTACAATAACAATTTTAGCCCCTTTTGGGATTGTGACCCAAATAAAAGCACTGACCATCACTCTTTAATTAACAAAAAGAAAATTAATTCTGCTCTTTTTTTATTGGACAGAAATGTATAAATCCACGGGGACATGATGAGTTACCATCCCAGTAAGATCGTATAAAGTATTCTTCAAGTCTGAAAAAATGTGTTTTAAAGTGGAAGATTCTATGCATTATATTACCAGATAAATAACAAATAAACAAGTGCATTGATCAATGAATAGACTATAATAATAATAATAACAACAACAACTGGGGATGTGGTAAGGGAGGAGCTGGCGTGGGAGTGCAATTCCTCGGCTGGCTTGGGGGGAGGGGGTTGGTGGTTGCATCTCATCTCTCTCTCTCTCTGTTTATAAATAGAAAAAAAATAAAATCAATGAACTACAACTACAACTGCTACTTGTCGGTGTGGGTTTGCTCTTAACTCTTTCATTCTATCTGCGATCCTCTCTCCCTCCCCCTTGGCACTTGTCAAGCAGCAGAGAATGAAGGTTATTGATAAGATAAGGGCGGCAGCAGCAGCAGGAGATTCAAATGGAGGAGATAGCAGCAGCAATAATAAGGTTGTTTTCTCCTTCGAATTCTTTCCTCCAAAGACCGATGATGGAGTGGACAACCTGTTCGAGAGAATGGACAGGATGGTCTCTCACAATCCTTCCTTCTGTGACATCACTTGGGGTGCTGGTGGCTCCACCGCAGATCTGACCTTAGACATCGCCAACAAGATGCAGAACATCATCTGTGTCGAGACTATGATGCATCTCACCTGCACCAACATGCCCGTTGAGAAGATCGATCACGCCCTCGAAACCATCAAATCCAATGGAATCCAGAATGTTCTTGCTCTTCGTGGTGATCCTCCTCACGGTCAGGATAAATTCGTCCAGATCCAAGGCGGCCTCGCTTGCGCTCTCGACCTCGTTAGAACCTCTTTTCCTTCCATTCCATTCCATTCCATTTTTTTTTATCAACCAGAATCGAAAGCAATCCTTCTTATTCTTTGTGTTTCTTTGTAATGCAGGTCAAACATATCAGATCCAAATATGGTGATTACTTCGGCATTACTGTCGCTGGCTATCCAGGTTCTTCATCCTTCCCTCTACTTTCCCTTTTCTTTTCGTTAAATTAAATTGTCGAAGTGATCTCAGATTATTTCAAACCAGATCCAGCTCTTTAATTATTTCTCTGTTAATCAAATTTAGAGGCACATCCTGATGTGATTGGAAGTGATGGATTTGCTACGCTTGAGGATTACCATAAAGATCTTGCTTATTTGAAGCAGAAGGTCCTTAGATTTCCTTTCTTTAATTATCTTTATGAATCTAACCAGTAGTGTATTTATTTAATTAATGCCTTTTTTTTAATTTCTAGGTGGATGCTGGGGCTGATCTAATTGTTACTCAACTCTTTTATGATACTGATATTTTCTTGAAATTTGTGAATGACTGCCGCCAAATCGGAATCAATTGTCCCATTGTCCCTGGTATTATGCCTATTAATAACTACAAGGGCTTCATACGTATGGCTGGTTTTTGCAAAACCAAGGTATATATATATTACTGTTGTGCTATCTTCCCTTGTTTTCTCCCTGTTCGAAACAAATGAAACCATCATGCAAATGATAACGAATTCATAGTCAAAGCTGTGTTTCATTTCTTATTTTAGATACCAGCCGAGGTTACTGCGGCATTGGAGCCTATCAAGGATAATGAAGAAGCCGTCAGAGCCTATGGGATTCACCTTGGAACTGAAATGTGCAAGAAGATTTTAGCTCATGGAATCAAGACGTTGCATCTTTATACTCTGAACATGGAGAAATCTGCTTTAGCTATATTAATGGTTTTCTTCTGGTTTCCATTTCATTATTTTTCCTTGAAATGCTCGTAGTATTACTTATGATTGCATCTGATAGCAGACTTACAATGGCAGAATCTTGGTTTGATTGAAGAGTCCAAGATTACAAGGCCGTTACCATGGCGCCCCCCGACAAATGTTTTCCGTGTAAAAGAAGATGTCCGTCCGATATTTTGGTATGTAATTCGTCTCAAATTCCATATTTTCTTTTGTGCAGATTCAGTTTTATTGGAGATGCATTATTTAATTTTCCTTTATTATTGCTTTCCTTTTCCAATACATTTTGACACTTATTACTGATGATTGCAGGGCTAATCGTCCAAAGAGCTACCTAACAAGGACAATAGGTTGGGACCAGTACCCTCATGGCCGATGGGGTGATTCTCGCAATCCATCCTATGGTGCTTTATCTGACTATCAGGTGCAGAGGCTTACTGAACTCAGTTCTTTAGTTTCTTCCTTTTAGGAGTTTTTCGTTCTTTTCAAAGTCATCCAGTGCAATTTAATCACTTGCAATCTAGTTTGTTGCAGCAATAACTAACAAGTTTGCGTAGTTATCTTTTCATTCTAACATTGTAGAATGTTAGGTATATCGATGCATTTATCTTGCTTTCTCATGTGTTTTATATAGAAGGCCTTTTGCAGTCCTTCAATCCCCCCCA
>Ga0307511_10007367_pt1 | contig 11070 bp, 10 predicted proteins | sample 13_EM_MG_FD_200266 | JGI IMG/M metagenome (GOLD analysis project Ga0307511, IMG submission 200266) | Populus trichocarpa ectomycorrhiza microbial communities from riparian zone in the Pacific Northwest, United States - 13_EM | ecosystem: Host-associated > Plants > Roots > Unclassified | place...
TCCTCTCGTGTTCGCGAAGACGACGAACGGCCGCCATACGCCACACGTCCTTTTTCTTCTCCTCCAACATATTCCATGCCTTGCCGGCGATCATACTAACGTCCTGTTGGCGCCTCCCGGTCCCGGGTGGGAGCTTGTCATTACGGATCAACCAAGAGCGGAAGATCATGAACGCGTTGGGCGGTCGCGGGATCTTCGTTCGTTTGCCACTCTGCGTGCGGGGCGGTGATACGGGAGTGGGGACGGGACTCGGAATGTCCAAAGCCGAAGCAGGGATGGTATAGTGTTCCATGTGGTCCGGAGAACTTGATCCGAAGCTCCAAGTAGAAGTGGTAGAGGGAGTCGAAGGGAGAGAGGGAGTCGTGGTCGAGGGAGTGGAACCCTGCTGGGTGTAGACTGACATCGACGAAGTGTGGTCAAAGAGGGACGAGAAGATGTTATCCTCGGGAGTCCAGGGTTCCAGCGAAGGTTGTGCGGGGGTTTGGGCCTCCGGGGACGGAGACTGAGGTTCGATCCCTGAGGAAGGCGAAGATACAGGTTCTGTGAAGCAAAATACGCGTCAATGTGGGGGAAAGACGCGAAGATATAACGGGGAGGAGTGAGACGGACGTTTGGGATCCATAGCACGGAAGGTCAAACGCGTCGGTTTCGGTGGATCGCAGAAGAGGAGAAGGGGCAAGAGTAGAGGGGGGTGGCCGTGGAGAGGCGATGGAGGGTGTTGGGGAGTCCAAAGCCATTGAAGTGGTCTGGCTTAAGTAGGTTTTCGCCACGGTAAACTGTGGGAGGAGCTCAGGGCAACTTGCGAAGACCTCCCTCGGACAAGTCACAGTTTGCAATTAAGGCTGGCCAATGAGAACGCATCTTGGACGGATTTGGAGGAGCGGGACTGGGCGGGAAAGTTGGTGCAGCGTGTTGATGCAAAGACTCGAGGCATCCGCGTGCCCCCCGGATGAAATAGCGTGAAATCTACAGAGGGGGGTTACCCTTCATGTACGTTTTCGGACTGAAAGATTAAATCGATAACACACCTTGCCGGTCCGGCTATCGCTGGTGAGGCGTATCGGGCCATTTGATTTTGTAGCCACTGGTGTAACCGTACGTGTGGTCGACACGAGGCAGACGCGTAATATACGCGTCCTCTATGCAGTCATGTGGATTTATAATCTCTCCATACACGAATGGGGAATCCTTTTCTTGATGACGTTGGATCCGGTTGCAGTCTCATCCTTGAGATGACGAGGGTCTGTGCGAAAGAGACTGATCTAACGTGACCTCGAGTGACCATCATCATGAACCCCGACGCGTAACTAACCAAACAGCTAAACACCAAGATGGACATCCTCAAATACCTCGGTCTCCCTCCAGATTATCAGCCAAATCCGGACTCAGATCCAATCCGCTTCCTTTCGCAAAACATACGGATCATCCCAAAGCACTTTTCCCAAACATTTACCCAAACCACCACTCCGAAACGACGGACGGTCATCCCCGTCATCCGGAACCGCCGCACGAAATTCACCCAATCAAATCCGACAGAACTATCTTTCGAATCGGCCAAGGCGGCCTGGCCATCACTATGGACCGGCGATCCCTCCGCCGGGCTGCAGAGAGGACGGGCTGAGGGTTTAGAGGAGAAGGATTGGGCGGAGCACGAATTCTTGGGTGGTGCGAAACAACACGTCGGAAAGCTCGGTGCCCTTTTGAGAGGTTACGAGGAAGAACGTGCGGCGGAGAGGTTCAGGATGGAACGACGGCGGAGGGAGGTCGAGGAACCGTTTATCCCGGAGGAAGACGAGGATACGAGTGATGAGGAAGATCTCGTACCGGCACCCCCAGAGCTGGAGGAATCTCCCGAGGCGGCACGTCTGACCTTCGAGAGATTGGTTAGAGAGAAGTTCATATATGGATTGCTAGACGTGAATAAATCATTCCACTTTTTCGACTTCTCAAAGGCTGATAACCGCTCCTTAGTCTGATCTGTATGCTGCCGTCGATTGGGATGACAGATGGGACGAGGACACATCCAGAGAAGATGAAGACCGGTGGTTTGACGACGAAGACGAAAGTTGATACTGTACCTGTTTACAACTGTGCTTCCTAGCATAAGGAAGATTGCTGCACGATACTCAACGCCCAAAGTGAACAGTAGGTAGCAGGGTCAGCCTCCGTGTTAGGACAACGTTCACATTGCAGTCATTGGTTATCGATTGGTTACGTATACAATATGCAGAGGGAGGAGAGGAACGACTCATCGTAAAAACAATGGGAGGGAAAACTCAGTCTTCCTACCAACGATATATAGCCCAGAAAAATGTCCCACCTAACCATCACGCTCATGCAGGACCTGACTGGATGATCCAGCACCAGACCCAGATCCGCCGCCTCCGTTGGTTCCCCTCCCAAACAATATCGCGGTCGCGTAATGCTCCGCGACGGTCAGCCGATTCCTCCATCCTCTCCTTTCACTCCTACCCCGCACAGTGCTATTACTATTGCCGTCGCTGAGGTTATCAGGGGGTACGACCCCGCCGCCGAGTGCCTGGTGTACCGACTCCTGAAGGGCCCTCAGCTGCGGAGAAGTCGATGAACCTATCCCGGGATCCGTCCCTCGAGTTCTTGGACGTGGCTGGTGTCTCCCCGGGTCCCGTTCCATTTGGTGCCGGTATGGGTTCTGGAAGTATGCTTGTCGTTCCTCGGTCCCCGAGCCGTCACTCTGAGGGATATCCCCAACGGTGTATCCCCTCCGCGGGGTAGGCGTGACCACACTCGTCGATCCGTACCCTGACGGCGGGGTGAGCGGTGTGTGGTTGCCGGCATCGGCGACTACCAGGTCCTCATCTTCACTATCTTTGTCCCCCAACCCATCGCCACCGTACCCCCGGTGAGCGTCCACCCCGTTGCTCGTACCTCGCCCGTGACCGATCTCCGCGAAGTTCAGTTCCGGCGTCATCACATGATGTCTCGGGGTTGTCGAGTTGTCAAAATCCCGATACGTCCTGAAGAACGCGGCGCCGTTTGAACCACCACCACTCCCATTTGCGTGGCCATTCGGGAGATACTGGGGAGGGTGTGATGAGGTCGAACTAGAAACCCAGCCTGTCACAGGCATGTCTCCCGGAGTGGGGGACCTTGGTTCGACTAGTGGCTGTTGTCCAAACCCACGTAGGGAAGACGGTCCGGCCCCGTTGGTATCCAAGTTTGGTATGATCGATGGTTCAAGGACTGACCCTGGTGGCTGTAATGTATGTCCACGGCCCCACCCGGGCGTTGGGAACTGTCCCTGCCCCTGCCTCTGTTGTATGGCGGGACTTGAGCTAGTGTCTGTTCCGAGGATAGCTTGTAGAGAGTGTACGCCGTTGGTTTGCCTCGGAGGGGGGAAGCCGGTGTAGGCGGTTCGGTCACTGTGGAAACCGGGGGCGCTGATCGTGGCACCGGCGGTGACGGGAGGATGATAACGACTGGAGTGGCCTGCTTCGCGAGTGTTGTTGTTGTTGTTTGGTATACCTGATCGAGAGGCCATTCTGGCCACGTCTTCGTCTTCGTCGTCGTAATCGGTATCGTTCTCGCCGTCAGCCTCGATGAAAGGTGTATACCTCTCTTTGAGATACTCGCGGAGCTCGGCAACGCCCTTCCCTGAGAATACGCAAAAAGCAGCCCGTTGAGTGGAGTTGAAATCCTTTGGAGGGGCTGAGTCAGTGCAAAATACAGAAAGGCCAATTTGGTGTGCTTACGGATGGTGGCTGCCTGCAGAATTGTTGGAATTCAGGGTTCCTAAAAGCATCGATACCGGTTAAGCTGAGGTGATTCAGCTTCGGTAGCTTCTGCAGCATGAAGTTGATGGCGAAGACAGATATCTGGTTGCAGTAAGAAAGGTGGAGCCGCTCCAAAGTGGCACGCCTTGGAGTTAGCGCATAGACAGCTTGGTCAGTCAGGTTGTTGACCCTGACGAGTCCAATTCTGCGCAGCTTCTGTAGCGCAGCCAACTCGAACACAGACATGTCCGTCAGCAGGGAACAATCTTGACGATACTCAGCAACAAATCGTACAGGAAGCGGTGAAGGAAGAGTACACACTTGCGAGGTCAATATACTTCAGTCGCGTGCAAGATCTGGCGAGCTGAGACACAGAGCGATCCGTTATGCTCGTGATATGTCCCAGATGCAGATAATGCAGGTGCTTCCCGAGCTTGCAAATACTCTCTACCGCCGCGTCCGATAATACGGAGCACTTGGCCACCACCAGGTTGCGGATCTTCGGACAGTTCGAAACGATCCCTTCGATGGCTTCGTCGGTAATTCGGACACAGGAAGTCAGGTCCAGCATCCGAAGGTGATCAAATGATCTATTCAGAACAAGGGGCGGCAAGTCCTCAGGATCAGCCGTTGGTGGGGGTTGAGTGGATTGTGCGAATGGGTTAACGCCGGAGGGTGGGACGATCTCCTTGACGGATGATGGAAACGCGGCGTCGGTGAGGTTGCTGCAGTGAGCGAGGCGCATCTCCCGCATGTACTTGGAATGTATCCACAAGTCTCGGACGCCGAGGTCGGTGACATGCCTGCATCCATTGAGGTCAATTTCGAGGAGGTAAGGGCAGGATTGTGCGAGAGCGGAGACGGCTTCATCGTTTATGGCCTCGATGTAGCTGAGCTTGACCCGGCGGAGGAGGTTGCAGTGTTTGGCGAGGGCGAACACACCCTCTGATGTTATTGCTCTACAACCTCCGAGATTGATGCCTTGCAGACGTTCGCATGTCCTCGCGAGGGCGGTGATGGCTTTGTCGGTGGCCTCGATTACGCCTGTAAGGTCGATGGCGACGAGATTGGGGCAAGCCAAAAGGACTATTTCCAGCGCCTCGTCGGTAATGGCGCTGCACCCAACCAGGGTCAGGCGTTCCAGTCGTGTGCACATGCATAACCGAGAAAAGAGGTTGCTTGTGAGCTCCCTGCCGACCGCGACAAAGTTGAGCCTTCGAATGAACCGAGCGTAGGTGAAAGTTTGGTCCTGCTTGGAGATTATGCTCATGATCTTGATAAAGGTGTGCAACCTGGATATCGCAGGCTTGTGCCAGATGAGTTCGACGGAACATTCGCACCACGTTCTGGAGACGAATAAACAACTGTGGAGGTCCTTGGTTGAGTGTAGGTTCTTGAAAACGTGAATGAGGATCTCTGGGGGAAGCCTGGAGGCATGCGAGTCTTGTATCTGGGGCGAACGGGAGGATAGGAGATGGATCCTGGATATCCATTGGGCGGGGGCTACATCGATGGGGGGGAAGAAGGTGGACTTGTTTGGATCGTCGTCTCCCACGTCTGACTGTGAGTCTGAAGATTGTGCGGGAGAGATTGGTCTCTTGAAGACTTGGTGAGGCATCGTCGGGGAAGGTGGTGGACGACGGTTGCCGTCGTGGAGGTCGATGGACAAGATGGTCTTGATTGTGTCCGGTGGCTGTTCCGGCCCAGCGTGCCGTAAGCGCGTGGCTGGCAGATGAAGGGGTTGATATAAATACTCCAATTTTCTTTTGTTGCGATAAAATACCCTCGCGGACACCCTGGCTACGGCAACAACGACAGACACGCCTGGGGATATACCAGAGACGATAGCTCCGGCAAGCAGGGATCCAAACCTGTTCGTCTATCGCCCCGAGTACTCACGAACGCACCCTCATCTGCATCTTTCCAGCGCAGACCTGGGTGAAATCGAGACTCATCTGGCCGCAACACACGTCGAGCCTGGGATACCGTACTTCAATGCCCGAAGAGAGCTCTGGTTGAACGGCAAGAAGGAGGTATCCCGCTCTGGAGAGGTACCTGCTTCGATCACAAAGCTGGAAGAAATGGTGGGGGACCCTCAAGCACTTCGCAGCCGTGCGGTTTGGGAAGCGGGTCTCGGCAGGGTCTCAAAACGACTGACAGAGGGCGGAAGACTGAAATACAACCTTCCGATGCATCTCCTGGTATGCTGCACGACACACTCGGTCGTGATTCAATCCTCACACAATCGAATTTTCAGATAAAGATCTTGTATGCAGGTTGGATTCGCGACGGAACATGGCCGCCGCATACCCAAGCCCAAGATTCAGATGGTACATTGAATCAAGCTTATTGACTTGTCCGCCGGCGTATCAACGGTTTCGGGGTACACACGTCGGTCGTGTATGATTATGATGATGGGTTAGTTTACTCGTAGGGCGATAGCCTGCTATGTTCTTGACGGTGGTGATACCTATGGAGTCGCGGTTAAGGCCTGCATGTAGAAGGGCTGACCGAGGGCTTACAAGAATGACACCATCTCCTCTAACGAACAGCATCTCCATCTTCCGTTTGACATACTTGAGGATTCGTGGGTGAATACCGGCAGAAAGATCAAACGGATGTCACTGACGTTAACGGATCCCTGACCCTGAGGAACCCCTTCCGCCGGCTCTACAACCATGATAGTCTCCTCGACGGCACTCATGATCAGGTTCATGTGGCCATCATATGCCTGATAACATAGCGTCAAACGCGACCAGGTCCGATCGTGGCTGGGACGTACGTGTAAAACCCCACTGAGTTCACGGTCCCCCCTCAGCTTCACGAAGACGCGTTCGTTCAGGGAGAGACGAATGAGGTCGAACGGCTCTTGGATTCCAGCAGACGAAGTGTCCATCCCCTCGGTAAATTTGGAAATTCCACGTGCAGGAGAAATTCCGAAAGGCAGTCGTTTTTCAAACTCCGCCCACTCCGACCTTCGGTCCTCTCATCCACCATGCCGGTAAGCGTCCTGTATCCACGCTTTGTCTTGCAATTTGCTGACTGTTATCCTTCTTTCTCTAGAAACATTATTGCGACTATTGCGACGTGTTCTTGACCCACGACTCGACATCCGTGCGCAAGGCCCACAATAACGGGCGAAACCACTTGTCAAATGTCAGGGATTACTATGCGTGTACGCCTTTCCCCAACTTTCTTTCGCACGCGATTGCTGACTCTTTCATAGCTCTAGGACACGACAAGGCCCAAAGCATTATTGATCAGATTACAGCCGCCTATGAATCTGGCAACGGTCCCCCTCCCGGGGGTTTTGGTTTCGGTCCTCAACATCTTGGTCCCCCACCATCCATGAACGGGCCTCCCATGGGTATGGGTCCTCCTCCTGGTGGATTCGGCGGACCCCCTCCTGGATTTGGTGGACCTCCTCCCGGATTCGGTGGACGTAAGTCTCAATCAATCCCGAACTTTCGCATCTCAACCTCTTACCACTTTCCGCAGCCCGTCCGCCTTTCCCTCCTGGTCCTGGTTTCCCCCCTCCCGGGATGATGCCTCCTGGCCCTGGGGGTCCTCCTTTCCCCCCACCAGGCATGATGCCCCCACCTGGAATGGGTCCTCCCCCGACTGGTTTCCGTGAGTAGTCCGACCAATCGCTCCACCGCCACAATTTTTAACCCCCTTGCTCACAGCAATGGGAATGCCTCCTCCCGTCATGCCCCCGTTCCCTCCAAATGGCCCCGACCCTAATCAACCTATGCCGCCGCCTGGGTTTGGCCAAGGTCCCCCACGAGATTTTAGTGGCCCTCTCTCTTCAAGTGATCAGGGACCTCCGTCAGTAATGCAGGGTGGAATGCATCCAGACAGACTAAGGATGATGGGCGGTAGCGGAGGTCGATAACTGTTCTATGCTTGTATTCTCATGCTGTCTTTGCAATGCAATGTTGTGATTGGCGCAAACGGGAAGCGCCCTTGTAAAAGCGTTGGGATGAGCTCCAGACTATGTTGTCAGATGCTGTCATACCACTCACGGATCAAGGAATTCGACACGCGACAGTATTTCACTACAGTCTCGTTGTATGCGTTTATGGTTAAGCGTACGTATACAATGAACTGTTGTACAGGGTGTGTATGTAGGACGACCAATGGACCCGACAAGATGAGGGGTTAACCACGCGAACTGACACTTGTGTGCAGATCCTACTTGGTAGGCAATCAATGGACTTGGGGCAAGGATTCGAACTAGAACTTGACGATGACGAGTTCTGAGGCGTTTTTGAGCCGCATGGTTGTAACTCTGTCGAGCCAGTCCACATTATTCCCAGCTGACCTCCATCGGGCATGCAACCACAACCGATGCTTCCCTTCTGGGTCCTTCACCCATCCCCCCCGCAAAGCATCGTGTGAAACTGGCCAATCGTGTTCGAGGGGTCCATGATTCTTGCGTAGATCACGGTGATAGCGGTCGCAATCGTCTCCGTGCGTGTTGTGGAAACGATACCAGGTGCGTAGATGATGTAGAGGGGTTTTTTCCGGTTGGATCTCCCCAGTTCCCGTGTTGTAAATGCGAATGTCATGTCCGGTGAGGATTCCGACGGCCGCGATCCCATCCTCGACCGAGAACTCCATACGGTCATAGCTGTCGCGTTTGCCACGGTCTCGTTGTAACAGTCTCCCCCAAAAGTTGGGGTTTCTATCCCGTAAATCCGCGGTCGGGTCCTCCGGGGACATGTCCCACAGGCTATCGCTGCGGTCCGCCCTTCTGCTGTCAAAAATCCCGCTCACTACCCCCTCCTCCGTGAGCAGCCACGCGACGACTGTGTCCGAACCCTTCACCAAGAGGACGTTGCCGGTGAGAACGATCTCTGATATATCGAAATCCGTGTCGATGAACTGGGAAAGGGAAGGGTTTTGAAGGCGGAGGTCGGTGATCGTGATAGCCCTTTCCCCGCGACGCGTAGTTGCAATGTAAGTACCGTGGGGAGAGTAGGCATCCCGGGGTACACTGTGGGCGGGAGCAGTAGGTTTAACGGGGAGAGCTGAACGGGAATAATCCAAATGTAATATATGGAGGAGAGCGCCGGTATGGCCCAGGATCGACGACGAAGTCTGCGAGAATTGAAGTGGGGCTGGAGTCTGTTGAAAGTCCTTCCACCGTACGTAACGGCCGGATGTATATTTCCAGACTACGAGGCGGTCCCCGGTGAAAGCTGCAAAGAAGGCTCCATCAGGAGAAAAGGTGGGATTCCGGCAGCGGGCCGTTTCCCGTAACAAGACCTCCGAGCTGCGAACGTCCAAGACGACGAGCTCAGCGTCGTGGTCGCGGTCCCCAGTGACGGAAACGAAAATCCGGTAAGTGGCCGGAGAGAAGGGTCCGGGGCTGGAGTGGAACTGGAGGGGGAATGATTCTATCCTGGTGAGAGTAGGCCTGACTTGAAAGATGTTGATCCTCCAAGTATCACCCCATTCCGTCGTCGTCGCGATCCGAAAGGATGTGTCATGGGTCCAGAGGTATGGTTTATATCTTGACTGGAGTGTACCGATGGGCCGCGTCGTACCTGAAATAACGTTGTACGTATGCACAGTAACGGTTTCCGACACCCGCGGGGAAACGGCACAGATTGTCGCCCCATCCGATGACCACAGGAGTTCCAACCCATCAACGGGAACCTCGCATCCGATTGCTTTGACCATTCCACCTGTTTGAGTATCCCAGATCACGATGGCAGCGTCGGAACAACCCGCCAGGGAACATCCGTCCGGCGAATAGGCGAGCCCGTGCCTGAACCTGGTGCCAACTTTAGCCGGCTGTGGGGTGGAGAGGACTTCAAGGGTGTGCGCGTCGCGGATCTCCACAGCTCCCATGGCCGCCGTGGCGACAAACTGACCACACGGTGACCAGATGGAAGACAGGTAATAAGAATGCTTGGTGGAAACAGCTGTGCTAGGGTCCCATGAATCCGGGATCCCAATTACTACTCTTGGCGAGGGACGGGGTCGTTGGTAACAGTAGAATCCTCGGACGATCGACGACAGAGGAGATAGCTCCAGCGCGGAGTGGTAAATATGGGTGGCGGAGACATCGATGACCTCGAAGAAGGTGGTTGCAAAGTGGAAATAGTCCCTCGCAGTGTCGAGGAGTTGGTGATCCCTAGCCACCTGGTTCGGAGTGTATGTGAGTAATATGAAATGTAGGAGAGTAGACCGGAACAAACCTCTTGCAGCCAGAGCACCAGATTTTCCAACGCGATTACAGCGTCCCTTGCAGCACCAACGACACTAAGCACTTCTAACCACGCTAGGAATCCCTCTTGCAGAAAACTGCGCAGAGTGGAAATGATGGCTACGACATCTCCTCTCGCCTCAATGAGGTGGTTGTGCCAGGATTTACATGCATAGGCAGCGATAGGAGGTTCTGGCCCAAACTGCCGTTCATCAGTTTGAGGCAATTCAGAGCAAGCCTAAGGTGGCTAACCCCGGGGGAGATGTGAAACCTTTCGTTGGGACAGCGGAGGGGGTCGGTGATAAAGTCAGGAAACGACTTGTGGAATGGGAGTACAGGAGAGTCGGGGTCCTCGCTGAGCTTTAGGAGAGACTGGATTAGACGGAGTAGATCCATGACCTCCCCCTTTTCCAATTCGACGAGGGTGGCGATCGCAGAAGGTGGAAGTGGGTTCATGGCCAGAACGACTGTACCAATGACGAAACGCACTTTTTCGTCGTCATCGGCGTTCATCCTATCGAAGGCGTCTTGGAAACTCGAAACATAGAGTGAATCAAGGGTCATACTCGACCGAACTTTCACGCTCCCCTCGTGGGTCGTACTCTCTGGGGACTTTGTGAAGAGACCCCCTGCTCTCTCGCACAACAGGTCAATGTGCTGATCTGTTGGCCATCCATCTCGTTCAATGCCTCGCCTTTTCGCGAGTTCAGATAGCCCATGCTCCAGGAAAAGTCGGATATCCACGTTGACGACGGAAGGTTCCACCTCGTGAAGGACGAAGACGTCAGTGAGCGGTCTGAGGAGCTCAAGACGGAAGCCGGATTGGATACGAGGTTCTGGTCAACCCGTGATGAGGAATTTGACGTCTGATGATGACTGTCGAGATCTCTGACAAACCAAGGGGTCTCACGATCAATGTTGAGCATGCACCAGTATATCTATACTAATACAAGATATACTACGAGGATACTCTACATCAGCAAAACAGGATTTTTTCCAAAGTGCGAAAGTGGAAAAAGTAAAGAAAAGTAGTCGCAAAGTGACCCGTCGCCCGGGAAAGTGATGTGAAGTAGCACAAAGTGAGTTTGACGCACAGCTGGC
>Ga0307511_10007369_pt1 | contig 11070 bp, 8 predicted proteins | sample 13_EM_MG_FD_200266 | JGI IMG/M metagenome (GOLD analysis project Ga0307511, IMG submission 200266) | Populus trichocarpa ectomycorrhiza microbial communities from riparian zone in the Pacific Northwest, United States - 13_EM | ecosystem: Host-associated > Plants > Roots > Unclassified | place...
TTGCTATGCGGAGGTATACGAAGGGTCCTTATTGCATATCTGAGCCTGGGCATGCATATCTCATGCATGTCTGAGGTGCGTTATAACTTTCTCCTAGGCACTGTACATATAAACTACCCCTGTCACCTCTTCTGAGCCCGTCAGGTAGGGTATCCGTTACACTAATAATTTTTGGCGGTAAACTAGTGAAACCACAGTCCAGTTATATATACCAAGTGATCCGCTAGGGTCCCATAGGTAGCTCGTCTGGTTGTTTGAGTATAGTTTGCCGAGTACGAGGTCCGGTCCTACTGAGCTAGATCTATCACCGGTACAAGTATGTATGTATCGATCTACAATTGTTCTGAATATGGGGGACGGTTGCACAATGACAGTGCCGAGATTGAACCCAGCTTGCAAACTTGCAGCGGGGGCTGTCGACACCCGGAGACTGGTCTCAGTACTCATTTCAGACTTGTGTCGCCACGGTGTTCAGTAGTTGGGTTTGTCACGGTAGGTACTTAGTAGGTATGTCCGAGACTACTCTACATCCAAGGGACATGACATTGCCGAGACTACACAGCATGATGCCACCGGTTTCCCGACATGGCAATACCGACATATATGTATAGTCCCAATCAGACTATAGGAGGTCACCTTGGTTAGCATGTATATATAACTAAAATACCCTCGCCGATTGTAGAGTGACGATCGAATACGTCTCAAGGTGGCAGAGCTTCTCCGAGAGAATAATTAGTACTACCCTCGGTCAGGAGAGTCGTACCTACCTAGTACTAAATTGTCAAACAAGTTCAGCTCATATTTCGAAAGATCCTGCATCGGTCTAGACCATTGGAGCTGCAGTGCGGGGCGAGTTGGTCAATGTGCTTACTGGCGTCAATAAATTGCCCCTCCTGTAGCAAATGTACTTTAGACTACTATAAAATTCCTATCAGTTCGGCCCCCTCGCAATTACTGAGCCCTACTTGTACCACTCCAACAAAGCAGACTTGTTACAGCAGAGCAACTTACACGATTGTATCGTTATATCCTCATTAACGTTAACACGTCTCCAGTAAACTACGCACGAAAACATGTCGACCCATTCAGCAGCTATTGAATCCCTCCCCGCGAATACCCCTTCTGATGGGTTTTATCAGATTGTGCCTGACGGACATACATCTATTGAGCGATATGCTACACACCTGATGGATTACAGTGCCCGTCTCAATGAGCTCTGTGCAAATTGGCCAGCATACTCTGAGCATGCACTAGCGCCGTATCCAATATACACGCCACCCCGCCGTGTTATTGAAATGCAAACCACATGTGCAACGGCTCAGGTAGCTTTCAGTGCTATAATTAAGGAATGGTGGTCAAATCCAGAATTCCAAACGTACATACCATTGGTCCCAAAGATAGAAAGAGTGCTCAGGAAACTCGACTCACTTAGACCCTACGATCGTGTGGGTGTTCTCAGGCCCGATATCTTGATTCCAGATTCGGAGAGGGAGGCAACGAAGATTTGTGAGATAAATGCCAGGTTTATGTTCAATGGGTTTTTCATCGGTGCTTTGGCTTCGCATGCCAGCGATGAGTGGAATTTTACCCAAGGATTCGAGGGTGGTATGACAGCGGTAAGTAATCAGCTCCACGCCTTTCCCCTTGAACCAATATGGATACTGATGCCCATGAAGGATAAAATGTGCCGGTATTACGATTCATTGATGGATAAGTCTAAACCGTTGGCAATATTGATTAAAAAGGGGCTCAAAGATCTCCACTGTTTGGCCCTGTTTGCAAGCTACTATCCAAATGTTCGTTTTGTAGATCCGTTCGAACTTCGTCTCATCCCATCGCCGACCTCTCATGGTGTAGCAATAACGGACAATATCGGTATTATCGAGCAGTTCATGCTGGAGCTCCATCAGGAAGAAATAGAAGCACTTGACGAGGAGCTTCTTTTGGAAATCGGAAAAGTGTGCTGGAATGACTTGCGGACCATCTACCTCGCACATGACAAGCGGATGTTGGGTCTCATCAGGAAAGAATTGCACCGGTTAATTCAATGGGGGAAGATAACGCCAGCGCAGGCCGCCATTCTTGAGAATGGGCTCGTCGAAACATATACCCCTAGCGACAAAATGTGGGGTTGGGTTGCTGATAGAACCGTCCCTGGAGAGAAGGACAATTGGGTTTTGAAAAAATGTCTTTCAGGGAAGGGAGATGGGATGCTCTTTGGCCGGGACTTGAGTGAAAAGGCCTGGAAAGAATTCCTAAAGGACCAGAACCTCCTCCACATGACATTCAGGCGCTGTGATAGCGCTAAGCGGAGAGGTAGTAGTAGGAGAAATAGTACGAGTAGCAGTACTACGGGTACTATCTCAGGGGAGAGCTCCGATGGCGAAAGGACCAGTGCTGCAGAGCCTCCAATGGGGCAGTATGTCCTTCAGCGCTATATTAAGCAAAAGAAGCTTGATTTGTTGATCCATGACAGAAAATCCAAGCAGTTGGAGCCGAAAAACGTCAAATGGGGCTTTGTTGGGTCAGTATTTTGCATCAACCATGCTATCTTGCCTTGCGTCTTCTGGCGGGCGAATTCGAATGATATCATCGCTGTTGGGCGGGGTGGACTTGCATTTGCCGGGTTGACTTCCAAGGGAATGATTACTGAAGTCCGGGTCCCCGGACCTGCCAGAGACCCCAGATTGGCGATTATCCCACTAGATGCCCGCATTGCCGCCCCGATAATGAAGGCCTCTGAAGCCCAGATCGAAGCTGTGAGAAGGGCATTGGCAAAGTATGGTCTTGCAGTTGTCGAGACACAATTCGAAGATGTGGTTAGTGACTACATGGTGAACTTAACCAAACATCTCGGGGAGCCTTTGAGTCATTCGAGCCGCCATGGGATTTTGTGGGATGTCAAGCCTGTGGCAGGCATGGACTCGACAAAAGCTGCACGTTCTGAGACAATGGAGTCCTTTCCTTGGCATACGGTGAGCATATACTTTCTCTTTCGCTGGCAATATTTATTGATTTCATTTATTTAGGACTGTTCATTCGAAGAATCTCCACCACGATATTTTGCCCTGCACATCATCCACCGTGACCGTTGCGGTGGCGGAAAACTGCGTCTTGTCCACACAGATTCTATCCTCGAGAACCTCACCCCACAGACCATCCACATATTGCAATCACCTTTGTTCAAAATTCGCGTACCCAAGGAATTCCACAAAGAGATCAACTACATTGTTGGGCCACTTCTCAGTTCTGACGGACTGCGAAAGTTCCGTTATCGTCGAGATATTATTGAGCCACTGAATGATGAGGCAGCAGCTGCATTGGACGAGGTTGAGAGGTCCTTGTCGCTCGCTGATGGAGCAGATGGAGCAGTCAGGTTGTTAGGCGGGGATGTTATGAAGGATAGATATATTGTGCTACTCGACAATGCGAGGTGGCTTCACGCTAGGAGCCCCATTAAGGACTCGAAAAGGTGGTTAAGGAGAGTGAGGTGGGGACCAGAGAAGTTCTTTTAAGTGAGAGTGGAAGAAATAACACGTGTGGGCCGAATAAAATATTAGGTTGGAGAGGCATGGGAACATACTTAGCTGCGGAAATATGGGGTGGGGTTGGGATATATGCTTACATTGTTGGTTTATGGTAGCGCTAAACTTGTAGCTCTTGCAGCTGACGGGAATTGTACTTTCAACACAGTACTCTCTTTGGGGGTTTGGGCTTAATGGATACCAGAATTGGTTAGCGTAGGGAATATTTATATTTACTTCTTAGTTGGCATATGATAAGGTGCATAGTAGCTGTACAAGGACGAGAAGGGTGGGGTTGAGGGTAACTGAACTCTTGTATACCAACTGCTATGACTCGCGGAAGCATTAAGTATAGGTTGTGAGACGGTTAGGCATGTATCGAACATGCCCTAAGACTGCCAAAAGACAAGAGACCACTTTCTTCCCTGCCTGCGTGCTAGGGTGGCTTATTGTCTCAAAGTCAGGCACTGAAGCCCACAAAACTCTCTGCCCCATGAATTGGATCTAGACTGGGGGAACCCCGCCACAATGACGTATCACTACTATTAGAGTGCCCTTATTAATGTAGTAAGTATGTATTTGGAGAGAAGCGGTTCAGTGGCTATCCAACCGACTTCAGGAGCTGGGTGTGTCACTCGCCTCCAAGACTCGGACTACCCAAAGAGGCAGTGTTGACCCGTGTATAAAAACCGACCACGCCAAAGTACGAGAATTACCCTGAAAACCAACCATAGGTACTCTGATCGGACCAAATCCTTTGAATGAAGGTAGCAATCGCAGATTTAAAACGGGGTCTGAAGTTTTTGCGGAATTATTGTCGGGTTATATGGTCGGGTATTCCAGGATTTTCTCGATTCAATTATATTACAGCTATGTATATATATACGAACCATTTTTGATTGCTATTCGGTTTTTGAATTGGTCTAGCGGCTTTGAATTGAAGATTACACCCGCATTAGGCTAGAGGAGTGCGCGTTGGCAACGAGGCAGAATTCTGTTGGCCGACAGTATTTTCCGATACAGAGTACGAGAACTATGGAATACATCACGGTGATTTCTTGCCCTTCCCACTAGAGAATGTCTGTTCGCTGCCCACGCACTAGTCGGGTTGATGCGGTATTAATGATTCCTGAGGTCAAAGTCTTGTATGGATATATGTACCTATAATATACGGGCCAGATCTGACCAATATAAGCTACGATCTCAAATCGCGCACGCACATGGCCCCCAACAACGTTAACTTTGCAAAACGGGTAAATTCTGAACCACTATACATAAATGGAATCCAGCATGCCTCTTCCATGGTGCTGGGCCCTATGAACAACTGCTGGCTAAAGTATCTACATACATGCAACTGTGGGGCCCCTTGAATTAAAAATCTATAGGGTTTGGGTAAAGCCCTTGTGCATAAGAGGTAATACAAGCTTAGGAATACTAGGATCATGATTATATACCAAACAAAATTTATTGCGAATGGTCGGCCGCGTCGGAATCCCTCAATATTCAAGCAACTAATTGGGAATTGCCTAAATCCACTACCGTTATAGATCGTTGGGTCTTGAAATTCCGAAGATAAATTGTCTCCATACCGGTATTGTCGCAGATTTATGAATCAATTTGGAGCATGGATTTCTCAACCGTCGGATCTGCTACTGTGTAGTCCGAGCTAGAGGCTATTTATGGTAATTTGGTTTTCTGATTAACATCAGTAAGACCGTTTGTGGCGTACTCTGGTCTTGTTTCTGGTGTCGCTATCTGCAGTTGGCATGCGCGCCTCGGTAGGTAGCCCTCCTGAAGTAGGCTCTCCTCCGCACCTAACTGGATCCCGGATAGACAAAAGGTCATTGGGGCAAAGTTAGCCTTTTTGCGATGCAGGTACGGGATGCGCCGCTGTGAATGCTTAACCTCCACGCTGACAAGAAAAGGAGACGCTCTCTTAACATGATATCTAGAGTTTGTTGTACTCCGTAGTGGCGTGAATTTGAAGCAGGACCATATCCCTAGATTGGTTAGATTGTTACCACAACGGGCTCTCAATTCCTCGCTTCATTGGACGGGGCGTTATCTTGAGACTAGGATGCCGAATCGAGCCAGGGGGGTGATGAATTCAGACTGATTTCTTCCTTAGCGTCACCCCTATGTGGCACCTCCTCTGAGCTGGAGGGTCGAGGGGTCCTTTTCCTTCCTTCCAGCGAACGAAGCGTTCCTGGATCCCAAGCCTGTCATTGAGCACATGGGATACGGAACACCTGTCCTACGTGCCTAGGCCTGGGCTATCGCGTGAAGAAGAAGTTGAGACGAACTAAACTATGTTCCTCGTAGCTTTATCCATGCCAGACCTGCATGTGTGCATGTGGACCGTCCGTGCTTAATTTCCTTTTGGGCCCAGCTGCAAGGGGTTGTGCGAGCAGGTGTCAGCGAGCGCAGGGGCAGGCCATGAGTTGAAAGCACATTTGCGGAAACGAAATTGTGGGGTGGGGGGTTTTGTTTGGTTCACTCACGTACCTGGCTTAGCGGCCAGTTATCATCCGGAACAGGGGCCGCGAGAGGGGGCATCTCCTCGATGCGCAGCATGTATTGTTCTTCAGCCTTTAAGGGCCTGTTTCTCCCAACCTCTCTTCTATCCAGCTTTCAACGAGGGTTGGGAGAGTTTTGATCTCTGTTTCCGCCGCAGTGTGACCAGTTGTTTAGCCATTGTTGTTGTTGGGAAGTCGAGTTATTCTACAGATAGGCAAAATGTCTCTCGCACGGCGCCAAATACCCTCACGGCTTTCATTGGTAAGTGGGAGTAATCGCATAATATTCGAGGGCACTGAGAGCTTATATGACCTTGCGTATATAGAATACCCCTTCGACACCGAATTTCAGAGACAGCCGGTGTAATACACCTGAGCGTGAGGTCATCAGAGCACTATCCCCCACGACAGAGCGGGAGCTGCGGCGGTCATGTTCCGCGGTCGTCCTTGGTCTTGCCTCACCGCGGGTATCGACGATTCCTGAGCGGGCCCTGCCGACACCCGCGTTCCCGAAACAGCAGACCTTCCAAGGGCGAACACAGTCACAGGCGCAGCCACAGCCGCCAGTACCGCAGGCGCAGCCATGGTCCCAGTTTGACTTCAAGTTGAGTTCGGAGAGGTCCACATCCTCCCACAGCATTTCATCAAGCATCGACTCGACATTCTCTCGAACATCATCAGAGATGGGAACCTCATCTTGGAGTCCAACAACAACCCACCAGTCAAAGTCGAGCGACGGGGACCAATTTTTCCATGCGCAGACAGCCGACCTTACTGTGTTACCACCCATGCCACAGAAACCAATGCCGGGTTCTCCACCACCACGGTACGCATTTGCAAAAACTGCCACAGCACGGAAAATGAGTCTCAATTACCATCAAATCAATCCTCGGGCAAGTAGCATCGTGACTGTAGCAGCTGAGCAACGGGGGGAAACTCCTCCAGTCTTGGTGCGTCCAACTATGATCAACGTACCGAGGCCTAGGACTTCGTCTGGGATCCCAGGTAGCCCAAGGTTTAGGAACAGCAATGTTCCACCAGGCCTGGACGGGAGTACCAAATCTAGGAGCGATAGTCAGGGCAACGTGAGTGTCTCGGGGCTTGGATTGGGATTAAGCTTGGAAGTGCAAACTGCAAAGGCCAATGCTGTTGGAGGCTCACCACTTGCGACACCGGCAAAATTCGATAATGCTTCAGAATTAGGGCGACAATCTCCAGTTATAGTGAGATTACCCAGTCTGAGGCGTGAATCTCATCACATACGATCAGTAACCTCAACCCCGCTTTTGAACAATCCTCGATCCTCCACGTCCAACCAACCGAAGGAATTGACACGCCGGAGAACTGACATGGACCCTCCTACTAATCCCAGAAAATTCTCACTCTTCCCATGCCAGGATGTTACTCCTGTGATAATAAAAGACACATCACCAGTCGTTTATAGCCCACCGGCACGTAGTGTGACCAGTCGTCAAATGAGCATCTCTAGTATTGGGCGACCAAGGACATCGGGGGGTGCTGAAAACCCAAAACCAAGTACGGACAGCTGGGATAGGCCATTACCTCCTCTACCTACTGTAGTTGAGGTAACTGGGAAACCTTGGAAGTGTAAAAAGGGCGGAAAGGAGAAGGGAGAGAAAACTACTTTTAAAAGTCTCCGCAAGCAGGTCCTTGCCAGCTTTCAGAACTTTTCTGGGTCGCTGAAGTTGAAATCGTCCAGCAGCTCAAAGGACAAAAGTGGGTCAAAAAAGGGTGCAGGCACACATGATGAGATGCCCCATGCAGGAATCGGAGTGGCAGCATGAGATGGCTAATTTCAAAATATCTATTGGCGTAGAATGTGATTTTGGTTCTGGCGTTGTTTTTTGCTTGGGTTGCGTGCATGCTCCTGCGCGGCATAAGATTGATTTTCTTTCACGCAATGTGCGGTTCGGCTTTCTTTGTTATTTCTAGCTGTTTATTAGGTACAAGTGTATATTATCGACAGTTTGGTTACAAGGCTCTATCTAGTACGGAACTGGGGGCTCAGTTAATGTTAGATTTTAATTGGCGCTGTGAATCTGAAATGTTTATATGACCGGTTCACCGTATGTATGAATAGTACATGCCGGCTTCGAAATTTATGGATAGGCAGATGTTGCGACCACAGCACTTTGCTTATCTTGAAATCGTTGGAGGCATCTCAGTTATTTACTTTCGATTCAGCTGGTCTAATTTGAATTCTGGAGCTCATCTGTCTGTATATGCCTTCCGCCAGTATGCATCTCGATTCACTTGTACTTTCGAATCAGTAGTGTACATCAACAACGGCCATGGCTAAATCTCCTCCAAAAACAAAAGAAAAATAGCAAGTAATCGCTTCGCAGATCCTTGGCCTTTGACTGTAACCCTAGGCTTCTCTCTCATAGGTGTGTAGCCGAGTGCACGTGGGAGGTCAGCATACGAAACTAGCTCTCCTCTGTTAATGTTTCTTACTTACCAAAGTTGGTGCGCGCTTTAGCCATGACGACGTCTGCCTAGGTACTTGACGATGTCATCTTTTATGACTGACTCCAGTGAACTAAATAACGTCATTTGAATTCGATTGCCCGATCCCCTAAAAAAATGTCCGATATATATCAGTATAGAGAGGGGCGTGGCACGATGTCATCGGGCATGCGCAGGGCAGTCGTCGAAACGCTTGCCCTTCGGGGGTTGCAACCAAACTAGGACAGGAGGACAGAAGGACGGAGGACGTAGCCACGTCGAGACGGAGAAATATTCAGAGCTTTGAGGTCATCGAACAGATAATACATACTCCTATTGATGTTTAGCATATCTATGAGGGATATATCTCCTATCGTATATCAAGGGAGCCAGCGCTCGCGAAGGGGCCAGCAGTGGCTACAAGGACCAGTCACCATTGGTGGTTGTTAATAACATGAAACGTGTTCTGGCATCGCAAACCCTGGACAGCTCACACCGGGAAAGTCGGACCGCTCGACAGGTGCGCACGCGCTTACGCTTTGGGGTCTTGGGAGTTTGACTACATGACAAAGTCAAATTTATTCCATTTCTATTACTTTTGAACTCACTCAGACTGAAGAACTACTTATGTAGATACCTAGTACCTAGAGAAGGGTTCCACATGTATGTGTGCCTGCCTGTCTTGCTAAGCAAGGATCCATGCGCAATTACGTACGATCGACGCAGTCCCTACGCCCAGGGTAAAATAAGGAATTATTGAGGAGTTGCCAGTACCTACTCATAAGCATATACTTGAGTTTCAGCTGCGCTTACGTACTTATATCTTGCTCAAAACTTAAGCTCTAGTGCAATGATCAACAATGATGATCAGCGACTGATTATATGCTCCAGGCATAGCGATTGGCAATACATAGAATTGATGTACTGGGGTTGCCCAGCTGAGCACTTATCAGACTTCACTGTCGATGACGAACGTGTCCACTCTCCGCCTTCCCCGATGGACACTATGCATCCTCCTCTTTCCCTTCCAGAACATACTCAGTCCCTAGTGGCCTACCCCTATTGTCTTAGGTTCCACGACAAAGCCTGACCGGATCTTGAGAAACTTACGTTCTGACTCCCAAGCTTAAGCTCTACGCACGCATCTTTGCATCTGTATGTGTAAATGCTCCTGACGTAGGATCACAAAGCTTGGCGTCAGTCTGGGGTTCCACCTACCGTGTGCATCCTTTGTTTCACTGTATCCTCATCTTAACATTCCCCGACTATCTGATTTGACTATCTTTCACAATACCTACCACCTAGAGACTAGTGCACTGAGGAGAGTGGATGCTGCAGCTGCAGCGAGGTGAAGGTGAGCCACCCTTGCTATCGGAAGCACTGAAAGTTTCCTCATCCCCTTGCTATGTGGCACCATGTTGTCCCTGGGGCCCTAGGTCTCTCCTAAGGTGGGAGACTAGCCCACATGAATCCAAGGGTAAGTGGTCCCTACGCTGCTAATGGGGGGACCTCATGTATTCATCGACTCCGATGTTCCAATGCCATCATTGTGGAGGTCACGAGGGAAATTCCCCTTCCCTATTGCTCCCGATCAAAGCTGGCCGTCGGCAACCACCAAGCGGAGGGCTTATTGCTCACGCCATCCTATAGAGCATCCAGCTTAGGAGCCCCATGCCCCACAGCGTACTCCTTAGTTGCTTGCAGTATCAGATGGCTGCGGGGAGGCCACCCAGCGCCAGAGCATCCGGGGGGACGATTTCTTCTGCAACTCGGAATATTACCGACTCCACTCTTGACATATATATATACTCATACGGCCGCCATTCTCCTCTTCCATTGTCTATGAGCTTGAGCCTCCAACTCATAAACAGCCTCCTTCATCGAACCACATAGCCTGCATCACCCTCATCATATATTTGTCCGAAGCCATCCACCCTCTTCTGTTAATTTAAGCTGGGCAACATCACTCTACGGCCGGTATCCAAAATTCATTCTCAATCTAGGCTAGGCAGGATTAATATCATTTGCCTTGCGTCGGCCCACTATCTTTCTGGAGATATACTCTTTACAATACGGTCTTCATTCATCTACATCGAAGCCAGTACGATGACTCGCGCCGTCGAACTCCCCTCCGTTCATGAGAATGAGGAGGTCATTGACGTTGATGTCGACGCTGCAAGCAAAGTAGAGTCCCAAACAAATAAGTCGTATGTACCGGTACCCTGCAGCTGTTTGCATACCCTTGGTAGTTACCTTAGTTGAAATTCGGTGGAGGTTGCTAATGTGAAATCACTCTGGTATAGGGTCTTCGTTTCGGGGATAGATCTTACATCGTACCTCCAGGACCCCCCACTACAATCCCCCACTCCTCTAGAGCGATTCAACTCCTACGGATGCCGCATGGAGGCCCTATTTGTCAATGCGGGTCCTGCTCCACCAGAATCTCGCCCACAATACAGGGGAAGGTCTAGAGTGGGGAAGCGGAAGGGAAGGAGGAGCAGTGTGAGGGCTCAACGCAGGCCTGTTTGTGGCAAATCTACGAGCAACCGTAGTTGAATATTTCA
>Ga0307511_10007370_pt1 | contig 11069 bp, 3 predicted proteins | sample 13_EM_MG_FD_200266 | JGI IMG/M metagenome (GOLD analysis project Ga0307511, IMG submission 200266) | Populus trichocarpa ectomycorrhiza microbial communities from riparian zone in the Pacific Northwest, United States - 13_EM | ecosystem: Host-associated > Plants > Roots > Unclassified | place...
GTTAATAAAAAAAAGTATTTATTAGTACTTTGCCTCTTCATTTAAAAAATATTGGCTCCTTTAATGTACTGGGTAGGGATTTTCTTTTTATTGCATACCTTTACACATGTAAAATGTATGAGAAAATTATAAAATTAATTTAAAGAATAAGTTTATAAGAAAATTAAAAATTAAGGTTAAAAAAGATTAAAAGATGAAGGATTAAAAAAAAAAAACATAGCTAAATATTCAAAAGATATAGAAACTTTAGTTTGATATTTAAAGTTTTAGTTTATCCAATATTTAATCATATAATATCTTAATTTTATGTTTTAATTCTAAATTTTTTTAATTATATTTTAATATTTTATTGTTGAGAGATGAGAGAGCATATCACATGAAAAAAACTTTACAGTACAATTAATTGCTGCAGTGATTTATCTAGTTATTTTAATATATTTTATAATTATAATATTTGTGTGGGAGTAAATGGTCCCAAACGTACCGTGAGTAATGGGAGATGGACTTTACGACGACGACAAATGTCATCGTCCCCAAAGAGTACAAATTACAAAAGATCAAAATATAAAACGTCAAGAAAATACATGACCAAACTCATCATTTAGGCCTAAAAATCTATTTTATTTATTTTTTAATTCTTTAATTTGAGAAAAAAAAATAAAATTACAAGAAAATAATAAAGGTAAAAGAAAATTATTGTTTCGTCACAATCCTACCACAAAAAAGGAAGGCCAAACTTAAAATTTTAATTTGGATGTAAAAGATTTATTTTTTAGTCAGACTTTGAGAGAAGAGAAAAAAAATATTATAAAAATATTAATTTATTCTAATTTTAAATTAATTAAGAATATATTTTATATATTATTTTATTAAATATAATTTAATGTTTACTTTATTTTAAAATAAAAGAATAACAATTTTTTTTTAATAATATTAGCAATTCCTTACACCCATCATTAATTTTTTAAAATTCTATCTGCTGTTTTTGTGATAATGTATATTTTTATTGTTATATAATTAAATAAAAATTTTTCAAAAAAATAATATTCCTAAGCTTAGTCGGGTTATGCCCTAAGTATTGTATTTAAAAAGTTAACTTTAATTGACCTATAAATATTATATAATCATTAGCCGGACTTTTATAATTTCTATTTATTAAAAAGTTTGATGAACTTTGCGTTATTTAATAGAGTTATCCATTCTCTCATTTAAAATTCTTCCATTTAAGTTATAAGAAAAATAAAAACTCCTTCCATTCCAGGATCCAAGCAAAATTAAATTCTATGTTATTAAATTTATACTGAGTTAGTTTTTATTTATTTATTTTAACAGTTAAGATATTTGTCCATCCAAGCAAAAATGTAGCTGTAACTTGTAAGAAAAATTATGGCGGTAGTAAAATTAAGCCAAGAAACAGAGTAGTAGGCGAAAATTTGTCTGGTTGCAGGACAGGTGATCATAACAAAATTACTGTAATTCATCAAAAAGCTTTCACCCATTGCCATTTCCTTTGCTTTTCTCTGCACTTTCTTTCAGTCATCTTAAGAGAAAGAATTGCCAGCCTTTCTTGCTGATCTCTCTGTCTCTCAATCACCATATACAAAACCTTGCTCAAGTATATCCTCTCTCTGTCAATCTACTTTTAATCCTTGATTATTTTAATAATCATTTTATCCGTTGTGTAAGATATGTTTCCTATGTTGAATTTGCTTTGAACCTAGTCTTTGACTGTTTTGCTGACTCTCTCTCTCTCTCTCTCTCTCTCTCTCTCTCCTCAAAGCTAAAAGCTTGCTTCTTTTTACTACTACAAGTGACTTTTTTTAGTCTAATTCTTTTTGTAAAAGATCCAATCTTCGCTTTTTAATAGGTTGGTTCTTGTAAAATTTGATTTGGGTTTTTGTTTTTAGAGGTGGGAATTTGTAAAGTTGGCAAGAAATTTGAGTTCTTTTGAGTTTCTTGAACTTCAGCTATAGTTCTTTTATTTTTTGTTTTCTTTTTTTAATATGGCGTTTGAGAAAGAATTTTTTTTTTTTTTAAATTCAGTTTTTATTTGTTAATTATTAACTATAAAGTATTCATACAGGGGCTTATATAAGCAGTCATTGATTGACTACTGAGCTGTTTCTGGTCTAAATTCCACTTCTGTGCTCTGGGAGCAGTTGGACTTGAGGTTAATTCACTTAAATTTTGATTTGGTTGTCTTTACTGTTTGTTTCGTAATTGGTGAAGGCATTTTTATGTTCTTTGTTTTCCCACTTCAAATTTTCAACTTGGATTCTTGTTTTTTTGTTTCACCTCCTCTTTCTGGGTTTTATTTCTGGTCAGATTTTGATTATGTTTTAGCAATCTGATCCATTCCTTGTAGTGGTAAATTGACTATTAGGAAGGGTGTTTTCCAGCTTCTCATTCGTTACTATCACTTTAGATTAGTTTGCTTGCTTTCTTATTAGGTTCTTGTTGTAGATCTTTTCTGCATAGTTTTGTTTTTTTTTTGTCTATCATGCGGTAAGTTTCTTGTGTTCACATTGCATGTCATTTTTATTTTTTGTTCTTTCTTTGTAACGGTTGATTCGCTGTATTCAATCTCCCCCTTGTGATGAGGTCAATCTTAATTTCCAATTGAGCTATACTTTATGGAAGGGTTTTTGATTGGGATGGTAAACATTTGCAGTCTTCCTATACACGAGACTTCCGATGATAAAATAACTGGTCGTGGGTTGTTAATCAATTACGAAAGTGCTTGAAGCTTGAAAAATACATTATCAGTTTGAAAGCAAGTTGTGGGAGTGATTATGTTATTTGTACTGTGCAGCAGCATAAAGACTAAGAAAAAAAGTTCATTTCAGTTTTTGATTGTTGTAATTTCCAGAATATGTAATGCAAACCTTAAAATTATCCAGACCCTGCCAAGTGTTGACCAACTCAGATCACAAAGTTTGACCTGGGGAAATGCTCAATAAATTCCATGTTTGTTGAAATTTATGACTGTTATTGATCTGGCACTTACACTTTCTTGTGCATTTCAGGAAGAGTTAAAAGTTCGCAAATTTCAAGGATAAGAACATTGAACCCATAAACGAAGCATGAGTCAACCTAAAATTAAGCGTAGAGTGGGTAAGTATGAAATGGGAAGAACAATTGGTGAAGGAACATTTGCAAAAGTAAAGTTTGCAAGGAATTCTGAGACAGGGGAACCTGTGGCTCTGAAGATCCTCGATAAAGAGAAGGTTCTCAAACACAAAATGGCTGAACAGGTCTGGTTAGTCGATTCTGTTTTTGTAAAATTGTTTGTTTCTCACTGCTTTACACGTCTCAAGAGAAACTGATACAATATGCATTCTCTATGTATGTTTTTCAATTACTTTCTCCTGCACTTCTGAAAGCTTTTGTCCTATTTTCCCCCTTTCGGGCCTAGGAAATTCTTTTATTATATATATGCTACCACCAGTAAAGGTGTTCCAATATTGTCAGAAGAGCTTTAAATGATCCCTTTAGATTTCTAAAATGTTGCTTGTGTTCTTACAGATCAAGCGGGAGGTAGCGACAATGAAGCGTATCAAGCATCCAAATGTTGTTCGATTATATGAGGTTTCTCTTTTAGTTTTCAGCATTACTATAATATGTATGTGTTTTGTAACGTGGTGCACTATGTTACCAAATGTACCCTACAAGCTGTTAGTAATATCTGTAAAATTAGTCCTCCTTTACATCCTTTTCTGCCAAAAGTTAGCAATGTCAGATTTTCTGGTTCTTTTCTTAAATGCTTTTGGCTAAAACTATAGAGTAATTTTTCTCAGTATCCTGTTATCCCTATTTTATCATATAAGTTTTAAGTTCTAGCATCACTGTGAAGAATGGAGGAAGGATTGTCTATTTAGAAATAGTGACCAAGTAGAGCATGTTTGTAAGAGTTATCTGAAATGACATTTAATTTGTGGAATAGTTGTTTGGTTTGACCACGGAATCTTTTTGCATATTCTAGCCTCAATCTATTAAACTGTATTTTAAAAGTCAGTAGCAGTCTTAATTCTATGTTATTTAAAATACTATTTGATATAAATATTCGTCTAAGCTTTATAAGAAAAAAATTGCTGATTTTCAGGTGATGGGAAGCAAGACAAAGATATTTATTGTTTTGGAATTTGTTACCGGGGGAGAGCTTTTTGACAAAATTGTAAGTTGTGTTGTTGTTCATCAAACTTATAATGTTCTCTAGTTTATCCTTGGTAGAGTTTGGTAATTACATATTGAATGCTATTACAACTACTAGAAATTTAATACATACCTGTTAAGGCCAGTCCTGCACGTTGTCTACTTATCATTGACAATTACGATCTTAGTATAATTGTCAGTGCTTGTTTTGCTTACAATAATGCAATCTTGTGGTGATTGGAGCAACAATTTGAAAGAACTGGAAGTTTCTTTTGCTCGTGTATGTTTTCATACCAATTATGGAGCATTTTTTTGCATGTAATATTTTCTGTTTTAATTCTACGAAGGTAAACCATGGACGGATGAGAGAAGATGAAGCTCGGGGATATTTCCACCAGCTTATCAATGCAGTCGATTATTGCCACAGTAGGGGTGTTTTTCACAGAGACCTTAAGGTGCTACTTTAATCACTGTGTAACTTGTAAATGAGTGTTTTATGTATATATTTTGTTCATGACAGGAACCATAAGGGGATAAAGCTGTTGTTCTCACCTGATAAACTTCATTCTCTTCTTGCTTTTTATTGGGTGTCACAGCCAGAAAATTTGTTGTTGGATGCTTATGGGAACCTCAAAGTTTCAGATTTTGGATTGAGTGCGCTGTCCCAACAAGTCAGGGTAACTACCATCAAATCTTCATCGCAGTTCAAGTCTTAATGAACATTAAAGCCAGTTAAATCCAATTATGATTAGTGTCAATTTCATGGTTTCAAAATAATGACCTTAATAAAAGCAGGTTAGGCTATAATAGACTTTTTTCTTTCTTTCAATCATACCCTTCTATAGCTAGGTAGAAGAAATTAGGCTTGAAATTATGGTCAAAATACCAAATTTAAAGATAGAGAACTAACATGTAAACACAAAGAAAATGTATGGCTAACCACACATTAACAATAATTTTCATTTTGGTCCAAAAGTCATTTTCTTCATTTTCCTTGAGCTAGAGAGAGGAGAGAGAAACTCGCATGAAAATGGTGAGGAGAGATAAAGTGGTTGGTTGACACTGATTTCGACCACTAAAAAGATTGATATTGGTGTCAAAGGGTTTCATTTAATGAGATGAGTTCCATTGTGATGTTGTTTGGCCTTTACCTTGACTGAAATAGTAGATCTCGACTCTGAGCTCAAGAAGTTTTATTAATTTAGGTTGATTTTTAATTTTTCAACCCATTTTTGGGTTATTTGATGCATTAAATGAGTTTATTTGTTTCTAGGGTGTTAGGTGTTTTCAGGTAAAAAATGGTTGAAAATAGAATTTTAGTTCAAAAAATCATTTCCCTTGATTTTTCAGTCATCTTCATGGTGGCTGGATTTTGGGAAGAAGACGACATATCATCTGTTGCTGTAGATAATTTGTCGTCTGTTTATTTTTATTTTTTTAAAAAAAGAAAGAAAATTTTTTATTGGTCTAGGCACGTGGGCCTATCTCAAGCCTATGCACCTGAGATTTTGTAACAAGCTTAGCCAATCTGGGCCAATTAGACTTGTGCATCGTAGCTCTTTTTTTATTGGCCTTTTGGATTTAATTTTTTTCCCTTTATTTATTTTTCTTCTAATTTTTTATTTTTTTTCAATTCCATCCTTTAATGTCGGGTTTTTATTGAATTTTATCCTTTAGTATTAGGTTGATGTTAAATCAGTTTTTGTATTTTTTATTATATAATAAAATAAAAAATTAATTCAACACAGTGGAGTCTATAACCTGGATCGTGGATTTGACGGGTTGACTAGGGTTAGCCTGACCCATTTCTTTCATTGTCACTTGAATTTTTTTTCTTTGAAACTGCCATGTCAACAAGGTCACGCTGAGACAACCACACTTTAATTTAAAACGTAAGCTAAACAAAGAGTCGGGTAGAGAGTTTTTAAGTTTGACCTGTTGTACTGAGTTTAATGACAATACCAAAATATTTTCTATGATCTAGATATTATTTTCTTACGTTTAAAAAAAAATTGGTCTAAGCTGCAATGATAGTGCGTGAAATAACCTAGTAAGAACTATTGCCTTACAATTATGAATTTCAAAATGCATTTGTTTGTTCTCTGTTTATGGGCTTGTATCAATGTGGATTCTTTTTTTTTTTAATGGAAATAATATGTTTTTCATTCTTTTAAGTCCCTTCTGTGACTCTTGCAAGGAAAGCTTTGTTTCTTACTAACAGGTTTATTTGGCAGGATGATGGCTTGCTTCATACAACTTGTGGAACTCCAAATTATGTTGCTCCTGAGGTTTGGATGAATATTTATGCCATATTTCTTAACCATATATGTTACCTTTTAAGCCTTTGGCGCTTTTTTACCTCTAATTATTTTCGGTACTGCTGTTTAGGTTCTTAATGATAGAGGTTATGATGGGGCTCCTGCAGATTTGTGGTCATGTGGAGTGATACTTTTTGTATTGCTAGCAGGGTACTTGCCTTTTGATGATTCTAATCTTATGAACCTGTATAAAAAAGTGAGCATTTTACAAATTTGATAGAACTGTTCTCTCCTTTCCCCTGTCCTCTGGTTTTCACTTTACTTCTGCCATATGCAGATTTCAGCAGCTGAATTTACTTGCCCCCCTTGGCTCTCTTTTGGTGCCATGAAATTGATAACTCGAATTTTGGATCCCAACCCTATGACTGTAAGTAGTTATGCTTTATTATCATTCCCTGCTTGGATGCATTTCCTGCATCTTAGAACGGAGTAAAAACGAAACGATTTCTACATTAACTAGTGGTGGACCACTCTTCTTTTTTAAAAGTAAGCGAATCAAAATGAATCTCAGAAAATGATATATGATGAATCACTGCAAACAACAGCAAGTGTATTTTAAGTTATGTTTATTCGTTTTCATCACAGTTGGCACAAGGAATAGCTGCTCTGATTCGCCTCATTAGATCCCAATGCTGTCATAACATTGTTGTTGGACAATGGAGCCTATCCAGTTATCATGCTAATTTGTCTCATCTAACTTTAAATAGAACATCATGTAAAGGCTTCCCTCTGGGCATGTGAACGTTGTATAACTGAGATTGGATCTTCTAGAGATTTGGTCAGGTAGCAGAATCGGAACACTGAAAGATTGTTACCGCAGTGGATATCATTAGGATGCCTGGACAACTTCTCTAATCTGCAAGTGGTGTGTATAAAGTGCCATGATGTTTACATTACCTAGGTCAAATCTTGCTTCTTATTATATGTGTACTGCTGATGCATGTGAAGCTTATTCTGTTAGACCTGCTCTTGTAAGTATGCCAAACAAGTCTGGGCTTAAAATACTTATATTGGCAACTATACATCGAAAAATTAACATTAATCAAAACTTTATATTGTTTTATAATTTTCTCAATTTACTATTTGTTTTTAATGTCAGCGTATCACCGTATCTGAAATCCTGGTAGATGAATGGTTCAAAAAAGGTTATAAGACTCCTGTGTTTGAAGAGAAAGAGGACACCAACTTGGATGACGTTGAAGCTGTTTTTAAGGACTCAGAAGTGAGTTTTAAGATGATTATTTTGTATTTGTACCAGAAAAAAAAAAGCACAATTTGAATAAACTGTAACAATTTATTGTACTTCTTGACAATATTGCTTCTTAATGCATACTGTTGCCTTTGAAACAGGAAAACCATGTAACAGAGAAAAAGGAAGAAGAGCAACCAACAGCTATGAATGCGTTTGAGTTAATTTCGATGTCTAGAGGGCTAAATCTTGGGAATTTGTTTGATGGAGAACAGGTTTGTTAGCTGAAAAGCCTTTCTTTTATGTTATATCTTTAAAGTCTGAATTGCTGTATTCCTGTTGGATAATGCATGTCCTAATGCTAGTACAAAAAACATTAGCTTCCTGCTTCTGTGGAAGTAAGAGATGATGGTGACAAATTGTTGCATTCTTATCCTGATATGGTCTGGTAGTCAGGGGAGAGAGTATGTCTATCTTTGTTGTTGTGTCTGCTTGGTTGTGAAACTGTATGTTTTTCCTTATTTCCCTTGTCATTTGAATATTTCAGAGATTTATCAACTTGTAAAATCAATGAAGGAATCAATGATACATATGATACATGTTATCACCCATGAAGGGATTATTCAATGTTTTAGAGTATTAAATAATCCAGGATCTCTAACTGCAATAAGACTCTAGTTCTGTCCATATGTTTATTATTCAAGGCGTAAACAAGAAAATGGTTCATTATTTTATTCCTCGAAGCTCCTCGTGGACAATTAGAGATATCCAGCTTTGTCAATTGCAGTGAGAGATTATATTGGACTATGAAATTAGAAGTCCCTGTTATGAAAACAGTATTTATTCTACATTATCAAAAAAGTCGCCTTGTCTACCTAACAGAATCTGCAGGGTTCAAGTGAGGATGTCGTTTGCAGGTGATAGACCCACATGATAGGTTTATTATAATGTCACATTTGTTGGGATTTCATTAAATACTGAAACTTGTATGTTCGTGATTACGTGACTTGCAGCAGGAATTTAAGAGGGAAACACGGTTCACGTCTAAATGCCCTGCCAATGAAATAATTCACAAGATCGAAGAAGCTGCAAAGCCCCTTGGTTTTGATGTCCACAAGAAAAACTACAAGGTAACAAATGCATGAAATATTCGTTATTCATTTGGCTAAAGTAAAAGGGCCTGAGGTGGTGATGCTTAAATTTATCCTTGTCTTTCTCAGATGAGGCTTGAGAATGTGAAGGCTGGGAGAAAGGGAAACCTTAATGTCGCTACCGAGGTCTGTGACAAACTTCAAATGAAACTCACTAATACTGCTAAAGTCAAGTTCATAGTCATTTTGTGGTATTAATTCACTGATTTGTACATTTCTATCAGATATTTCAAATGGCACCCTCGCTTCATATGGTTGAAGTGCGTAAAGCAAAAGGAGACACTTTGGAGTTCCATAAGGCACAGTTTCCTTCTCTTCTTTTTCATTTAATTCATCCATTAACATTTCACTCTTTTCAAATGAAATGCTACTCAACAACCAATTGATACATACATGATTTGTCACTATAATTATATATATAAGATATTGGCAATATCCTTAGATGATTCTCCTGCAATGGTAGCTGCTGCTTAACCAGAACAGTTGCTGTTTGTCATCTGATGTTCAAGTTACATATGATTATATTTTCATCTTTCTTGGTTCTTTTTCTTCTGCAGTTCTATAAAAGCCTTTCAACCTGCCTTGACGATGTCGTCTGGAAAACTGAGGAGGACATGCAAGAAACAAAGTAAAAGTTGTGCAAATTTTGACGTGTGGTAGTAATGCAAATGTGCCATACTTGTTCTGCATCTTCTTTCCCCTTGTTTTTTTACTGTTTTCCTGGAAATATTTTCTCATTTCCTTAGAATTAGGCGGACATGGCTTCTCCAGTTGTTTCCTTGTTATTAATGTTGGGAAACACGGATGATCCTCGTAGTCTTGTTTATTTCTCTTCAATAGGATTTTCATGGGGTGGTTTGTTTTCCTCTTCGATAGGAAGATTTCTAGTAAATGAAAGCACTGTATATGCTCTCTTTTCATTATTAATTCTGCTTCTTCTTTTTTCAAAGATTATTCTCAGAAAAAGTTTGTGTTTATGATTGTTTCCCTTCTCCATTGTTAGTTTCTTGATTCTCCAGTGCTGTTCCGAAGTTCTAAAGTGCAAGGTTTTACCTTTCAAAATTTCGAGCCATCGAGTTTCTATGTTTCAGAGCTAGCCTAAGGGCAGCATGTAAATTATCATTCATATTGTTGTGATTTTGTTCTCCTTTTACTTTGAGGGAAATGTGCAACTTTAATCAGTATTATCACTGGGATATGATTTTAAGTTAATTTCTAACATATAAGAAATGCCTGTGAATGTATTTTTTTAGTATAATGAAAAATTTTAATTGAAATTTAAAAACTTAATACTTGTGTTTAATAAAATAAAATAAAAATTTATATGAGCTAATAAATTATAAAGAGTTTTTAACGCTAAATAATGCATTATTTGTTTGCTATAAAATGTTTTTTTTAGAAATTATTTTTTTGTGTTTGGTTGCATTGTAAAAAACTGGCTAACAAAAATTACTTTCCGGTATAAAAAAAAATGTAAGTTTTAGATGGAGTAAAGTGTTTTTCAATTTAAGAGTGAAAAACACTTTTATTATATTTTATTATTTTTATATAGAAAAAAAACAATAATATATATTAACAAAATACTTTAGAATATACTATCAGAAAATAATAAATCACTAATATATTTATATAGGAAATAATATATTAGGGTATATTAATATACAGTATAAAAGCATATTAATTTGTTATATTAGGTTATATTAATATCGAACATAAAAAGTATATTAATATATAATACTTTAATTTAGATAACACTAGATTATTGACATGTGCAACACCGCGGGTCAAGTTAAATTTTTCTTGAATGAAAAAAAAATTTCAGATATTACTAATGTTTTTTTTTCTAGTAGAAAAAAAATAAAATTATGTGGGGGTTTACCCAATATGATCTAGTTGACTTTGTGGGTTCAAAAGCAACATAAATGACTCATAAAAACAAAGTTTGACTCAAAATTCTTTACAAGATGACATATTTTTTTAATATTAAGATAACAACGTAGTGGATTGACTTGGATCAACCCGGGTTAACATGTTAAATCTGTGACTCAGGTTATGAGATTATGATAACTGCATAAAAAGTAAATCAAAATAAATTATGAACTAATCAACATAATGTTGAAAGATGAAATTGGAAAAAAAAAAATTAATTAAAGAAAAGGACCTAGAAAAGAAATCTAAGTTAACTAGTCAAATCCACGACTCGGTTCATAAGACTAAGATAATCTTATAGAAAACAAATTGAAAAAAATTATGAAATTT
>Ga0307511_10007371_pt1 | contig 11068 bp, 10 predicted proteins | sample 13_EM_MG_FD_200266 | JGI IMG/M metagenome (GOLD analysis project Ga0307511, IMG submission 200266) | Populus trichocarpa ectomycorrhiza microbial communities from riparian zone in the Pacific Northwest, United States - 13_EM | ecosystem: Host-associated > Plants > Roots > Unclassified | place...
ATTTAAAAAAAAACAAAATACAAAGAAAATGTGAAAATCAAAAATCAAAATAGAGCAAAATGAAAAAAGGGCTAAAGTGCAGAATAAAAAAAAATAAGGGAGCAAAAAGAAATTGAGTTATTGTGGACCATATAAATAAAAAAAAGATAACAAATTTTATGGGCTATAAATAAATAAGTGAATTATAGAGAAAGGGGTTAACCACAAAAAACTCAATATTCATCATCTCTTCCAACAAAGCCCTAGCCACCATAATATTTTTATGAGAATGGAGCTAAAATATGAAGAAATAAACCCTAGAAAAACATTATTCATTTTTTCCTTCCTTTTTCCCACAAAAAATCCAATATTGTTTTTCTCTCTCTAAACCTGAAATTTCTTACTTTGATTTCTCTTACCTTCAACCTTTATTTTTTATAAGACCATCACTGTAACTCAAATCCCTTAATTAATTGAAACCAATAGCTAATGCATCATCGTCAATAAAAGAGAGAAAGAAAACAACATTAAAAACTTCTCTCTTTAATTTCTCCCTCATTTGACCTCCAAACCAGCGAGTTCATCATTATTCGTTTTCCTATTAAAAAGTATTACACGACCATATAAGCCTCGTAATCTTATAATCTCAATTTGAATAGATCTAAAAGTTAGAAAATGAACTAGTATAAAAAAAATAAAGGACTTTCGTGGCTTTCCATTATCAAATCTCCCCCACCAGCAGATGGTGGCCTACAACGCCATCACATGAAGGAGGATGGCCTAGCGCATCCTACAGAGCCATCCATGTCCTAGTCAAATATTGGTGGCATGTGAAACAACGCGTTAACCATGACAACTCCTCTAGGGGTGTTTTAGCCACACGCCGCCATTGATTTTCTTCTTTCCATCATGTTTTCACCATTGTTTCAGCTTCTTCTAGTCATCCTTGATCACTCTAAAAGTCTATTTCAAACCTAAACATCTATTGAATAAATATTTTGTCTATTCGATGATTTTGATGTGTTTTTTTATAAGGTTTTGATTAGGCACTAATCATTGAATGAATATTTATGTTAGAATGAATCTAATCTTGCATTTTGATATTATTGTTGATTTTAATATATTGTGATGAGGTTTTAAGATTGAATAATATTTATGAAATTGATATTTGTGTTTGAATGCATTTGAATGGATCCTTTAATTTTTAATCATGATCTTTTTTATGTTCATGGGCATTTAATCATCATCCTTAACATCACAATATTTTTTTTTTTTACGTATGAACATTGATTCAACAATATATATTGACATGGTCTTTTGCTTTAAATAATATAAAATCAATGTTAATTCATACATGCATCCTTGTTGGGGTTTATAACTTTTTAATAAGTCTCATTAAGGTTACGACCCACATTAAAAGGCTTATTAGACCGACATTCCAAGCCTTTTGAAACCCATCTTTGTTTTCATAAAAATTGTGTCAAGAAAAAAACAATTGTTTTGTTATTTACTCTTAGTATTTAAGGTTGTCTTAGATATTAAAAGAAGTATTGCATCATCTTTATTTTTTAAACAACAAAACTTTCAGTTTAATATTCATCAGTGACAAAAATTGAGAGTATTAAATTTTCAGTCTAGTATTCACCGATAATGAAATCATGAGTATTAAAAAACTTTTGAGTATAATATTCATCAATCACATTTGAGTATGAATCGGGACTATTAAGTTTTTATTCAATAAATATTGCGAACGAATTCAAGTGCTATATAGGATAAGTGAACTTCATTGAGGAACCTTCTATGAACCTTTTCTAGGATTTGGGTTGGGTTCCATGAGCTCAATATAAGCTCATGGATCATTCATTAATATGACTTGATTGAAAATTAGTCATAGGTTATGATTTGAAGTTAATAACTAAGAGTGGAAAAAATAAACTAGACTTTAGAATGACTATGAATAAACCAACCAAATAGGGTTTAATTAAAAGCAATAGACTCGTTATCTCCAGTAGATTCGACTTAACAAACTATTAGGAATAAAAGATAAGATTAGCAATACAACTTATCTTAGATAGGATGTTTTCGGATGATATTATCTTTTCTTAAGCATAACCAAACTCTTACAATAAACTCTTACAATAAATATACATTGACTTGTTAGGTTTTTGTAGTGACTATAATACTAGTCGGTGACTTTTTTTTTATTTTTACTCCATTCTCAAACAAGTTTTTGTTTTTATATGCTTCCTCGTGATATAAAGTGTGACAAGATGAAATGGTTGAATGAGTACGGGGAAAAAAAGATTATCAAACAATTGCGACAAAATGGAAAAATCTAGTATATTTTTTCTCTTAACTTGCACTGATTTTGTCTGGACTTTCGTCTCCAAATAGCTTCCATATATTTACTGACTTCCCAATGCTATGCTATCAGATTACTCAATTTAGTCCTCTCGGCTATAGATAGTTGTTTAAACTCCCCTTCCTCTTCTAAATGATTCCATCTCTGAAATTTATTTGCCAAATAACTAAGTTTCCTGACCAGGTTGAAATTGCTAGGACGCTTTGAGTAGCATTGACCCAACAATTGATGAAGCGGAAAGGTCTCCAACCCCAATTCTGAGCTGATGATCCTAGAACTAACTGGCAATGATCAGATAAAACCTCTAGGGTGGCAAGTTAAGAACATGGAGGGGAATTGAAGATGACAATTCAGAGATGCAAAGGCTCGATCAATACAACTCATAGATCTTCCATGAAACCAAGTATAGCCTTAGAGTCATTCAAATTAAGATATCCACTTCTTCTTTTACAAGCACGTAAAGTTTCATTGAAATCTCCTAACATGGGTACATCAAAAGAAGACTTTAAGATTGTAAGTTCATCCCATAGAGTACTCTTTTCAGTGACTGTGTTTGCAGCGTAAACCCTAACTATTTCACAATGAAACATTATTGTAGCATAAGAACCAAAAAGAAGTATTCATTGTCCACCAAAAAAGCAAATGTGGTTTAATGAGTCAACTAATGGTTATCTAGGGAATACCAATATCGACAGAGGGAAAGTTGAAAGTTGAAACTACAGAAGAGGAATTGAATGAGCATCTGTCTGTCTGGGGTCTGACAGGACCCCTTCAGTTTCCTTTCACATGCAAATGCCATCTTGCTCTAAGAATACCTCTCTGATTTTTAAGACATAACTAGTATTATTATTACCTTACTAGCTAGCTCAGCCCTTTTTTTTTATTTTAAGGAGTTGACTTTTGTTGCACAGTAAATCCTTGTCTGAGTGATATTGGGAAGGAATTCCTTTTCTTCTCAACCCCAAGAGGATCTTGTATACAATTCCAAGGAGTAGATAAAGTTCCCAACCATTTCCACCCATCGATTATAAACTGACTTTATTTCTTTTTTTTCCCTTTTACAAGAATTAAAATGACTTGGACCTTCTGATTCTTTTATCCGTGTGTATTCGAGGTGTTACCAAAATGAAACATGATTGCCTTCGATCAAGACTTGCCTGCAACTTTTTGCTTAGTTTACTAATGCTAGCTTTCTTCGCCCATCAAGTTGTGAAATCTCCAAAATCAGGTTTTTGATAGCTTACCGGTTCAAATGGCTCGGTTTGGACCAAAAGATCCAATCAAGCCGAATTGTTTTTTAAAATTCTGAATTGAATAACTGAACCAAAGTGGTAAGATTGGAATTCGATTTTATATTTTTAAAATCAAATAACTTCAGTTTAATTCGTATACTTTTTAGTTAGTTGGATTGTTTTTTCATAGGCTTTGATTTAATAAACCTTTAGTTTATAATGTGTTTTTTCATTTTGGTTTTTTTAAAAAAAAAAAAAACTTAAACCGAATTGTGCTAAGTGAATTTTTTTTAAAATTTTCAAATTGAAATTATCCGGAAAAAAACTTGAAAAACCATTAGTTAATTTCGGATCTATTTTTATCAATATTTTGGATAATTCGGTTAATTTTCCCACCCTATAGATAGCTTACTATAGAATCATCAAGCAAATGTGGATTATAAAAATAATTAAAGGGTTTGTCTAGCTATTGAGTGTCCAAAATCTACTTGTTAAGGATTATTGTGAACTTAAAATATATATCATGGAGCTACATGCATTAATGTTCTTCGTGTTTCAAGAAATTTCGAGTTCGAATATCTTTTTATAATAATAAAAAAAGTATATGACATTATAATTAAGGTACATCAAATTAAGTGTAGAATGCAAAGTTAAAACTATAAATAAATTAATTATTGCGCAGTTAGTAGACATGGGGACCATAATCAATTATCGGTCTCTGGTAATTTGCATGCCTCAATTAAATCCTGCAGAGCCGCTTGTGTTGTCAGATTCGAGCTTCCATTTGAGTACTTGAAAGCAAACCAAATTATATAGTATCCAAAAAAACCTTGCTTAATGCAATATAATCAGTATTGTTCGACATTAATGCCTAAATTGGAAAGTGGGAGCTTCAAAGCTGATGTATGAAAGCAAAGGGGGGCATAAGATTGTTAGTTCCAAAGGTATGATTTTAGTACGTATAACATTTCTTTTTTTATTAGGGAGTATAAATGTGTTAAAGAGTCATTTCAACCCAATAGTTTAAGCTGTTAGGTGAGGTCTTAAGATATGATTTATATTATTTTTTAAAATATCCTTTCAGATGAAAGCTCTTTGAGCTTGAAACTTACATAAATTCACATTATCTTGTGCTTAATTTTTATTAAATAAATAGAAATGGTGAGACTTGAACTCGTAACTGATTGATCATCAAGACTCTGATATCATAAAAAAATCATCTTAACTTAATAATTTAGACTGCTAGATCTTAAAATATAATTTATATTATTTTCTAATCTTAAAATATAATTTATATTATTTTCTAATAAAATGCTCGCTGCAACATTTTTGTTTGGGAAGAAATTATCACCTACTGTACTAATGCATGGACAAAAACGCATTTATTCCGAAAGCTTCGAGTCATGAAACTTTCATGATATTTGTATAATGAGATTTCAAGGCCTTCCTTCAATAACATGAGTGGTTGGCTTGGTTGTTTAGGGGGGCAGCATGCTCTTTCTTTGTTAATGGCTTAATGCCACCCCTATTAGCATTGTTTTCCCCAGATATTGCCACCCTTGTCGTTTTAGGTTAAGAAGATACAATTCGAATTCCAAGGAAAAACAAGATTTGGAGTTTACATTGGTGATATTTGAATCAATAAATTTGAAGGTTTTTTTCCAAGTTTCTTTTTTTCAGAAGGGAAAAAGAAGGGACCAAGATGCACAAGTGTGAAAATGCCTGCATGTATTTGGGGGCCATGCACATACCAGAGAGTAATTAGTAATTACTGCAATGGAGAAAACAGATGACTACATTTACTAGTTCTGAACTACCCACCTTACATCCTGTATTAAAGCTCCTTTCACGATTACAAAGATCTCAATTCTTACTTTACAACTCTTCAATTATCACTACTACTGTCTTACTTCCTCTCTTCAGCTCAAGATGGCTACCTTCAAGCTGCCTTGCATGCTGGTGATTTTCTTGGTGCTGGGTGTAGGTTTAGGCCAAAATGTGGATCCGTTTGGATCACAAGTAGGAAGGAGAAGGGAGATGGTGCCTGCTATGTTTATATTTGGAGACTCACTCATTGACAATGGCAATAACAATAACCTTCCTTCTTTTGCCAAGGCCAACTATTTCCCTTATGGTATTGACTTCAATGGTGGTCCTACTGGTCGTTTCTCCAATGGTTACACCATGGTTGATGAAATTGGTAAACCTCTCACTGCCCTCTTCTTTGGCTTTCCTTGCTTTTATGTTAAGCTTTCATGTAGTATTTGAGTTCAGGATGCCATGCAGACATAAAATATATTTTTCTTCATGGCCATTGTTTCCTTTCTTTCATCTTCTTTGATAGTCAGACGAAAAATTGTTTATAGGAGACACACCTCTATATTTTTTGTACTTAAATTAAACCACTTGGAATATGGAGACAGTAGTTTGATGTTTAACACATTCTTTTCCATATTATTAGGGTCGGTTTTTACACCTTTCATTTACTTTTTTCTTTGGTTTCTTGAAAGGAAAAGTCATTTTTTTCTTTCTCCAAATGATAATTACAAATATTGCAATGCAGCATGCTCTATGAAGTTGGCTAAGCACACACATTTGTGATTGTTAATACAAGGCATTTGAACAACAGTATGATGACACCATAATGCAGTCCTGTTTTGATCTCCTGTTTATGATTACCAAATTTTGCTTTTGTCCATTTTCTTCCGCAGCTGAACAACTAGGACTTCCTCTGATTCCTGCTTACTCTGAGGCATCAGGAGATCAAGTGCTTAATGGTATCAACTATGCCTCTGCAGCTGCCGGAATCCTTGATGTCACAGGCAGAAACTTTGTAAGCATATCCATTCATACATACAGAATTAAGTAGTATGCATCATCACACATATTAATGAAGCCTTAAAGATATGCAAGCATGGTTGCTGAATCATTTTTCGAGGGGGTCATTTGATACCAATTTTATTTTTTTCAAACCTATTGGATTTCTTTACATGGTTCATTATACTTGGACCATTGATCTAGTTATTCTGGCACCTTCTTGTGTATTTACAGTTTCTGTATTGAATGCAATATAATTCTACGTTGCCTACGAACCAAGCAATTTACAGTGTCTGTGGCAGACATTAAATGACCCTTTCGTATTCACAGGAATAGAATATAATCAAGTAGATGTTTGGTTGGCCATCACACATGACCAAATTAAACTTGCATACTGGTATTGATATAACATGGACTAATTTTTTTGGATGTATTATTGTTTTGATCAGGTTGGTCGCATACCATTTGATGAACAGATAAGGAATTTTCAGAACACGCTCGATCAGATTACAGATACACTTGGAGCAGATGATGTAGCTAGGCAAGTTGGACGGAGCTTATTTTTTGTAGGGATGGGCAGCAATGACTACCTTAATAACTATCTCATGCCTAACTATCCAACGAGGAATCGGTATAATGGCAGACAATTTGCAGATCTCTTGACTCAAGAATATAGCCGGCAACTAACTAAACTTTACAATCTTGGAGCACGTAAATTTGTTATTGCAGGGTTAGGAGTGATGGGGTGTATTCCTAGCATCTTGGCCCAGAGCCCTGCAGGGAACTGCTCTGATTCAGTTAACAAGCTAGTTCAACCTTTCAATGAAAATGTGAAGGCTATGCTCAAAAACTTCAATGCCAATCAGTTGCCAGGAGCAAAATTCATTTTTATTGATGTTGCTCATATGTTCCGAGAAATCCTCACCAACTCCCCAGCATATGGTATGTGCCTCTTGGCTCTAATAAATTGTGTGTATTGTATCTTGAGTAGTTTTTTTTTTTATTTTAATTTTCGCTGATATTTCTTTGTAGGATTTAGTGTTATAAACCGTGGATGCTGCGGCATTGGGAGAAATAGAGGTCAAATTACATGTCTTCCATTCCAAACACCTTGTCCTAACAGAGAACAGTATGTGTTCTGGGATGCATTCCACCCAACAGAAGCTGTGAATGTTTTGATGGGAAGAAAGGCCTTCAATGGGGACTTGAGCAAGGTCTATCCTATGAACATAGAGCAGCTTGCCAATCTTGAAATGGAATCCAATTAACAGGAATCCTTGTTTCATTCATGCCATCATAATTTTTATTTCATCACTGATCTATGAGAGTCGTTGTTTATTTTGTATTTAAAAGCAAGGAACTGTTGTGCATGTGCATGTTCTAATTGCTACCATTAATGCAACTACTTTGATTTGGTTTTGTTCCCTATCCCTTTCAAAAAAAAAACAAAAAAAACCTCTCTATCTTGGATACATTGCTCTTTTGGTGTGATTGTCTATGTTTCGGAATAAGTGAGAAAGAAAGCAGAACGAACAGGCTGCCCCGCAGTCTAGTTCTTGATACTGAGCAGTAATTAATGCAGTTGAAATAATTTCAACAGAAATGTTGCCTTTTTTAATTTTTCTGTCTACAAATATGTTTGCAGTAGTTTCACCAGTGCATTGTGTATGGTGAGTCTTAAATTCTAAAATCAATATCTTCAACCAAAATCTGCAAGCATTGTAAGCTGATCACTGGTATTGCTATGTGCTCTGACACGCAGTGGAACTATGCTCCCTCGAGCTCAAAACTGGTGCCCCGCCCCAAATCGTATCCTGGCCCTAGACGTCTAACTTCCAACTGCGGTGACTAATTGCAGCAAGTGTTCACTACAAGACATCTTGTATTTGATCAATCAAATAGGAACCCAGCTAACACACTGACTCCTTTTCCCGTGTCCAAAATAAGAGGCCTAGCTGTTTTTCATTTTGTTTTTCCTTGCACATTTAAAAACTTTTCTCTGCTACAATGAGACTTGAACTTCTAGAGACGCATTAGTTTTGGCGATTCTTGGGGACCATGTTTGGAGACTTTGTTTCAAGGAAACTCAGCCTTGAAAGGAAAGATACTTGCCTTGGATTCCCGAAAACGTGTTTCCGTTGCTATAATGAAGCAGTAGGAAATTTTCAATTGCTTTTATTATCTCAATCTCACCACATTTATTACAGAAGGAATGGAAGGTGGTAGCACTGAATTGGTGTTAAGAAACAAGGAAACAATTACACCATCTTCCACACATTAACATTAAGCATTAACTCAATAGCTTCGAACAAGATACTAAAAACCAACCAAACATATGTAGTGCTATTACAGGAAGACGGGCATAAAGAGTTGAATTTGATCCCTCTCTCATAGCATTGTCAATTGTTGTATACTCATTGGATAAGTGTAAGTCTGTGAATTATATGTTACTTTAGCGAGTAAGATATTTGCCACTTCTGTCGGGTGAAAGGCATCCCAGTATAAGTATTTACTGCGATCCTGGCATATCTGTTGAAGAGGAAGACATGTTATCTGCCCATTGTTCTTCCCCACTCCACAACATCCCTTGTCTATTACTTCAAATCCTGTATATCATTCTCACAATTCAAAACATGCATACTTGTAGGATAATTGAGCAGGATTTTGAGGTTTCTATGACAAATTAACGTGCAAGTAATAATTACCAAAGGAGGTTCCATTGAGAGACAGATCATTAGAGCTTTTATACGAATCGAGGTAAACAAACTTGGCTCCAGGCAATCGCCCATTGTTGAAATTTTGAACTAGCTTGAGGAGCCCTGAGTTGAATAAAGAAATAGCATTGTTGATTTTCTCATTGCAGCGGCTGTTGGTACCATTATACCTGGCGAGCTCATATGGAATGCAGCCAATTTGGCCAATTGCAGTTACAATCACCTTCCGAGCTCCCAAGGCATATAGTTGCTGAGATTCGAAGGAGAACATGTTCATTCTCTCGGAGAAAAATATTTTGAAAAAAAAAATTGATAATCTATCTACTTACGGTCAACTGACGAGTGTAATCCTGAAGAAGTACAGCCGCAAAAGCTTTTGAAGTGAAATCATGGCTAGTTGAGTAGAAGTCGGACATGAAATAGTTGTTGAGATAATCATTACTTCCCATCCCAGAATAGAAGATGCATTTGCTTAAATAGCTAGTGAGTGCATTGTTATCTCCTCTGAAATATCTCCTCATTTGTTCCACTGTCATGCCAAAGTTGGCTACTTGCTGGTTCATTGAGGTGTGACCCCCCTATCAAAACATGCACATAAGGTTACTGAGCTCTTTTTATTCAATCTTATTTACTAATCATATTGTCAAATTATGCTCCATCTTGCATATGCATCAAGAGATTAATGGTAAGAATGTGGCCAAGTACCAGATTGTTTCCAGTTTCATCTCTGATGCCAGCCGCTCCAGATGCATAATTCACTCCCCTTAATAGCGCTGGGCCCCTGGTTCTCGCATAGGGTGGGATGTAATTTCGAAACCCAAAAAGTTGAGCTGCAAAAATACATGCAATATAGTTAAGTTAGATATATATACATTTTCACGCTGTGGGCATAATATAGCAACCTCCATGGTTGTTATTCTTTTCTAAAATTCCAAGTGCATATCATAAAACGAAACTTACCCAAGGCATCGACATATGTTCGACCATTGGTAAATCGACCAGTGACACCCTGCGGAAAATCAATGCCATAAGGCCTGTAATTGGCCCTAGAAAGTGTAAGCAACCTGTTGTTGTTTCCATTATCTACCAATGAGTCCCCAAAAATGAAAAAACAAGGTACTTGGCCTTGCTGTGGCTGTGCACAAGCTCGAGTGGCTAACAACACTAATATTAAAGTGACTGACAAAACCAAATCTGTACTGAAACTCCTCATGTTTCCCCTTATGCTTGATTATGATATGAAGGTACGTATCCTCATGGTGATGGTGCTCAATTTATAGTCCACCAAGATGGGTTCGGATTCGAATTCGCCTATTATTGGAATCACAGGTGCTGTTGCTTTAAGCTATTCGACATAGCATATATCATATGAGATAAAAACGATCATCCAAAAGCAATTGGAAGAACTTTTAGTTGTAGTCATGTGTTAATTGTTAAAGTATGAACCAATGAGAAGTTGCGGTGATAGGGGAGATGAATCTCGTGATCTATCAAGGCTACAACATACTTGCAACTGTCAACTACATTGTTATATAGGTTTAAGCAGTCAAGTAGAATTAAAAACATACATGGATGTGTTGGTCAACAGTTTATGAGAAAATACATGTACTTATTGGCAATTACTCGTAATATTGTACCAAAAATAACCAAAATAGCAATGCCAAGGCAAGGCTAGGCAAGGCTAGAATGTAAAATAGATCGTTGACTATAGATGGTTTTACTGAGATCATATAGAAAAAATGCCAAACAAACTTGAAGTTATATGAAAGCTAACTCATAATACATGACTTGAAAAAGAAAAAACAGTGGTACGTACTCGTGACATGTGTGTTTGGTATTACGGTAGCTGTTGTGGTTGTGGTTTGAAAAAAGTTGTTTTGTAAAAAGTACTTTTAGTTGAGGTTGATTTGGAAAAATATATGTTTGGTTAAAACTGTGGTTGAAATTAAGGTTGAGTAGTTTAA
>Ga0307511_10007372_pt1 | contig 11068 bp, 8 predicted proteins | sample 13_EM_MG_FD_200266 | JGI IMG/M metagenome (GOLD analysis project Ga0307511, IMG submission 200266) | Populus trichocarpa ectomycorrhiza microbial communities from riparian zone in the Pacific Northwest, United States - 13_EM | ecosystem: Host-associated > Plants > Roots > Unclassified | place...
GAGACGTCTCATGTTGTGCTCCTCGTTAAACCAGGTAGTCGCTCAGGGCTTCTTGAACGCACGGCGAATCGAGCAGCGAACTGCTGCGGAAAAACCGCACGATGTTGGCGACCAACGGGTGATGGCGGTTGATCGGGAAGGCCAGTCCCGACACTTCGTGCTTGAGTGCGCCGCGCGCGGCATCGCTGATCTGCAAGGACTCGATCAGGCGGAAGTCGAACGATTTCTGAATGTCGTTGGTCAGGTATTGGCCGATGAACACCGGCAAAATCTGCGCGATGCATCGACGGTCTTCTTCACTTGCGGTATGCCAGTAGATGCGCACCAGTCGCGCCCAGAACCCGGAGTGACGACCCTCGTCGAGCAAGTGATCGGCCATCAAACCCTTGATCGATTGCTTGACCGTGTCGTCTTTGGCAAACGCCGCTACATCGCCGGTGACGGTGTTCTCGGCGATGGCCACGCAGATCAATTCCACGGCGCTGCGCAGGTGTTCCGGTGCGAGCGCCACGGCGGCCGGAATCGCCCGGCTCAGTTCGATTTCATCCGGCAGGTCGATGGGCGTGATGCCGGTCATGGCGACGGTTTGCTGCATGAAATCCATCGCCACCAGCGCGTGGTAATCCTCATCCACCACCACGGTCATGGCGTCGTAACGGCAGGCGAACGGGAAGACCACGGCAAAGCGGTTCTTGGCGATGCTGCGCGCGGTTTTGTCGACGATCTCGGTTTCGAAAATCACCACGTCATTGATGAATTTGTAGAGCGTCTGCACCAGGGCGAAATCCCGTTGCTCCGGGCATTCGCGCAGAAAAGTTTCGCTCAATACCAGCGGTTGGCGACTGAGCGGGTAGATCAGCTTCGCGTCGTTCTCCAGTACGCGGCGCGGGCGGGTGCGGATGGTCGCGCGGCTTTCCCAGGCGTCGGCGAAGGATTGGTAGTCGGAAGCGTTCATGCGTTCACCTCCGCCACCGGCTCGCCCATGCTCAGGCGCAGGCCGTCCCACAGGGCAATGCGGTTTTCCACGGCAGCGAGGGCGCTGGCGTAGACGTCTTCTTCGCGTTGCGGATCGCCATTGACCAATCGCGCAAGGAGTTTTTCCGCTGCCGGGCCGTGGTCTTCTGAGTCGACTTCGATGTGCCGTTCCAGGTAGTAACGGAAGGTTGGCGCTTGTTCGATGCCGATGCCCCAATCGTCGAGAATGCGCTGGAACATCTGCGGAATCACGCTCTCGCGACCGTGCAAAAATGCCGCTGCAACGCTGTGGCCGGGGGCATGCAGGGCGGTGTGCAAGGTGTGACGCACGAACTGCGCAGCGGCCGGATCGACGTCCACGCTCTGCAACGCCACGTCATAACTCACGCCTTCTTGCTGCAGCGCCACGAAGCGTTCGATGGCGGCCGTGCTGGCACCCACTTCGCGCATTGCATCCAGATACAACTCGAAATGGCTGTAATGACCGTGGGAAGGACGATCGTCGGACTCTTCGCCCAGCACGATCTCGTTGATCAAGCGCGCTGCCTGCGGATCGCTCGGCGGCAGCCAGGGCAACTGAACGCAGGTCAGTTCCTGTTGCAGGCGCTTGGTCAGCGACATGAAGTCCCATACCGCAAACACATGGGATTCCATGAAACGTTGAAGTACCGAAAGCGAATGTATTTCAGAGAAAATCGGGTGCGCGCTAAGTTCTGCTTTCTTCTGATTAAGACGGTCTTTAGTCGATTTCATGGCGAGCCTATAAATGATCCGGAATGAGGTGTAATCAATAAGTAACGAGTGCTTTATGTAGTCTGGTGGCGAGCGGATGCCTCAAATTGATTGATCGGAATTAGTTCAATTTAAGTCTTGCGGTCAAGGCCTTGCAGCCAATTGCCAGTGGTGACGGAGAAAAACTAATACATGAATAAAGTACTGGGCAAGTTATTTTTATACTATTTTAAAGTTTAACTTTTTCGGGCGTAACAAGTTTCAATAAGACTTTTTGAATAAGTTTTATTTGGGCGTAGTTACTCCTTCCGACTTATATAAGTCGAAATTGAATTAAAGAGTGAATGCCTCACTCGAAGCAACTTTCCAAGGGTGATCGATAGTGTGATTTGAGGGGGTGGAAGTTGGCCGGGACGCCGCTGCTTCCTTTCCCGTGGCAAGACTCCTTCCTTAGGTTCTTGATGCGGGGACTGCGCCGCTCATGCGGTGCGTCGCCCGTTTGTTATCCGTTGGCAGCCCAAGAGTGAGCGTAAATCAAGGCAGCCGCTATCACCGACGCGTCATAGGGTCAGTGCAAGGGTCGGGCTTGGGAGAAAGGATGTGCAGGCGAGGCAAGCGCAGGCGAGCAGGTCAACCTGCTCGCGTCCTTGCCGGGGTGATTTATTTCGGGGTTTTTCTGCTTTGTGCTTCAGGGCTGTCGAGATAGCGGGTGATGACCTCGACTCCCCGGTTGAGGTGATGTTCGAGCAGCTTCACCGAGCGCTCGACGTCGCGGTCTTCCACTGCGCGTAGCAGCGCACGGTGATCTTCCTGGGACAGTTTGCCCAGCCCCATGGCTTCCAGGTTGAAGCGCAGAAAGCGTTCCTCTTCATTCAGGCCGTCTTCGACCAGCCTCAAGAGCCGACGGTTAGGCGCCTTGCAATACATCGACATGTGGAACAGGCGGTTGAGCCGGCCGATTTCGGTGTAGTCATGTTCCGTTTCCAGTTCGTCGATGTAACGGGCCGCCTGCTCCAAGTCTTCGGTGGTGAGCAAAGGGATCGACAGGCGCAGGGCTTCGGACTCCAGAAGGATCCGCAATGCGTAAGTCTCGACGGCGTCGCCCTGAACCAACGGCGCGACCACCGCACCTTTGTGGGCGACCACGTTGAGCAGCGCTTGCGCTTCGAGCTGGCGCAAGGCTTCACGGACCGGCATGCGGCTGACACCGAACAGGTCGGCCAGGTCTTGCTGGCGAAGGGCCGTGCCGCAAGGAATGCGGCCATCGAGAATGGCGGCACGCAGGGTTTCTTCGATGACCGAGCGTGCCAGATGAGCGGGAATCGGCCCGTTGACCTTGATACTGCTGAGAGGGTTGGCCTTCTGTGTCACTACAACGCACCCTGAATGACTGAGAAAATTTGGATCCAAGTGGACACTAGTGACTGGCTGACGGGTTGTCAAACACGCACCGGGCCACACTCCAAGTTTAGCCGGCCCCCGGTGATCTCACCGTGCCATTGTCTTTTAACAGGCTAACCTTCACCATCAATCGATTCCACCTGCCCACCCTGGATGCCTCGCATTGGCGGCACGTTTCGCGATCCCTCGGACCTTGCGCTGGTTGTGCTGCGCGTTGCTGCTGGCCGGTGTCATTTCGGGCGGCCTGCATGCCGACTGGGATTTTTCCCTGATCAGCCGCCGGGCGCAGGCCTTGTACGGGCCATTGGGCGAGGGTCAGCAGCGCATCGATGCCTGGCAGCAATTGTTGGCGACGCACAAGCAACTCGGCGAGCTGGACCAGCTCAATGTGGTCAACCAATTCTTCAATAAACAGATGCGCTATGAAGAGGACATCGACCTGTGGCACGAGGTCGATTATTGGGAAACCCCGATCGAAGCCTTGTGGAAAGGCGCCGGTGATTGCGAAGACTACGCCATCGCCAAGTATTTCAGCCTGCGCCGTCTCGGCGTTTCCAGTGACAAGCTGCGCATTACTTACGTAAAGGCCTTGAGCCTGAACCGCGCGCACATGGTGCTGACCTACTACGCCAGCCCCGACGCCATGCCGTGGGTGCTCGACAGCCTGATCGACGCGATCAAACCTGCCAGTCAACGTACCGATCTGTTGCCGGTCTACGCTTTCAATGCCGAAGGCTTGTGGTTGCCGGGTGCCAAGGGCAACAAGAAAGTGGGCGATACCAAGCGGTTGTCCCGTTGGCAGGATGTGCTGAAGAAAATGCAGGCGGAAGGATTCCCGGTCGAAACGATTAACTAGGAGCACGCGCTCAGATGTCTTTGTTCAAACAGCTATTGATCGCTATTTGTCTGTTCCTGGTGGTCGCCTTCACCGGCAGCTTCATGGTCAGCCTCGAGAGCTCGCGCACCCAGTACGTCAACCAGTTGCGCTCCCACGCGCAGGACGCCGCGACGGCGTTGGCGTTGTCGTTGACGCCGAACATCGATGATCCGGCGATGGTCGAGTTGCTGGTCAGCTCGATCTTCGACAGCGGTTATTACGCGAGCATCCGCGTGGTCGATTTGTCGAATGACAAGACCCTGGTCGAACGCAGCGGCATCCCGGCGGTAACCAACGTGCCGGACTGGTTCGTCAAACTGATCGGCCTCGAACCTGCGGGCGGCGATGCGATTGTCAGCCGTGGCTGGGAACAGGCTGCGCGGGTCGAAGTGGTCAGCCATCCGATGTTCGCGCTGGCCAAGCTTTGGCAGAGCGCACTGGGCAGCCTCGGCTGGTTGCTGCTCTGCGGCGCGGCGAGTGCGGCGCTGGGTGCGTTGCTGCTGCGCCGGCAATTGAAACCGCTGGACTACATGGTCCGGCAATCCCACGCCATTGCCCGCCGCGAATTTCTCAGCCTGCCGGACTTGCCGCGTACACCGGAATTGCGTCGAGTGGTGCAGGCCATGAACCAGATGGTCGAGAAGCTCAAGGCGTTGTTCCAGGAGCAGGCCGAGCGCAGTGAAAAACTGCGCGCCGAGTCCTATCAGGACAACCTGACCGGGCTGGCCAACCGGCGCTATTTCGAGATGCAATTGAACGCGCGGGTGAGCAATCCGGAACAGGCGAGTTCGGGTTATTTGTTGCTGCTACGGGTCAAGGACCTCGCCGGGCTGAATCAGCGTCTGGGCGGTCAACACACCGATGATTTGTTGATAGCGGTCGGCGAGCAGCTGTCCCGCGAGTGCGCCAAATACCCCGAAACGCTGAACCTTGTCACGCGGATCCGTGGTGGCGAATTTGCCGTGCTGGCGCCGGGACTGCTTCGCGCAGAAGCGCTGCAACTGGCGCAAAACCTCGACAATGCCTTGGCGAGCCTGCACGCGACCGGCGCCACCGACGTGGCGGCCGTGGCCTTCATCGGGCTGGCGCCGTTTGTGTATGGCGACGCCCCGCAAGCGGTGCTCGGGCTGGCGGATCAGGCCTTGGCGCAGGCCGAAGGCCAGGGTGATTCGCGATGGGTGTGCCTGGACCACGGGGCGTCGGCCACTGTCGGCGATGATCATCATGCCTGGCACAGCTTGCTCGATCAGGCGCTGAATCAGCAGCGTTTCGAGCTGTATTTCCAGCCGGTGGTGGCCAGCCAGGACACGGCGCTGCTGCTGCATTACAAAGTACTTTCACGCTTGATCGACGAGCAGGGTCAGGCGATCTCCGCCGGCCGGTTCCTGCCGTGGCTCGAGCGTTTCGGCTGGACCGCGCGCCTGGATCGCCTGATGTTGGAACGGGTGCTCGAGCAGATGGCCGACCATCAAGCATCGTTGGCACTGAACCTGTCCTCGGCGACGCTGGGCAATCCGCAGGCGCTGGGTAAAGTCTTCGATATTTTGCGTGCGCATTCCAATTTCGGGTCGCGGCTGACGCTGGAAATCGGCGAGGAACAACTGCCGGAGCAGGCTGAGCTGGAAGAATTGACGCGGCGGCTACGTGAACTCGGTTTCTCATTGAGCCTGCAACACTTTGGCGGGCGCTTCAGCATGATCGGCAACCTGGCAAGGCTCGGATTGGCGTATTTGAAGATCGACGGCGTTTACATCCGCGCTATTGATCAGGAGAGCGACAAGCGTTTGTTCATCGAGGCGATTCAGCGGGCGGCGCACAGCATCGACTTGCCGTTGATTGCCGAGCGGGTCGAAACGGACGGGGAGTTGGCGGTGATTCGCGAGATGGGGGTTTACGGCGTGCAGGGACAGTTGTTTGGTGAGCCGAAGCCTTGGGGTTAGAACCTTGACCTGAGGTGTCAGTCAGGCCGCTTTCGCGGGCAAGCCCGCTCCCACAGGTTTTGTGGTTGATTGCAAATGTGTGATCAACCCTGATCCTTGTGGGGGCGGGCTTGCTCGCGAAGGCGTCAGCTCAGACGACGAAGGTTGGATCAGATCAACCCCGTCTCATCATCACCAATCAACTGACTCAACCCACCCAACGCTTCCCGGGCCTGTGACCGGTCCATGAGTTTGGCCTGCGCGGCGGCCGGCAGGTCGGTGACGCGGATCACGCCTTTATCGGTCAGCACCTGAATCAGGTCGTCGAGTACCCGGATCATGTCCAGGTCACTTTGCCTCAATTGCTTTAGTTGTTTGATTTGTTGCAGTTGTTTGTGACTGGTGGCCATGACTTCGCTGGCGAACCAGGCCTGAAGATCGGGGTGGTCGGCCGGGAGTATTTCAGTAGACCCGGTATAGGCCTCGGCTTCCACGCGCATCAGTTGGCCGTCTGCATTGCGTTGCACGTAGAACATTGCGCATCCCTCATGAATGACCTGCATCGGTCTGTCAGCAGCATAGCCAACAGAGCGTTGCCTTGTGTTCAGCCGTTGCAAAACAGCCTTGTGGAATAAGTAACTAATTGATTTAAAAGATATATACGAAACAACTAAACGTTTGTTGGTTAATTGCCTGGGTAGATGGTCCGCTTATTGCTCGGTTATTTCTCGTTGTCGTGATGTTGCCAGCGACTCAATGAACCTGCCATTCGGCGCAAAAATGAGCAGCCTTTCAGGCTTGAGCGGATAATCGCGCGCCGTCTGAGGGAGCCGTTTTTGCGCGGATGCATGCACGGATCGGCAGCCAAAAAAACAGCGTCAAGTCAAAAAAATGGCGATTAAAAAATAATTTTGATCGCGATTAAGTATTAAGCTATTTTAGTTCAAATTATTGACGATATCATTTTAGTGGCTCGCTTCGACGGACCGTAACGAGCTTCGTGTTCTATCTCAGCAAGCGCCTCGGGCAGTCTTATGAATCGTACAGACGATATATTGAACCTGTTCAACAGGTTCGGGGCAAGTGCGGACAGCTATCTCGAATTCGATAGCCATTTTGACTATAAAGAAAAGCCGTTAGCGCTGGTGCCGACCACGCCTGTGTCCGTAGTGACTGACGTCCCTCAGGCCGCTATTGAGCTGGTTGAAGCCGCTCCAATCGATCGCACGATCCATGGCGAAGCTGAATTGCCTCCGGTCAACATCCCCCAGGTCGCTGCGCCGCTTCGTCATTTATTGGCCGAGGTCGCGTTGGCGCGTCAGGCGGAAGCGCAGGCACGCAACGAAGAGGCACTGCGCCAGGTGTTGCCGAATGGTCGCCCGAGCAAAACCAAAGCACATGTCATCGCGCTGATATCGGGTAAGGGCGGTGTTGGCAAAAGCACCCTGGCCTCGGCGCTCGCCACTCTCTTGCGGGTTGAGCACGGTCAGACGCTGGCCATCGATCTCGATCCGCAAAATGCATTGCAGCATCACCTGGGTGCGGAGCCGGATGTGGCGGGCATGGGCAACGCCAGCCTTCAGGGTGAAAACTGGAATTCACTGCTGTTGGCCGGGCCGGCAGGCTCATTGTTGCTGCCTTATGGTGCGGTCACTGAAGATGAGCGCCGGACGCTGGAACGCTATCTGGAAAACGATCGATTCTGGCTGGCTCGTCAGCTGGCGAGCATGGCCCTGGGCGAAAACGACGTGGTGATTCTCGACACCCCACCCGGTCGCACGGCTTATCTGGATCAGGTCTTGATGGTGGCTGATCAGGTGCTGGTGGTGGTGACTGCCGACGCTGCGTGTTTCCTGACGCTGGACCCGATGCAGCGTTTGCTCGACGAACGCAAGGCCCGGGGACAGGCCCCGCTTTGCAGTTACGTGATCAATCAACTCGACACTTCCCGAGCGTTTTGCCGGGATATGCAAGAGGTGCTCAAGCGCCGTCTCGGCGACCATCTCCTGGGGGCCGTGGCGCTGGACCACAGCGTCGGTGAGGCGTTGGCGTACGGTCAAAACCCGTTGCTGGAGACGGGTTTTTCCCCGGTGTGTCGAGACATGCGAGTACTGAGTGACACGCTCAAGGCGCAGTTGAAATCGATGGATATCGCAGAGTCGTACGCGTCGTGATTACGGCCTCTGCTCCCGATACCGAAGTCCTGACCCGATCGCAGCGTTGGGCTCAAGCGTTGTCCGATCACGTGGACAGCTTGCCCAAGGCATTGCGTCGAGCGTTGACCCTCGGCGTCACGCTGATGTGCGCGCTGCTGGCTGTTTTTATCATCACGGTGCCGTTCGATCTGTACTCGCAGTGCATCTTTGCGGTGGGCTGCTTCGCCACCGCGTTGGTGCTGCGCAAGATCCCGGGGCGCCTGACGGTGATGGTGCTGATCGGTTTGTCACTGACGGCATCCCTGCGTTACCTGTACTGGCGGCTGACCTCCACCCTCGGTTTCGAAGGCTGGCTGGACATGCTGTTTGGCTACGGCCTGGTCATGGCCGAGCTGTACGCGATGATCGTGCTGGTGTTCGGTTACATCCAGACCGCCTGGCCGCTGCGCCGCAAACCGATATTGATGAGTGGCCCGCCCAGCGAATGGCCAACGGTCGATGTGTTCATCCCGTCGTACAACGAAACGCTGGATATCGTCAAAGTCACCATCTTCGCCGCCCAGGCCATCGACTGGCCTCGCGACAAACTGCGCGTGCATGTCCTCGATGACGGGCGCCGCGACGACTTCCGCGAGTTCTGCGAGCAGATCGGCGTCAACTACATCGTGCGTGACAACAACCGTCACGCCAAGGCAGGCAACCTTAATGAAGCGCTGAAGGTCACCAGTGGCGAGTTCGTGGCGATTTTCGACGCCGACCACGTGCCCACGCGCTCGTTCCTGCAGGTGAGTATCGGCTGGTTCCTCAAAGACCCGAAGCTGGCGATGCTGCAAACGCCGCACTTCTTTTTCTCGCCCGACCCGTTCGAAAAAAACCTCGACACCTTCCGTTCCGTACCGAACGAAGGCGAGCTTTTCTACGGCCTCGTACAGGACGGCAACGACCTGTGGAACGCGACGTTCTTCTGCGGTTCCTGTGCGGTCATCCGCCGGGAGCCCTTGCTGGAAGTCGGTGGCGTGGCCGTCGAGACCGTGACGGAAGACGCCCACACCGCGCTCAAACTCAACCGTGCCGGCTACAACACCGCGTACCTGGCCATTCCTCAGGCGGCGGGTCTGGCGACTGAAAGCCTGTCGCGCCACATCAGCCAGCGGATTCGCTGGGCACGGGGCATGGCGCAGATTTTCCGTACCGATAACCCGCTGTTCGGCAAAGGCCTCAGCCTGGGCCAGCGTCTGTGCTACGTGAACGCGATGCTGCACTTTTTCTACGGTTTGCCGCGTCTGGCGTTTCTCACCGCGCCGCTGGCCTTTCTGATTTTCGACGCGCGGATCTACCACGCCTCGGCGTTGATGATTACCGCTTATGTGCTGCCGCACATCCTTCACGCCAGTCTGACCAACTCCAGCATTCAGGGGCGATTCCGCCATTCGTTCTGGAACGAGGTCTACGAGACGGTACTGGCCTGGTACATCATGGGCCCGGTGCTGATGGCGCTGGTCAATCCCAAGTTCGGCGGGTTCAACGTGACCGACAAGGGCGGGATCATCGACAAGAAGTACTTCGAATGGAAGCTGGCGCGCCCCTACATCATCCTGCTGAGTTTGAACGTCGTCGGCATGATCATCGGTGTGGTGAAGCTGATGGAGGGCGCGGACGATGCGGCGACCACGATCCTGATCAACCTGGCCTGGACGGTTTACAACATCATCATCACCAGCGCCTCGGTCGCGGTGGCCAGTGAAACCCGGCAGATGCGTTCCGAACCGCGGGTCGCGGCGGTGCTGCCGATGCGCCTGACCCGTGCCGACGGCAGCGTCATCGAAGGCACGACACTGGATTTCTCGCAAAAAGGCCTGGGCTTCCGTTTGCCTGAAGGGGTGATGGTTCCCCAGGGCGAGCGGGTGCAGATTTCGCTGTTCCGCAATAAGCACCTGTGCGTGTTCCCGGCAGTGATTGTGTTCAGTCGCGGCACCGTTTTGGGCGCGCAGTTCGATCAGTTGACGCTGCGTCAGCAAAGCGAACTGGTGCGCTTGACCTTCTCGCGCGCCGACACCTGGGCGTCGACCTGGGGCAGCGGTCAGGTCGATACGCCGCTGGTGGCGTTGCGCGACGTCAGCGCCATTGGCCTGCGCGGCATCTACGAACTCTTCAAGGCCACGGTCCTGGAAGCGCAGGCCTGGCTCCGTAACCGTCGTTCACCCCCACCCCTCTTAGAAAACGTTCTGGACAAGTGATGAACTCGAAGTCTTTCGCTGTCGGTAACCTGCGCGGCGCTCGCCGTGTTCTGGCTCGTGCGACCTGCACCTTGCTGGCGTTGGGGAGTGGTGTCGCGGCGTTCGCCGAAACGGCGCCAGTGACCAGTGCTACGGCAGGTGTCGGCAACTACAGCCTGACGCTCAAGCAGTTGGGCCGGAACTATCCGATGACCCTGCGCGGGGTCGAGTCCAGCGACAGCGTCAACTTTGACGTGCGCGCCGATGCGATCGTGACCGGCGCGCACCTGACGTTGCAGTACACCTATTCCCCTGCGCTGTTGGCCGACCTTTCGCAGATCAACGTGATGGTCAACGATGAAGTGGCTGCCAGCCTGCCTTTGCCCAAGGAGAATGCCGGGGCTGTGCAAAAACAGGTGGTGGAGATTCCCGCTCACCTGATCACCGAGTTCAACCGTTTGAGCCTGCAGTTCGTCGGCCACTATTCGATGAGTTGCGAGGACCCGCAGCACTCCAGCCTGTGGGCCAGGATCAGCAACAACAGTCAGCTCGACATTCAAGTGTCGCCACTGACCTTGCCGGATGATCTGGCGATCCTGCCGCTGCCTTTTTTCGACCGTCGGGATGCGCGTCTGCTGAGCTTGCCGTTCGTATTTGCCGCCGCGCCCGACAACAGCACCCTGGAAGCCGCCGGCGCACTGTCGTCGTGGTTCGGCGCACAGGCCAGCTATCGCGGCGCGGTGTTCTCCTCGCGCTTCAACCAACTGCCGGCCAGCGGCAATGCCGTGGTGT
>Ga0307511_10007374_pt1 | contig 11066 bp, 14 predicted proteins | sample 13_EM_MG_FD_200266 | JGI IMG/M metagenome (GOLD analysis project Ga0307511, IMG submission 200266) | Populus trichocarpa ectomycorrhiza microbial communities from riparian zone in the Pacific Northwest, United States - 13_EM | ecosystem: Host-associated > Plants > Roots > Unclassified | place...
CGCCACCTCTGCAGATTACATGGTACTCTTGGTGATATTCATATGTGTGGATTAATCGTGTTGCAGGAGAATTACTGTACTGTCGACTTGAAATGCTGCGGGTGCTCGGATGATTCATTTGAGGACTCAGCCGTTTCAGCCTCTACACTAAAGTTACATACACGTCATAAATTGGGTGATAAAACTATGGAGTGGCTAAGTAACTGCAGTCTTGTACGGTATACAGATGATCGGGTTAAACTGTTCTGGGTGGATATCGTGGTATCTCTAGGGGCTCATAATAGCTCGTGCAAGACTTGATCGTACCGGTGTGGCATATGGGCGCTATAGTGGGTGAGTGTCGGAACAGCTAGTAACGAGGAACAACATACCCCAACATGCTCCGCGAAAACACGATCTGCGAGAAGACTCTCTCAGTATCCAGCACCTCAAAAAGCCTGACCTTTTCGGCAGTCCCACCCTTGTCTGTAGAACAGGAAGTCGTTGACCTTGAAGCTGCCAGCTGCTGGGAAGGTGGGAGGTCACCGTCCCGACGTGCCCAGAAAACGCGACCAGGAGGGAAGAGATCCGCCATGTGCATATTTGCCTCTAGCGTCCTACGCATCGCCAGGAACTAAATTGAGAGTCAGCGAACGATAAGGGAACAGTTATGCCAGTAAAAGATCCACGCGCATGAGCACCCGAAAGCAATTTAGGCCTGCACTTACCCAATGAAAGTTTTCTGATGAATTGTTCTCGCTCTTCCATGCCTTGGCTCTCTGGGTAACGACGGAGTAGCCCTCCTCTCCTCTTTCATTTGCATCGCACAGTAATAGAGCCGCGTTTCGAATATCTCGGACGGATCCTAATGAGAGCCTGGAAACAACATCGTCCGAGTATACGAAAGAAACCACCAGGTTGGATGCCAGATGGCTCAGTGCTGCATCGGTGAGACAACTGTAGCACACGACTCTTCAATGGGCATGTGACGTAGATCAGGAAAGCCACGTACGGGGGAGCAATGGCGTATACAGATACCGGACAGTTAGCAGTGAGTCCACTTGAAGGGACAGTCAGACAGGTGGTTGGATCCGCCCACATCTGCAGCGCATTCAAATCGCCAACTCCCAGGGTTTCATGGAGCATCACTCACCAACGCCAGTAAAATAGCCACACCAGCACCAAGGCTATGACCACAGAGAATCAGTTCTGCACGTTGTCATCAGTTCTGTGGCAAAAAAAAAGGAATGTCTTCGTGGACGAACCATAATCTGGGCTTCGGTTCAAAGCACCCGCAACCGCACGGTGGACTGGCTTTCCGATCTCTCCCATCACCCGTGCCATACGAAGCATCCCACCATGTACGTGATATTGCGGACGCTTTTCTATTGATGGTAGTGATCTCAATGACGGGGCTCTGCGCCGTTGTTGCTTCCCCATACTCGTGGACGGCACTTTGCTGTCGTCAGATCGGTGGGTATCGTAACACTGCATATCTTCTCCCGGCGGACTGGATGCAGGCACAAACTCGACCGGTACACATGTCAGGTCAACCGCTAGTTCGTTCAGTGACATCGTTCCTGTGAATTGGATTATGTTGGTCCATCAGCAGAATGGCGAATTATCTTCCAAATCAGCACGAACCTCGAAGCACTAAAACTACCTGGCGTCTGTCGTGGTCAGTAAGCACCCAGAATCTGGGCATCTGCCTCTCAATACCGATCACAGCCGTTGCACGGACGCGGGCCTGCACGTCCGGGGTATTTGGAACATGGCCGTGAAAAGACCTCTCAAATATTTCCTTATCATGTTTGCCCATTAGTATATCCCACCATGAAAATTCCAGGTTCTCGGACGTGGTTGGGTATGAAAAATCGCCTTCAGCCTCTGCTTCTGCTGCATTAATGGCACTTTCTAGTTGTGCCTCCTCTGCTTCTTTCTGATTCTTCGAAGTCGGAGCCCTCACTTGGCTGGGAGACGAAGTGAGCCAGGGCGAAACGCCGAAGAAGAGTAGACTGGCTCCGCCATAACCTGCAAGAACCATCTTGGAAAAACGGCGCAGATCTGCCTTTATGTCATCTATGGACTTCTTCGGTCGCACTGTAGGGTCCTCCTTCTCTTTCCGCTTAAGACATGACATGGCCGAAAACGAAACGGAGAGAACGCTTAGCGATCGTGTTCTGGAATGGGTTCCAGCGGGTGCCTCCCCGATGTCCGCAGAAATCAGCTGGCCTCGGTTGCCAGGAAAGATGACGTCCGACGTGACACGAATGCGCGAAGGAACCCGTTTGAGTTGTGGTCCGCTGAATAGATCGTGCACCTCGATTTCACGTAGATAGCTCGACCATTCTTTTTCGTGCCATTCTTGTGTTATGCCTTGTAGCGCTACCCAGGCGATGACGGCCTTGCCAACCTCCGTGATCCCGTACCTTTTCTGCGATATACATCCGTTCGGAGCAGCAGGGTTGTCCCACTCTCGCTTTACTAGCTGGATGAAGGAGACGAGGGAGAACGAGGCTTCAGTGCTGCCGGAGAATATGACAGAAAGGATATCGATGGAGCCGTGTGCGGCACGCAAGGAGGCGGAAGAGATGTATTCCCCGAGGAAGATTGGCGCCAGAGTAATTGCTTCTGCAAAGTTAATAGCAGTCGTTACAGCACCTTCGATGACGGGTGCGGTGACATTGATACCAAAGACGGTGTGATCGAACACATTGGCCGTAGCGCCGACGGTACTAGATGCAACGTTACGAACTAGTGAGAACTGGAGACGCTTAGATGAGCTGTTAGTGGGCAGACTTTGAGACGTACACCGAACTTGGTGGTCGTCTTGACAGCCGAAAAGGCGAGCGCAGTGAGTGTGGAAGCGACGTCGATGCTCTGCCTGCTGTACCGTTCCCAGTCATAGCGCATGGTGGGCTCTGGTGTAGTAGGACAAGCCCATGGGCGCCCCTCGACGACTGTGCCCACAGAAAGCAGCCGCCCTTACTTATATGAGGACGATGGCGCGTGATTTGGGGCGACAAATGGGGACGACCACTTTGACAAATACGGCAGGTAAATAATTTGTGGTCTTGCTCCTTGTTGTGATCTCAATCATTTCATGTCAGTCTGCCAACTGCGTTTGGCGTTGTGCAGGCCACTACGGCGACCAACGGCGACATTCCGGGAAGGGAGACGCGTGCTTTGCTGGCGAGCATTTGCGACGGAGGCCGACAGCACCCACGACTTCAAGCCCTCTATCTATGGCCAGCCACTCTTTCCATCCCACCCCCATCTCCGTGAGCATTGTTACCATTACACCGAGTTGCTAGACTCAGACAATCCACCAAAAGTGAGACCACATGAACTGACACCTGGAATACCCTTGGACGAGTATGAACTACGACGGAAGGAACTTATGGACAGTCTACCTAGTGACGCCGTCGTCATTTCGGTTGCGGCACCCATCAAATATATGAGTGGGAGTGCGTCGTACTGTCAATTGTCATGATGAATCTGTCTGATGCTTTCAAAGACATTTTGTAGGTTACCTGCGTATTGAGTCCTTGACCAACGCCGACCACTCGTTGTAGCTACAAGTTCCGTCAGGCATCTGACTTTTGGTACTTGACGGGCTTTGAGGAGCCGGATGCAGCTGTCATACTTGGTGCGCTCAGGACTGTTCCTTGAGGCTAGGTGTCCTCTTGACGCTAGCATAGAAAAAACATCCACATCCCGTGGGTACCGTATGACGTTGTTTTGCAATGGCAAGGATTCTGCCAAAGAGAAGTGGGAGGGCGCGAGGTGATTCAGAGTCCATACTTGCTTCGTCTATACATTCTTACTCCAAATGACTAGGACAAGTTTCAGTGACGCTCTCTCCATCTTCAAAGCCGATAATGCCATGTCCATCCATAGCTTTCCCTCTCAGCTCAAGGCTATCGCCAGTCTTTATTCTAATATCTACATTGATTTACCCAACGCATCTTTAAAACGGTCGCCACGTACCGTGAAGTCTTTGTTGAGATACCTTTCGTCCTCCGTGCAACTTCGCTTAGAGCACGAATCTGTTGTAGAGTCCCTCTCGAGTTCTAGAAGGCGGCCTTTGGCCCCGCTGGTAGCAAAACTACGGTCAATCAAGAGTGAATGTGAACAGCAAGTCATGCGCGCTGCTGCAGATATCAGTGGAAATGCATTCGCGAAGGTCTATATGATTTCCTCTGTGAATACGCTGAGCTTACTCGAATATTTAAGACCATGCGCTTCACTCGCCCAGGCTTATCAGAGAGTGCGATTGCAGCTCATTTTGAATACCTGTGTAGGCTCTCTGGATCACAACGTTTAGCATATGTGCCTGTCGTTGCCTCTGGGTATGGGTCTCTCATGTAACTTTGGAGATATCAGGGTGATCGGATATATGCTAGGCCTAACGCACTCATAATACATTACACATCAAATAATCAAGTGGTTGAAGATGGTGAAATGGTCCTCGTGGACGCTGGCTGTGAATACAAGTAAGCAGCTCCTTTGCTGACAACAATATCCTGCTGATGCAGTTTTCAGTGGTTATGCTTCAGACATCAGTGTGTCTTACCCTTCATTGCTTTGAATTTACTAACGCTTAGGCTTCCACTTTTGCATCTTACTCCGCTTTTAAAATCGTATAGCACGCACGTACCCCGTTTCCGGGAGATTCACGCCCGCCCAACGCGACCTTTACACTGCTGTCCTTAACGCCCAAAAGAGCCTCATTAGTCTATGCACAGAAACCGGCTCGCTCAGCTTGCATGATCTTCACCAGCGGTCGTGCGACCTTCTTCGTTCCGAACTCAATCAGCTCGACTTTCGGTTGCATACGGGCGATCTGGAACGCGTACTTTACCCGCACTTCCTGAGCCATCCCATCGGTATAGGTGAGCCGACCTCCGCATTAGCGACTAGCTGCTGACGTGGCTACGTAGACTTGCATGAGTCGACAACGCTTGATCGTGGAGAACAGTGAGCATTTACTCGATTGATGTAGACATCTCTTCAGTGCGATTATCCTACCAGGCTGAAGGCTGGAATGGTTATTACTGTGGAACCAGGTGGGTGCAAATCACTGTCATCCTATTTGCTGTCGTCAATGCGGCACCCGTCGGGATAAAGGTCTGTACGTACCACCCACTCCACAATTCCACAAGTGTTACCATAATATGGGGATTCGAATTGAGGTACGTCTCAACCCCTTGATTCAGGGGTGTATTTCGGAAAAATTGTTATAATATAGGACGAGGTCCTGGTAGGCAAGGAACATTCCGTTGTGCTCAGTGTTTCAGCACCAAAAGAAGTTGGTATTCCATTTTCAAATTCTCGAAATTCTGACGTGTCCACTAAAAATGAACCTTTTTTTCTCAACTAGATTGAGGACGTAGAAGGGGCTTGTCTGGGACAACTTGGCACCCAACCCTTCTAATCGGCCCAATCAATCTCCATCATTCGTTCTGTTCCTGATGTTCTTCGCTCCCTTCTAAAGCTCCCATGGCTCTGAGAACCTGTTCTTTCCTTAGCCAGTTGTCTTCCGGGATGAAATACCAACTGAGAAACGCAAAGATAGTGATAGCACCAAAAATAACAACCGCCTGCAAAAAAAGAGGTCAGACAACCATCAGCAAGGATATTTAAGGTATCACAACTCACAAAGTTGAATGTCTCAGCCGTAACTGGGAAGTAGAATGGGGAGATGTCCACCTGTGAGGTAAGTCGGATGAACACGGTTGACTACACCAATCCGAAGCCGTAGACGTACACAAAAGATAAGGGCATTGAAAACGGCAGCACACATGTAGAACGGTTTGGCAAACTTGCCAAGTTTGAAGTGCGAAGACTGGAAGTGGTTCGGGGTCATTGTGAGCCGTAGCAAGGCGATCAAGCCATATGCCGCGATGGTTGGGACCCCTCCCGCCGAAACTAAAGACGTGAATGCCACCTGGCTAGGTAAGATGGTGCAGAGGAGCACGGCAGCACATATATATATGACAGTAACTGCATTGCGGGGTTGCCCCTTGGCGTCCACGCTGCCAATCCAGCGAGATAATGGCAGAACACCGTCTCGAGCGACTGCAAACACAAGGCGCGACGACGCAACGATGGCCACAGTGGTATTCTGGGATCGGGTCACCATGCATTCGCAAGTTCTTTCATAGGAGTATGTCACATACCATAATGAGACCGAGCACCGCGATTATTGTCATGAAGATACTGGCTTTCTTTCCCAGTGCGAGTGCATAAATTTGAACGAATGGCTGCGGCGCGTCCAATGAAAACACGGTATCCAGATCCGGAGTGCAGAAGAGGAACAGGATGGCAGTAATAAAACCAAAAACACCCGTTGCTACAGCGCTGGACAAGATTCCCTTTGCTGCAACCACGCTAATAGTGCCGTAAGCGCCAACATCCTGATTTGAGTGGATTACAGCGCACCTTGCATTCTTTGTTTCTTCGGCGATATGCCCGGAGGCATCAAACCCGGTTAGCGTGCCGGCAGTAAAGAGGCTTGTAAGAGTTGAATGCCAAGCAAAAGGACGGTTTAAAATAACGGCTCACAATGAAAGTATCCAATTCCACGCGGGAGGGGCCCCGGTGCCATTGTCTACCCGGTCATAAATGATTCTGTCGGCATTGCAAATAACAGGAACTCACAGGTCATAGTGAAGACATCCTTCGCAGTGCGAAAACCGTATGTCTTTGAAACACCAATAGGTAACCAAATAAGACATAACAAGAAGTCGAGCATCATGATGCCAACTGAGAATTTGAATACCAGAGAATATAATCTTGGAGGAAAATAGTTAATCGCAACAGAAATCAGGAGCATCAGCTCAGAAATGCCCCAGATGAATGCACGCCAGCGGATGTTGTCGTTTCCAACACCACCAGGGAAATTGATGTCCCAAACGGCCAGTTGAGAAACAATGTAATTGGCTGTTGTCTAGAAAGAGGTATTAAGGCATACGATGTTACATTTTGAGCAACCTGACCTGACAGTTGCTCGCTGTGAACGTCATCCAGGCTGTACAAGACCACCAAGCAACGAGAAACCCGAAGAATCTCGCATACTTTGGCCCAGCACTCTCGGCAGCCCAAATATAGATCGAGCCGCTCAATGGCAGCGCAGAACAAATCTCTGCTAGGACAGCAGCTGTAATGAACATGAAAACCATTGTAACCAGGTATGATGACCTGTATGAAAATCAGTTCCTGCATAAACGACCGTTGGCGTATTCCGACCATATCGCAGCAGGACCGCCCGCGAGCAACCCAAGGAAGAATGCAGAGCTGAGTGGAGCAAATGAGTCGGGGAAAAATGAGCTGGATACAATGCATACCGAACACCGCCAATGAAGTTGAGAGCCACGAAACTAGCTGCGAAGCTCTCTATGAGGTGCCAACTACGGTGCAATTGCTAAACATGCCCATTAACGAATACAAGGCCTTACAAGAGCCAGCTTCACTCACTTGCTTGTACCCAAGCTGGTTCTAGGGAGAAAGGAGAAAGGCATCAGTCATATATAATGGCTCCCGTAGGAGCGTAACATAAATAGCGACACCGGGGGCTTCCCTACGCAGGTATGAGCGCTGTTCAGGTTCAAGCGGTATGATCTCAACCCCCAGTGCTTCTCCAGATGATGCGGTATTGCATCCTCCAAATCAGCAACCAGGGATACCCGCAGCCCGTTCCAGTTCGCCATTGTAAATGGACGTTACCGGTTAGAATCATGGTGGCCCATGGTGAGCGTCTCAATCTACGCAAGGTCTCTCTCCTTTGGCTTGAATGTCTATTACCAGTTGCAACACATCCCTATCTTCAACATCAGCAACTTCGCTGTCGTTGGGGTTGACTTTGTTGGCGTTAACACTCGGAAGAGACATCGTGAAGACAAAGGTGGAGAATGCTCTCGGTGAGATGTGTATTTATATTGTGGCCCCGTATTACTCCGAAGTTGTTACTACAACTCTCACGAAAGTCATCCTGATATGTCTCGCTTGATAACTGCCTCTCAGCCGCTGTCTACTGGATATTGAGACGCTGCAAGGACTTCAGTCGGCGTAAGCAACCATTATGGACTGTGATACGAACCGGTTTAAGTGCCTTGATAAGAGCCCACTCCTCCATCGTAACGTCAGCTTTAAAGGTGGCCTGCAAGGAAGACCTGAGTAAACTGGAACACAAGTGAGAATCACCACTGCACCTTCAGGACGTCAATACTTTGACGTGTGATATGACTGATCAGCTCATCTTGTTCGTCGAAATGTCGGCCGAACGATTTGGCAGGTTGATAGACCGCATGCTCGATCTTCACGGCAACGCCACCACCAGCCTCAGATTTCTTGACTTTCTGATGCCAACGATGAATATTCGAGGTCACTTAATGTCTCTAAGGGTATCTTACCTCAAGGGATTTGTGGTTTATCTCAAGCGAAGTGCTGTTGAAAAGTCACGATGATATTATAGAGCAATGGAAAGGAGGCACTTACATCTTACCCAGGTCAATGATCTCCCGCTTAGAGGGAGTCGCCGGATCTGGAACTTTCACAACACAGATAGGTGTGCCGATGCGCAAGGTTCCATCCAAGATATCGACACCCAAAATGATCGGATCACGTTTACAGAATGCAGCAATGATCTTGAGCCGACACGGCCAGACCGCTTGGGGAGCCGCATCTCTTCTCTTAGCCTCCATGATCTCATTATTGTAGGCCGTGAATGCGTCGAAGAGATGGTAAATAATATCAGCTGAATGGTCCTTATCAGTTTATGCGCCGGATGAATATTTAGATAACGAACCCTTGAATATCCGAACGCCCATTTCTTCTGCTAATTTTTCGGCGTCCTTGTCCACTGGCACATCAAAGGCGAGGATGACAGCAAGTTCTTTAGCCTTTTCGAGCATAGTTGCGCAGCGCATGATGTCTCTCTTGTGTACAGGACCGATGTTAATTCCATTCACTGGGATCTTACTAACCTTCAAGAAATCAAGTAATGCCTCCAGCGAACCCAGTGTACTGGCTTGTACACATACACCGCGTCCCGACTTGTCAATAGAATTCAGGAGTGATGTGAGATCCGACATAACTTCATCGCGGAGATCGTCCTCATCATCATCTGGACCAACTACGAGAAGTCGCGAACCAGCGATAGCTTTCTCTAAGTCGGGGGCCACAAGTTTCACACCAAGGGCTGCCCTGACCTCTTTATGATGAACATATTGTGACTGCGGGATGAGACCACCGTTAAGGGACAAACGCAATCACACTGAGATATGCACGAACCTTGATGCGTAGTTCGCGCAGAGGTTGCGGAGTGAGAAGAGCGCGTACTTGAGTCACAATTGGTCCGTTCAGGCCACATACCACGATCCTTTCACCTTCGTGTAGAATTCCGTTAGATAGGACGACATCGATTGTAGTCCCGAGACCTTCGACAACTTTGACTTCCAAAACGGTACACTCTAGTTCAGCAAGATACATGAGACGGTCACTCATGCGCTGCTGTGTGAGGTTGACAAGGAGCATAATCATATCAGGAACACCTTCACCCGTGACGGCGGACGTAGGGACAAGGGAAACGTTGCGGGCAAAGTTCTTGTTCTCATAGTACAGCACAGCATTCAAACCTTGTTCCGCGAACGCGAGCATAGTCTTTTGGACACGGTCCTCGAACTCACGCTGGACAGATACCTTTTGTTTAGCAAGCGATTCTTGGAACGCCCCATCTGGAGTGGCCACCCAACCATACATACGGTCGATCTAACTTTTCGTCAGTGCATAACAAGTCGTCGCGGTTGATACTTACCTTGTTCAATGCAACGATGAATGGTGTTTTACGTTCCCTCAGGAGACGAAGGGACTCAAGAGTTTGAGGTTCGAGACCATGCTTGTAGATCTCATCAGCAGTCTAACCTTGTGTCACGAAAAGCAACTCACCATGATGTCAACCACAAGAATGGCGATATTGCAAAGGGAGCTCCCACGGCTTCGCAAGTTGGTGAATGACTCGTGACCTGGTGTATCTATAATGAGCAAACCGGGTATCTTGTACTCCTGCTTATTGTCCTGTAACCATGTGTCAATGACAGAGGTTCCATTATACCTAGTGTTTGGCCTAACCTTGTTAAGTACAGTAGTCTTGGTCTTGATAGCCTCAACCGGGAAATATGTCGCTCCAATTTGCTGTGTAATGCCACCAGCTTCACCTTCTTGAACATTTGTTTGCCGAATCTACGCTACGAGTGTTAGTCGTAACCACAGGCAGGTACAACAATCAAACCTTGTCCAGGAGCTTGGTTTTACCCGTGTCGACATGGCCTAAAATACAACAAATTGGACTGCGGAGATCATCCTTACTGCGCGCTGCAAGGGCCGCTTCATGCGCCTTCGCTCTACGTTCAGCCGCCTCGACCTTCTTCTGGGCGGCTAGACGTTGAGCTTTCGTCAGGCCATCGTCAGACTCATCGGAGGTCTCATCCGAACTGTCATCGGAGTCCTCCGACGAAGATTCCTCTTCAGAAGATTCGTCGGAGGATTCTTCCTCCTCTTCGACAGATTTAGCGGGAGGACCTTTCTGTGCTGGTAACGATTGAGATTTTATAGTCACAGATCTGTCCGTTTCTGCGTGCGATTGGTCCGTGAATATCATTTAACAGCAGCAAGATCAAACTAACCAGTAGTCTTCGCAACAGGCTTCGGTGCCCCCTTTGAAACCTTAGGTGCAGAAGTTGGTTTCGCTGGAGTGACCTCCTCCTCACTTGAATCGTCCCAAGCATCTTTGACACCAGATGGCATGGAAGGCTTACTATCCTCCTCGTCGCTGCTTGCGTCCCAGTCATCTTTGACACCTGGAATTTTGGAGGCCGGTTCCTCAGCACGCTCTGACGGTGTTTCTGGTTCCGGAGTTAGGGGACGGGATGAAGGTGCAGGCGACGATGGAGAAGGGGAAGGCGTCTCGGCAACAGCTAGTTTTTTCTTGCGATTACTATACACCACCTTTTTAGCACCGGTCGCCAGGAAATCGGAAGGCTGCTGTAGCCCCTCAACATGAACACCCGAAGATAATAGGGCATGTC
>Ga0307511_10007376_pt1 | contig 11064 bp, 15 predicted proteins | sample 13_EM_MG_FD_200266 | JGI IMG/M metagenome (GOLD analysis project Ga0307511, IMG submission 200266) | Populus trichocarpa ectomycorrhiza microbial communities from riparian zone in the Pacific Northwest, United States - 13_EM | ecosystem: Host-associated > Plants > Roots > Unclassified | place...
CTCCTTCACTTTTAGCAACCACCGCAGCCTCTCTTAAAGCCTTAACTCGTTCTCGAACAGCTTCACCTTTCTTCGAGTTCATCAACTCAGTCACACGCTCCTCCAGCTCAGCCGCGCTGACAAAATCATCTTCATCCGCCAATTTCACCGCTAGACCCACCTTCATTTCCTCAACCAAGAAAACACTATTCATCTTTTGCTCTGCATACAGAGGCCAACCCAACATCGGCACCCCTGCACACACAGCTTCAAGGATCGACTTCCATCCACAGTGAGTCACAAAACCACCAACCGAGCCATGGTTAAGTATTGCAAGTTGTGGTGCCCATGACTTCACTATAAATCCCCTGTCTTTGGTTCTATCCAAGAACCCTTCTGGAAATATCGATTCCAGACATGGTTCTGTTGCGATACTACCTGTCTTTCTAGCTTGGGTTTGGCCATCTTCTTTTGGAGCACGCACTGCCCACAAGAATCTAACCCCACTTTTTTCCAACCCAATAGCCATTTCCTTCAACTGACTTGAACTCAAGACTCCCATGCTGCCAAAACAAAGATATAAAACACTGCGACTTGGTTGTGAATCCAGCCAAGTTAGACACTCATTTTCCTTTCTGCTTTCACCAGTGATTGCAAGTGGACCGACACAAAATAGTGGTGGTAGGGGCTCATTTGGGATGCACTTTCTTTCTTGTATTGCCTTACATGCGTTTGGCTCTAGTGACTCGAACGTATTTACAACAACTCCTGCAGACCTGAACATCTGCTTTCCAGTATCGACGAAGTACTGGTAAACTCTATGAGATCGGTCACAAAGAACTGGCGGGATATCTTTTGATGGAACTTTTGGTGCCCCAGGGACCTCAACAAGGATGTCCAGGTCTTTCAAGCTCTCAGTGGTGTTCTTGTCCAAGGTAGGCATGTAAAGAAACATGGACAAGCCACATGCACCAGAAGAGTTGAAATAGTAAATTGGGATGTCGAGCCTAGAGGAGAGAAACTCGAATGCTGGGCTGCAAAAGAAATCTATGATCAAGGCTTTTATGTTGGAGGAAGCAGAAAGACTTGAAAGGGTTTGGTGGAGGTCTGGGTTGTTGAGTTTAGGGATCTCAAAGAATGAGGCTACTAAATCTAAAAATGATGTGATCGGAGTTGGAAGAGAAACTTCAGGAAGGGGAATAAAAGTAATGAAAGGATTGGCGGAGACTAATTCAGTTGAAGGGTTGGACATTACGAAGGTGACTGAGACTGAAGGACGGTGTTTGAGTATTAGCTTGCCCAATTCCAACATGGAGGACAAATGGCCCTGTGATGGGTACAAAACAACCGTGTCCTCCATTATGCGCAGACTTCTTTGTGTTTGCTCAGACTATTGGAAGACAGACGGAGGAGCAAGAGATGGAGGTTTATCATGGTGGTTGGGGCTCCACCTTTATACCTTGAAATTTGATGGTCATGAAGGTGCCATGTGTGTCCAGCGGGGAGAGTCACTTTCGATTGAGGAACCTCTCCTTAGCTGTCACAAAAACTTTTGTACTTTTGTTTTAATGTTTTCAAAAAATTTAAATTTTATTTTATTTTTATTTTAAAATAATTTTTATGTATTTTAAAATTATTTTGATATATTAATATTAAATATAATTTTAAAAAATAAAAAATATTATTTAAATATATTTTTAAATAAAAAATATTTTAAAAAATAACTGAATACATAACTAAAAACACAATAAAAAATATTTAGAAGTTATTTTGCGACACTCTGGGCGTAAGTCCGATAAAAGTCATGGATTTTACACGAAGTCAAAGACAGAGGTATAGCAACTTCATCGGGGCTGGCCTAGAAAAATAATATGGATCATTGAGTTATTAAATTAATTGGATGTTAAAAAATTCACTCGAGTTAAATTTTTTCATTAAAATAATATTATTTTATTTTAAAAAAAATTATTAAAGTTAACATAATGAATTTGATTAGGTTAACCAGATTATTAAAATTCAGAGCTAGCTATTCGGGTATTATTAAGTCATATTATTTTTAATTTAATGTAAACCTCAACTTAACTCTAGTCTGGCTTCAAGTTATGGTATGAAAAATAATTCATTTTAACTCTTTGGTTGCGTTTTTCTTAACAGTTATTTGTGTGCTTGGTGATCCATGTTTCGCCGGGAGCCAGGCCAATTTCTTTACAATTTAAAAAAATGATGCCCAAACATTGTGATTGTATTTTAAAGAATAAAAGAAAATCACAACTCGACATCATAGAAAAAGATCTTAAAAAAATAATGATCGTCAATTCCCATGAATTAAAATGTAAAATAATGAAATTGAAAAAGAAGTTAGTGAAAAAAATTTAAAAAACAAAGCACTAGCAAAACCATGTGAGATTGTCAAAATCTGCGAGTATGCAATTGAAATTTTATTTTTATATCAAATATGCTCATCGTTCTTTTAATTGTTATTTTTAGTTGATCTTATCCTTTTCCTAACCGGAAAAAAAACAAAAGTGATTTAAAAAATGTAGATTTAAAAAGAAAGAGTGCCAAATTTGTCACAAAAATAAAATAAAACCAAATCATAAGGTATGCAATTGAAAAATAATTTTAGTTAGGAAAAAGGATAATAACAACTAAAAATAACAACTAAAAGAACGATGAACATATTTGATATAAAAATAAAATTTCAATTGATGAAATTCAAATATAAATTAATTGAATAAATGATTCAATATCAAATACATTACAATAAAAAGAATGAAGACTGAATCCAGTATAAAAATCAAGTGCAAGTAGATGAAGTTGAAAAACAAATTAACCTAATAAATGATTAAAGACCAAACTCGTTACAATTAAAAGAATAATAACCAAATATGATATAAAAATCAAGTGTCAAGGAACAAAATTATTCAAGACCAAATATACTGCAATAAAAAAAAAGATATCCCAATTTTACTTAACAAACAAATAACCGTTAGGCGGTGTTGCACGCGCCACACCAAGAGCACGAGTGACTTTCACTTGCTGGCATACATAGAGCACGCCCCAACCACCTCTTGAATAAGATATTAATTTATTTTTATAAAATTACCCAATCACCCCTAATTCCATGCGAGAGTTACAAAAAAAAGCCATGAGAAAAAACCAAAAGTGCTCCTACCTCCTTTGTCAATATAAATAATTTTTTAGAGCCATTTAAGTAATTGACCAATACAAAAAAATTTAAGTGAAACTCAAAAGCTCATATACACCAAATACAAGTATATATAAAAAATTGATCAATGTAATTTTTGTTTATAGTTAGTTTAGATCATAAAATAAAATCAACTTTTTAATTATTTATTAGTTGATTTTGTCGAATTAGTATATTTAGTGTATCTTTATATGTTTTGTTATAATTAAACTTAAATAATTTATTTTAATTGAGTAATTAAGTTTTAAAATTAATATATTTATGGAACAATTACTTTTTATATTATAAATAATTAATTTTAAGTGTTTAGATTTGTGCGGCTTCGAGCCTTCGACACTCGTTAAAAACTCAACTCGGGTCATGTTTTGGGTTAATTGGTAATTAAATGTTAGGCTGGGCTGAATTTTAAAGACTCGACTTTCCACGCTTTTCCTTCAGCCCAACGATTATAGTTTCAAAATGCTTTCCCTTCAGCCCAACAAATTTGGGCCACGAAGCAGCCTGGACCCACATAAACCAGAAAAGCAAAACACCACCAAGGACCTGTATGGATTAAGATTCACAAAAAGAGGACAAAATTGCACCAAAAGCTGCAAAAACTTCAACAAAGCAACGGTTCTCTAGATCTCACTGCCTCATTAGTCTAATCTATTTCTCATATTTAACGAACAAATCTTAATTTAATTGACAAAATCAAAGCCCATAATCTCTCCCCTCCTTCTTCCAAAAATTCAAGCGTTTTTACCATCATCTCCAATGTAGCAGCAGCTGCTGCTGCACTAAGCCACTACAAGGAGCTGCAGCTTTTCATGGTTTAGCAAGAAGGAAAAATGGCAGTGTCTTATTTGAATCTGACTCCGACGATTATTTCTTCCTTTTCTTCTTCTCGTTGCTGTTACTGTTATTTATATCGAAATCCCGAAGTCAGTTTTAACAGAAAAAGCGATTGTCCAAAACGCTCTCTGCTTTGTTCAGGTTTTGTTAAAAAAGCTGCTTCCTCCTCCTCCTTTGGAATTGGAGTATCTGTTTCTAGGGTTTCGAGAAAGAGTGATTTCGAATCCAACAACAGCAAGTGGATCTTGAATGCCACTACTGATTCTCGCATTCTTGACAATGCCGCTGCTACAGCCACTGTTGAAATCCCCGTCACTTGTTATCAGGTTAGACGAACACAGTAAAGCTCTCTTTAGTTAGTGTTTTTGTTTGAGCTTTTAGATCTTGAAAATAACAGAGAAGTGAAAGTTGTTTATCTGGAACAGATTTTTTTAGTCCCATCTCAAGGGTTTAGAGTGTGTTTCGCTCTTCTTGTTTGTAGGGCTTTTGTTTGTTTTATTTAGTCACGGTCTGCAGTTGAATGAATTGGCAGGTTGTTGGTGTTCCTGATAAGGCAGAGAAGGATGAGATTGTTAAGTCGGTGATGCAGTTGAAAAATGCTCAAGTGGAAGAGGGTTATACCATGGATGCTGTTATGTCTCGGCAGGTGGGGAATCGAGATTGGAACTTGTGGTTTTTTTTATTTGCAAAAAAAATTGTTGACATGGGAAGGAAATTTTGGATTTTGTGATCTCTTACGTGCTGTTTCGATATCAGGATCTTCTAATGGATGCAAGGGATAAGCTTCTTTTTGAACCAGAATATGCTGGGAATGTGAGGGAGAAGATCCCACCTAAATCCACTCTGCGAATCCCATGGGCTTGGTTGTCTGGTGCCCTTTGCCTGCTTCAAGAGGTACAAGTCTGTGATGTCTTATCAAATATTCTGGAAACGGTTTCACAGTTTTTAAGTGAGGATTGTCTTTTAGAAGAGATCAGATTGCTGTTTTGCATAGACTTTCAGCTCGCTAATAGTTGCACTTGTTACTGTTCATGGTTTTCTGCTGTGTATCTTCCTTTGAAAAATTGCTTTACTGAATGATCACTATCCTTTTTGTTGGCAGTGTTCCAATGTGGACATTTTCTTACTAGTATTAAGCACTGTCTTTCTTAGCAGCAGGATTTGGTTAGCATAACATGGTAGGATCTTTATTTCTCTGATACAGGTTGGGGAAGAAAAGCTGGTGCTGGATATTGGTCGAGCAGCTCTCCAGCATCCAGATGCTAAGCCATATTCTCATGATGTGCTTCTATCCATGGCATTGGCAGAGGTAAGAGAAATCATTTAGGAGGTCAAATTGTTGTGATTTTCAAGTACCAGGGTTGTTATGCCCCCTTTTCTTATCATAGGTGCTTTCTTGAAGTGTGCAATTGCGAAGATTGGTTTTGAGAGGAACAAAGTGTCCCTCGGATTTGAAGCTCTTGCTCGTGCCCAGTGTCTTCTTAGGTGTAAAATCTCACTTGGCAAGATGGCATTACTATCTCAGGTCATTATGATTCTGTGACTTTCTCCCCTCCATTTAAGGATCTGTATGTTGCTTGCTCAATTCTTTTTATTATGGTATCTCTTTTTGCTTGTGCCCAAGATGGTGCTTGTGATCAAGTCGATCTGAATTTTCTCATTGGTCATGAAGCAGAGCAAATAAATAATCCATGATTAATAGAAGTTTTAGGACACATTGTTATCACACTTGACAGTGCTAGAATTTTTACAAAGTGCTCCAGACAACAAATTTTATGTCCCACTTGTCTCATGCTGTGGAGTATTTTTCATTATCCACTGTCCGATGTAAATTTGTTGGGTTTTGTGTGTAGATAGAAGAATCTCTGGAGGAGCTTGCACCTGCCTGCACATTGGAATTATTAGGCATGCTGCACTCTCCTGAAAATGCAGAACGGAGACGAGGAGCGATTGCTGCCCTGCGTGAATTGCTGAGGCAGGGCCTTGATGTGGAAACATCATGCAGAGTTCAAGATTGGCCATGTTTTCTGAGCCAAGCACTTAACAGACTCATGGCTACCGAAATAGTTGACCTCCTTCCTTGGGATGATTTAGCCCTTGTGCGCAAGAATAAGAAATCACTTGAGTCACAGAATCAAAGGGTTGTGATCGATTACAATTGTTTCTACATGGCGATTTTAGCTCATATTGCTCTTGGTTTTTCTAGCAAGCAAACAGAATTGGTACAAATCCTAGATTACACCTTTTATTCTGTTCAGACAGTTTCCTGTCTTGCCTATCTCGATTGCTTTCTGTTTGCTAGGTCAACAAAGCAAAAACTATATGTGAGTGTTTGATGGCATCAGAGAGTATTGATCTAAAATTTGAAGAAGCTCTCTGCTTGTTTCTGCTCGGTCAGGTATATTTTGAGCTCCCTTTGTATTAGCATGCAGTTTCATTAGCATATTTTGGATTGCTTATCGTGGATTTTACTGGTCAATCATTCATTTGCATCCTCCTCTTTTTCTTCCCAGCCCTCTGCCCTTCATTAATGGCACAGCTCTATTATAACACCACAGAAGTTTTTCTTCTTTTAACTTTCAGGGTAATCAAGACCAGGCAGTTGAAAAGCTTCAGCAGATAGAATCAAATTCAAATCCTGCTACAAGGAGTCTGGTCCCAGGAAAGGAGATTAAAGATGTCTCTGGTGCAAAACCATCATTGGTATGCCTTTTTACTCTGGCCTTGTGAGTTGTACATTGCCACATGCATGCATTTGAAGCATCAGGCGGAGAGCACAATTAGGAAGGCCCAAGTGAACTCTAAACATAGGTGTTGTCATTTTTTTTTCTACAATGGTCTTACCTTCTGTCAAATTAATTTAGCTGATGTTAATATGGTATGGTATATTTTACCTTCTGTCAATGTTAGAGGGGATATGAGGGAATTCGAGCTCCATATTCACAAGGGGCTTGCCTATATGTTATATCAGCTATTGAGTACATCCAACCCAATATCATATACATTTGTGCTGGATTCTTTAACGTGGTATCTCAGCTTGCCCATTATGTTCTGCATCTTTTGTTATTGTTTCCCTACATGGTATTCTTTTAGAATATCACCGTCTTCTAATTTGCTGTATTCATGCTGTTTACATTCAGGAGACTGTTGAATAATCTGTTATTGGCCTTATGTAATGTCCTTTTACATCTACCAATTTAAGATGTCCCTTTGCATCTGCCAGTATAAGCTTTTAGGCTGGATGGTATTAGAACCACTTTGGTTGTGCCTCAGATTCTACATGTAGGCCTTCTTTTGGTTATTTGGGCTGCTCAGTGGCCAATTTAGTATATTTTTGTTGGACTTGTGCTTAGAAGGGGGTGTCAGAGGACTAGTTACATAGGGTGTAAGAAAAGGACCCTGTTGGTACATTAAAATCCTATTAGTGGGCCATGCTATCTCTAACTGTTTAAATTCACTATAGAAAATCCTAACTATTGAAGATCTCTCTTGCATGTCCATTTTCTTTAGTCTTTCCCCTTCACAGTTTCAGGACCAGTGATATGATTAAATAAGGTTGTGCACAAGGTGATTCTTCTGATCATCATGATTCTCGAATGTTGATGCTTTCTCATGTCAGAATGCCTGCTGAACTTTATCAGGAAACATGGCTGAAGGATTCTGTGCTTGCTATCTTTTCAGATACTAGAGGCTGCACTCCTTCTTTGGTAAGAATCATATCTATGAAACACAAAATGAATGTAATCTCTTGCATTGGTGGGAACTGTTGTTACAAATATACTTTTCAACAGGTGAGCTTTTTTGGTGGTGAAAGGAGAGCTATTGCAAGCAAGAAAAGTAGAATAGCTGCACAAGTCACTGCTCCTGTATTCCATCGACCACTGTCTGACATTGCAATGAAACAAATGGATGCTGGGGAAACAATTCCATATATGAACTCTTCTCAACACTTTAGGTCTGCTGTCAAGCAATTAGCTCCAACTGATCTGCAAAGCTCATTGATATTGACCAAGAATGCCAGTGGAAGCAATGTGAATGAACCGTCAGTTCAATTGAAGAGAGATCTTGGTGTTTACAATAGAGGAACTTGGGAAAGTTGGTTAGAACGTGGAGATCTGGTTGGAAAGATTAGTTTTGTTGGAGTATTAGGTTGTGTTGTGTTTATTACCTTTAAACTGTCAGGCATGAATGTGGGAAGGATGAGAATTGCATCTAGATTAACCTCTGATAGAACTAGTATGGGCACCAGTACCCTTGCCTGGACAACAGATTCTTCTCTTGATCGCAATGTTCACCCTGTTTATATTAGTCAAAGTGGTATTTTTGGCAGATTGAGAAATCTGTTGTCCATGATTAAGGTGCAGTTTGGAAACCGATCATATACTAAAAGATTGCAAGGTTCGAGGCTTGCTGCTAGTATATCATCTTCTATTGCAACAATATCTAGGAAGCAAATGCCTGTTGAAGAAGCTGAAGCTCTTGTTAAGCATTGGCAAGCAATTAAAGCTGAAGCTCTGGGTCCTGGCCACCAAGTTCACAGCCTCTCTGAAGTCCTTGATGAGTCTATGCTTGCCCAGGTAAAACATATTTGTTGTGATAAGATATCCAATCATTAACCTGCCTCTCTAATCTTGTTAAGCTGAACAAGTGGCTTTGAAGATGTAATTCAGTTTTTGGTTCATCTGATTACAGTAACTTGCCCAGCTAAGTGACATTTCAAATTGCAAAAACATAATTCACTTTCCTTGTTCTATAACAGCTAATCAATCAGGTTATTCATTGTTGTAGTTGAATGCAGTATAGATAATTTGTTGGGTTCTTTTGGTCCAAACCAAAGATTTCAATTGTGGTTTCAACATCAATTTCAGTCAAGAATGAATATTATCGAAATTTAGTCTACGTTCTAGGGATATCATTTGCGGAACAATCTAGTACCGAGTTTGAGAAAATATTAAATTGCCAATAATTAAGCAGACTACTAATATTTTGTTTGTTTGCCAAGCTGCGTAGATACAGCTCCTCTGTATTTTTGTGCATGATGTAAGGAAATACATTGCCAGAGTAACTATAAATTCTCACTTCCTGTTTCTTTCCTTGAGGTTCAAACTGTTGAGAAATTGCTTGCTTTGTTTGGGTTTTTGATCCACAGTGGCAAGCTTTAGCTGATGCAGCAAAAGCCCAGTCCTCTTATTGGAGATTTGTTTTGCTGCAACTGTCCATTCTGCAAGCTCATATTTTCTCAGATGGATATGGTGTTGAGATTGCAGAAATCGAAGCTCTCCTTGAGGAAGCAGCAGAGCTGGTTGATGAATCCCTGCAGAAGAACCCAAACTATTACAGGTCAGTATATCCATGTCGCACATCAGTTCTGGAATACTCGTGAGTCTCGACTTCAATGAACGTGAAGAGTTCTCTTGACTCTTCCTCATAACGAACAATAAAAAAAGAACATGTATTCAAGAATCAGTCATAAACGAATCATGTAGTTCAAGAATCAGTCATAAACGAATCTTGGTATGCCTAGTAGTGTTTCTGCATAATTCGCCTATTCCTTTTATCCCTTTTAAACTTTTAACCAAATCTGTTAACAGTGAAGTCTCAATATTTACTCTGAAGCCTGAATTCCGAAGTATATTGCTCAAATACTTTCCTTTCTTATATTTTTGTGCGTGATATCCATTGCAGCACCTACAAGATTCTTTATGTTCTAAAAAGGCAAGATGACGGATCATGGAGGTTCTGCCAAGGTGATATTCAAACAACATGATGATACCTTGAGTCGTGGAAATTACTAGCTAGCAAGTGATGGCTTCGATTGACCTGCTAACGGAGATGACACATATCTTCTCCATCTTCAACTTCAACTAACGGAGAAGACCAGCAAGATTGTAAATGGTTAGGGTGGCAATGACTTTTACATAAGAGTGTAGCAAACAAGATAGATTCAACGTTGCGAGTGAATTGGCTGCCTTGGATGCTTACATAGTAAATTTATTTATTTATTTTTTTACTCGTAGCTTCATTTTTCTAACAAAGTAAGGGCTTACCGTCCATGAGCTTTTTGAGAAATTATTTGTTGAATTAGATTATGATCTTTATCTTTAGGGAAATGGATTAAAATGAAGAAGAAGAAGAAGAAAGGTGGCTAAGGTTTTAGTAAGGATCGAAAGGTGGCAAAATTGTTTTTCCAATAGCCTGAGAAATATATTTTACAAAATTATTGAAGGCAAAAATTGTTTTCCAATAGCCGTCACACCCCTATATCATCAAAAGTAATAGATAGGCATAAAAAATTGTGAAATATATTTAAGAAAATAGATTTAAGATTATTTTTTTGTAAGCTTAAATTATTTTTTGTTACTTCAGTTAATTTCATTTTTTTTTATGGTAATATGTTATGAAAAACATATAAACATAGTTTATTTATTAAAATATTATAGGAATAGAAATAAATTTATAATATCAACCAATCATTACCACCCTTACTATTTCTCATTATCATCATGCTACCAACATGCTTATCATTGTCACCCTGTTATTTTGCTATAAATATTGTTATTATTATTATCCATCTTATTATCACAACATATCATTATTTTTCATATTATTCTATTTTTAACATCATTGTTCATCAAATTCTGTAAATTTTATTTTATATAGAAGGTTTGGTAAAAAAATATTTTAATTATAAAATATTTTTAGTTGAATATCATATATAAAACAAAAGTAGCTAAATTTCTCATAAAATTGCCAATAACTTAACATTTGATGTAATGATTTAGATTTTATTCTTAAAATGTATAAACGATCTTATTTAATAACAAAATAAAAAATAAATGAGAATAAGATAACCTCGTACAAAGAAAAATAAAAAAAATTTGAAGCTTAGTTACCAACAAATAAAACACTAAAGGATAAATAAATAAAAATCAATTTTAAAAAAGAATTAAAAAACCTTATCTATAATCAGCATGCCAAACTCACGGCCCATTTGTAAGATCAGGATAACCCCGTACAAAACAAAAAAAAAAATAATGAAGGGT
>Ga0307511_10007377_pt1 | contig 11063 bp, 13 predicted proteins | sample 13_EM_MG_FD_200266 | JGI IMG/M metagenome (GOLD analysis project Ga0307511, IMG submission 200266) | Populus trichocarpa ectomycorrhiza microbial communities from riparian zone in the Pacific Northwest, United States - 13_EM | ecosystem: Host-associated > Plants > Roots > Unclassified | place...
CGGGGTAACCGATATCTCGCGACTGGGTAAGGGAAAACCGTCGGTTTACGTCGGACATCGCTCATCGTTTCTGTCAGCTCCACTTCGGGTTATGTCAACGTTTACGGGACAAGCGAGACATTTGGCACGGGAGCCGATAAACCGAAACCCCTCAAGACCCTGGGTAACTTGAATACAGCAATCTCCACGCTTACGTTCAACCACGATTCGCAATTACTCGCGATGGCGAGCAATGACAGGAAGGATCAGCTGAGATTGGTATGTCGCCGCGAGCTGCGCTTACGCTGGTTCGGCCTCGTGGTAGTTAACATGGATTTCATCTCACTTAGGTCCATCTGCCATCGTTGACTGCTTACTCGAATTGGCCGACTTCCGGGACACCGCTTGGACGAGTGCTAAGCGTGGGTTTTTCTGCAGACAGCCAGTACGTTGCGATTGGGAACAACCGGGGTAGAGCGTTACTGTACCATCTGCGAGAGTTTAGCGAATCCTAGTAGATAACCTCCGGGACCGGGGTGTTTTGCTAAGCGTGGGAGTGATGGCGGCGGGCGTTGGTTCGGGTGTGACCGGCCGAACCCGAGCTTGTTACGCCATTGAAGTGGAACGCATGGAGATCCCTCTATCCTTGAAACGCACAGCTGCCCAGGCCACAGCCCTCGCACGTCCTCGACGCCGCTGTCCCCCGCCTTCCAGGCTTCTCTTACGCCCTCACGATGGTCAATGTACGCCCGAAACGATTCAAAGTCTCCGCCGGTCCTTTTCGTCTTCGTCGCCGATACGCCAGCGGGTCCAATCTCAAACGAGCCCAAAAGGAGACCGTAAAGCTCCTCTGCATCGTCGGTATCATCTCCGCGCTGTGCCAGAAATACACGGTTTATTCCCCATCAGGACGATTCGCTAGCGCATGGAGGGTTTCTGCCTCTTCCGCCTCCGCACACGCCAAATGGTACCCCATTCCCGTCGCCCTCGGTGCGCTCGTGTTGGTCTTCTTCAGGTACAAGAAGCGTATGGATTCCAAGGAGGTTCATGTGGACGAGAACGGTGAAGAGGTAGTCAGGCTGAGAGGACCGTGGCAGGTGCGCACCCCCTCGTTTCTTTAATCCTCGCCACAATAGTCTAATAGACTGGGCGATGCTCCTTTGTTTCATTCGCGTCCATACGTTATTATAGGTCCATGTGTTGGGTGCTTTACCGCTTCGAAATCTCTCACGGTTGTGGGGATATATCAACTCGCTCGAGCTCCCGGTATGGCTCAGACCCTACGGTTTCCGGCTTTACGCCAAGGTCTTCGGTTGCAACTTGGAAGAAATAGAAACCGAAGACTTGACCCAGTATAAGAGCCTCGGCGACTTCTTCTACAGGAAACTCAAGGATGGCGTGCGCCCGGTTGCAAACGCCCCCCTGGTATGTCACTCACCCCAAATTTTGACTTTTCTGCGTTTCTTCTACCCAACCTTTTCGCGAGATACGCTTGTAAACCCTCTCATTTTATGTGATCTCCCTTGTCGTGTGACTCCTTCGATCATTCGTCTCAGTTATCTGATTGATATCACGCTCACTCTAACTCCCCCAGGTCAGCCCTGCAGACGGAACCATCCTCCACTTCGGTACTATTAAGGACCTCCAAATCGAGCAAGTCAAAGGAATTACCTACTCCCTGGATGCACTCCTTGGTGTCGAGACCCCCAAATCCGCCCCCAGCGCAACGATACCCTTCACCAACGCTGATCATGAGGTCGTGTTTCATCGCGAGTTCGCGGAGATCAACGGAATCGAGTACAGTTTGTCCCAATTGATTGGTTCTACCAACCACGGTTCCCAAACTCCCGAAGACGCGGCCACCAACACTGATGCCGCTACGGAGGACGGTCACGGCCCCGCTCGCAGCTTTGGCGAGACAACCGATGCGTCTGTGATGGACTCCAAGACCGCCACCGAGAACTTGCTTGAATCCGTCGAAATCGCGGCCGAGATGGGGGCACGTACGGCTATCGAACGTCGGCGAAGTACCTCTGGAACTAGCGTCAGGCCCGGAAATACCCTTTTCTTCAGCGTTATCTATCTCGCCCCTGGTGACTACCACCGCTTCCACAGTCCCACCGCTTGGGTCGTTGAAAAGCGTAGACATTTCATTGGTTCGTTTGTTGGAAGTGACTGCATTCTGTGGCATGTGACCTGACCCTCAACCCAGGTGAACTCTTCTCGGTCTCTCCTTATATCGCCAAGCGGTTACATAACCTTTTCGTGTTGAATGAACGAGTCGCACTCCTCGGAAGGTGGAAACATGGGTTCTTCAGCATGATTCCCGTCGGTGCTACGAACGTTGGAAGCATCAAGATAAACTTTGACACGGTGCGTTGTTCCACGAAATTACCCTACTACCAACCATTCATAGTTATCGCCGTTGCAGGACCTTCGAACGAACGAACGCGGAAAGCTTCCTCCTCCAGGAACCTATCGCGAAGCCGTATACTCCGCCGCTTCCCCTCTCCTTCACGGTCAGCCGTTGAGAGCCGCTCAGGAGATGGGCGGGTTCCGCCTAGGTAGCACCATCGTCCTAGTCTTCGAGGCTCCAAAGAACTTCCAGTTCGCCGTCCACGCTGGTCAGAAGGTCAAAGTTGGAGAGAAGCTCGGAGAATTCGTCAATGTGACTGTGAGAAAGGACAGAGAGTCAGCCGCCGGGGACTTGAAGGGTGGCGAACCCGTTGTCGAGCAACCATAGGTATCCCCCCACCCTTCCTCCCTTCGGTGAGAGGAGCTGCATTGATTCCCAACATTCCCCATCTCTCCATTTCATGACCAACGTCTTGGATTCGAAGCATTTAGAATATCGGCATAGGATCACCCTCTGCAAACTATAGTCATCGTTTTGCTTATGGCAACCCGTGTGTCTAATGTTCACATCAGATAATTTAATTTCCATGGCTGTGTAATGAGAGAAGATTTTTCGCTATTGCTCTGGTCGACCATTGAGAGTCTGATGTTCAGGGTATGGGGTGACTAGGGCTGCGGCTGTAAGGAGGAAGCTTCGATGCCGGACGTTCCGGTGGAGGTGCGGATGAACCACTTCTGGCAACGATCTGCGGCCACATTGAAACCTGCTTGAGGAAATGCGGATATTGGGCTGGTTACGATGGGAATACAGTGAGGGAGGTAAGTGGAGATGAGAAACCTTTGGAGCGCTTTGTACTACGAGACCGACTCCCAACTCCAGATATTCATCATACGCGTCACCGAGCCAAGAGACGCATTAGTCGCCAAATCAAGCCACCTCCAACCCGGGTTGACCTTCCCATAAAGCGATCCTTTCCTCGGCGGAGGTAGCGAGAACAATGAAGCGAAGTTCTGGTGGTTGGATTGCTCCCCGTAAGTGCGTGTTTCTCGGAGAGACGACAGTCTGCGAAGTTGGACCGGTTGGGGAAGTCTGGTCCTACCTACAGTTTCCCAACTTACTTCTCCTGAACGGGGCCGGGGGCAAGTTGAATCGTTGGGAAAATCGAACTCAGCGGACAGAGAAAGGATCTTCGGTGAGATTTCGGAGTATGATCAACATTGGCAAGACAGCGGATGTGGACGAGTACAAGCAGAAACATCGAGACGGAAGTAGACGCAGGGGAAGGAACAGGGAAAAATAAGAGACACGCTGCGACCAGAGTGGACGAGAACGAGAGTCAGCAAGCGCGAGTGAGTCCCACACGAACTCAACAGGTTCCGCCAGCCACTTTGATCATGTCAGGGAACCGTCCTTCGGTCCCGGCTTGTAGCGAGACAACAAATACGAATACGTCTCGTTGATCTAGACTCCACAAACCATCAGTTGACCGAGGACAACGGAAAAAGGAAAGAGGCCGGGGGAGCGGGTGGAGAGTGAGGGGGATATGTTGGGTGATAACGAAACAAACGTAAGGTTGCACATGGACAGATGACCCCTTTACGGGGCAACTCCCAGGGTCTGGGTCGTACGGTACCACTCCGAGATGGTGATGATGTTCAGGGGATGGAAAACAGGAATCCATCACGTACCTTCTCAGCCTTTGCAACGCCGTCGGGAACAAACCTACACAACACAGTCGCCGATTCGAACCATCGTTTAGCTTCGTTGAATTGAGTCGCGCTACAAAAACGACAGAAGAAAGCGTAAGTCATCAGATCACGAGAGCGGTTACGGCCCTTTGTCCGATACGGGTGCACAGACAAATACACCGATAATCAGATGGACGCCCCCGCACATAGGCGGCCAGGCAAAGAAGGGCCGATAATGGAAGGATGAAGAGCGGAAAGATGGACTACGAACTGCAAGCATTCTATACCAGTGTTGTATGTGGTACCCAACAGCCATTGACGCTCTTCGATGGGATAACCCTAAATAGCAACACGATTGGCCATAGGGACGGGAAAAGCAAGCGAAAGTAGCGGTGTTTCCCCAAATTGGTATACGCTCCGTAACGTTAACCATAAGACACACAAGACCCCCTCGGGTGAAACCGAGCGCACGCACCTCAACACTCCGCTGCTCCTTCAGGACACTGATCGCCTGTTCCACGAACCCGATGGCCCTCGGCCGATCAGCATTTGAATCTCGAGAAAGGAGTATCGTACAGATGGCGCGCAGCCATCGCGAGAACTTCTCCAAGGATAACGCGTTATGCTCTAGGCTTGCGTGAAGAATAGACTGCGGGAAACACCAAGCGGTGGTTGAATGATGCGGCGTTCCTTCGCGTGATTCCCAGAACATGGGCGCACCTCTAGAGCACTGAATAAAACTGAAAGGAGCGGTGGTGATACCAAATATATGAATCACGGGACCATCAAACGACCTCGTGGCTTACCATCTACTGGGCAGTCCTTGTGAGCCCACTTATTTAGATTTCGTTAGATTTCGTTAGACAATCTGCGCGGCTGGGCCTTTCCCTCGCGTTGGAACATACCAGGATGTCCGCGATGGATTCAGTAGTGTCCACCCCTTGTGAATCGGATCGTCCAATTTCCTGGCGACGTATTTGAAACGGTCCACGAACGATGAATCAGTGGCATGGGTGTCACCTCTACGATGAGCGGTATCCGCTTCCAATCCTTGAGCGCACACCAAATCTCGACCTGGAACACCCTGAGTATGTGAACGAAAGAACGACACCGGTCAGTGACCACGTCGCCGATCGAAAGATTATCTGCTAAGAGCTTCGTGATCCTCTCCTTGGTTTCAACCACCTGCTGAGCGATCTTCCGTCGTTTGTCCTTCAAATTGTCATTTTTTCGTGTGTGAATGAAGAACGCCCCGCGCTTCAGTTCCGCGAAGAGGTTAGGAGTAACCTACCTGACTGGGCACGTCATCCATCTCAAGCCGCCGAAGGGCAAATACTGTGCGCCGCGATCAGAGGGAGAGGGTCAAGTGAGAAAAAAAGTTCAAAGAGTCCACCATCAGGCATGCTTACCCCTTCCTGCCGTCGCGGCAAATGAAGAGCACGCGATATGATCGTGGACCTCCGAACCGTCCATCGAAAGCGTGTGATCACGGTAGGCCTCAAGAAGCTAATAGGAAAAAAATGAAGAGCCATCAAGGAACCCCCCTCCCTTCAGAGATCAAACTAGATGGAGCTAGGAACGTTGGCCCTGACCTCTCTGCTGATATCGAAAAGGTCTGATACAAGATCGTCCGGGCACTCCCAGGTAGAACAGCCCTTCACCGCCGAGTTATACGCCATCCTCCACAGCCATGAGATATCCCGGGCTATCACGGCGATTTCTCCCTTTGTAGAAACCTGGGAGATCAGGTCCTTTACTATCGCATACATAAACGTCAGCATCACTACAACATATAGGGCCAAAAAACTGAGAATGAGAAAAGCCACTAAACCCGTTCGAAAGTGCTTCGCCAAAGATGAGACGAGGATGTGCCTAAAAAGGAAGGTTTTTTTGTTCCTTCAGACACCCACCGACGACCACGCTGGCGATCGCGAAACCGCTCGAGCTGGGAGCTTACCGGTTGTGGGATTCATTATCCAAGAGCGAGTGAACGAGCCGGACTATGCACCGAACCAACGTGACAGCCTCTACATCCGCCTCGAGGCCGTTCTCGCGCTTGAGCGTCGTTAGGAGTGCCTCGAGCACGGTTAACAAGAGGTTCCTCATATTAGATTCATGTGCCATGTTGGTTGCCAGAAGAAGCATCCTGCGGTCAAAGTCCGGCGAGCCCACAATGGCCTTGACCGCCGACACGGCTGCGGTGGGATCAAGATTTAGTACTATTTGCCCAAAGGATAAACGTACACAAACCGTCATCCTCCAACCCTGTGGGAAATGATAACCCGGATCAGTTTCGTTTCGCGCCATATAGCATGTGATAGAATCGCTCGGGGAGGGGCAGAGAATATGATGGATGGATAGATACCTTGTTTGACTGAAGCCAGGAGGCTAACGTAATGTGTTGCAGCCTCATTCCCTGGACAGAGTCGAACTACGGCGGCTGCCCTGGCGTATTCTCGCTGTTGGATGTAACAGAGTGCGGCTTTCCGATAACATTTCATCGTTCCTTCACTAAAACTCCGGAACAATTGATGGGTGCCTCCGAGAAACCACTCAACAGCGATGTCCCAGCGGCTCGCCTGGTAATGTCGGTCCCCATACTGCCACAATAGCTGCGAATGAAGGAAATGAGGTTATGAACGGACAGGGCCAGGCGGTTCTGGTCCATCGTACAACAAAAGACGCACAGTGAGGCACGCTGTGATAGAAACCTTTGACAGCTCACAATCCCCTGATTTCATACCTAAGATTCGGCGCGATTCACCCCAAAAGTTACAGCGTCGCCAAAAGATATGAACGAGAGATCGCTGGACGTACATGAAAACGCCGTACCCAGATCCTTCATCGCCTTTGAATGGTTGTCGTCTTTGGCGCAATGAAAGATCAAGAACAACAACAGGCGTTCGATGGTTTGCCCAATCCCTTCTCCATCGGACTCAACGCAACGTCGGACGCAATGGAGTAACACGGAAGTGACCAATCCGCTGTCACCGACGAGTTAGGGGACACGGACCAGCACGGCCGCTTACCCACTCACTGTTGTTGAGTAAGCGTTCGTAATTCACGAAGTATCCTATCCGCCGGGTTAGATCCGGGCCATCAGTCGTCGTCGCGAGACTCAAAAAAGGGCCCCCGTACTCAGTGATCTCAGCCTCGGACAGCGTCATATTATCGATGATAGATTGGAACGCTGCGAAGTAAAAGCGAACGGTACATCAGACCAACGTACCACGTGGGCGCGAAATCGGACGGAAGAGCGGAAATCAAACTAACCCTCAAGGAGCGCACCATCGCCAGCATTCCTCCGTTTCAGGAGAGCCAGGTGCATCCATCGTAGGTGTTGGTATTCTGCGCCCGCCTGCGATCACCCGGTCAAATAATTCAAACCCGCAGAGTCCCAAAACGTAACCGCACGTACCTGGTTCTCAGTCGTGGTAATGAGTTCTTGCAATGCAGCTTCCGCACGCGCCAAATTTTCTGGGTCTTGGGACGAGGACAAATAATACGCCCGTGCTACCGAAGAGGAGAGTGATCAGTGAGATAACAAACGGATGGGGAAATGACCATCGCACTAACCCAACGTTCTCAGTATAGACCGCTACAATAATCAGCGTTCAATCTGTATTGAACGGTGCAGGTGAATGAGGGTCGCTTACTTTGAGCTCCGCTAAGCCGGGACATTCCGCAGCGTCCACCTGTTCTGTCACCGTAAACGCCTTCTGAACCCATTTGACGGAGTCCCGCGCCCCAGCTCCTCCAACGCCAACGGGACCTTCGACGCCGGCCTGTCGGAGAAGGGATTTTCCTATGTCAAGAAGTTTCGCTGCCAATGTTTGCCGCTAGCACGAGTGATGAAAAGTTCAATCTCGAAGAGTCCAACAAAGAGCCGACAACTCGCTCCTCGACTCACATCACGTGGGGGAAGAAGATTGTATTGATCACCGTCTGGTTGTTGACGTGTCCGGTAGGATCAGGCGAAGAGTTTATGACAGATTTCCCCCTAAGTTCAAGGTCAAGTGCGGGTGGCGTGGTGGTAAAACTCTCACCTGTGATCTTTTGCAGCATGAATTCAGCCACACCATCATTGCCTTCTCTCCACGCCTGTGTCAGAAACCGGTTGTGAGTCCTCGTGACCGGCTGACAACAGTGGAAAAAAGAGTCTGGGTCCGACCGCGCAAAAAACTCACTGCTTCCATCCGGCTAGAATAGTAGTTGAGCATCGCCTGGATTTTAGCCCGCTGATGTGTCCCATTAGCGTCAACCGCGTTTCTCAGCCCTTCCTCAAACTGGCACGACGCGGGCGCGCGGCGATTAGGCGGACGGATAGATAAAATTCGGACGTATCCGGGTCTCAGTTAACTACTGCCTGCGAAATAGAACAGCGCGGAAAAGGAAAATGACGGCACCTTGGCAGCACAGCCCAAAACGTTGGCAGCAACGTCGGCGTTGCCAATCTCTATAGACCTTTGGTCAATAAAAGCCGAACGGATGTTTTGAAAGGGAAGAAATAAGTGGTCCGGATGCAGAACTTCGCGCGTCGATCGGCAGAAGGCACGACGGCGGTGATAAAACTACGGGCACCATTTTCGCAGCGAACTCACCAGACAGGCTCGCTCCTGCTTTACTAGCCAATTGGAGAACATGGATGAGGGCTAAATGGACAAACGTGTGGACAAATCAGTTCCAGGACAAAGGAAGGTTATTGATGGATCTCGGTCGGACTTTCAATCCCGGGCGTTTGTTCCAGGCCAGCTATAATGAGTCGGAAGCCCGCGTGTCGCACTTTTTGGGGAGGGTGGTGAACAATGCAATCAGACAACACTGAAGCAAGGGTTTGATTAATGGAAGCGGGCGCTAAAGACTTACAACCGGCCACCAGCGGTCGTCCCACCGGATTCGGAGTGACAACTCCAGCAGCATTCCAAAGATTGACGCCTGCGCGCGCAAGGTTCGTTCATTTGTCGGCCGTGGTTGGGTTAGGCTGAAGAAGCTCGAAGAATGCCGGAAAACTAACCCTCGCGGTCCAGGGCATCGACTAAATCCGATTTCACCGTGTCATTCCTTGAGCGAAGCTGACTAAACGACTCTGCAAGCGATGCGACGTGGGTTAGATCTGCACCAAGCGTTGCAGACCCGGTTGCCTCTTCAGCATTGTTCAGGCTGCGCTTGATTCTGATTAGAACATCTGGATAACGATTAGTCCACGTCCCCTTTTTCCTTCAGTTAGAAAATGCCGGAAACCAGACCCTGGATAGATGTGAAAAGGTTTTGCAAATCTTGAGGGTGCTTCCGGGGCATGGGTGGTCAAGCGATAGACGCGTCTGTGGCGGAGATGGGCACGTGATGGCTGTGGCATGCCCTAACAGTGAATTTACGGAGGAACACTCAATTTCAACCCGCAATACGTTCCCACAGAATGCCCATAGCGGTGAAGTGTATTCTGGGGTGGGTGCAGTCGAGCGGGTCGCGTCTCACGTTATGATTCAATTATGCTTGGGACAATGGGAGATCATTTACGTCTAGAGGCAGGGCCTCATATACACTGTGCAAGAAAAATCTGACAAAATCACCGGGGTCCGTTGGCAAGGGTCGGAGTGCTGAGGGCGTGATAGGTAGCTTCTAACAACTCAAGTGGGCGCTCACTTAGGAGCCCTGCAGGAATAACACAATTCCCAACAGCTCCCAGATCTTTACCAATTCCACCCGCACAGAATTACACGCGGGGCGACAGGCAAACGTGCTCGAAACCGATGTCAAAACCAGCGTCCGGCCGCCGATGAATCACCCTAGTCCAAGCGGTCCGCATCGAGGGAGCTCCTATCTCAAGACGATCCTATCTGTACGGAGATGGCCTGCACGGGGCGTGATCCCCTCCCGAACCCCACGCCGCCTTGGCGGCTGTGTCAGGCATACAGCCTGAACGGTCACAGAAGAATATACCGGCGAGGAGATGAGTCGACGCCCCGAGGAGTGTTCGTAGATCGCGATAGAAGATGAATGCTTTTGGCGACGCCCTGTAGAGGGGTCCGACGGAGACGAATCGCCGCTGATCCCTGGATAGGACGAGATTAGTGCTGGGGATGCCGTTAACTACCTTGAGCGAATCTAGCCCTTCACGAGAATCCTGGACTGAAGTGGCATTTCTCATGCGTAGCTTGATCAGGAGGGCGCGATTCGTCGTGGCAAGAAACCGGACGACCTTTCATCACAGGAAATGAATGAGACATCGCGCCCCTTTGGGTATAGCGAACTCCAGTTATAGCGAACTCCAGTCGTGCATGGGATCGATAACGCGAGAGCAGGGAAAAGTAATTCTTGGAGAAGTGACAGCCCCAACCCCAGGCCCAAGGTCACGAATGACTCACGTCCATTGTTTGTGCAGAACATGACACATGCAGGAGCGCCTCACCAGGGTCGCAACCCGTCCACGGAAGAGGAGGTAATATCCCCACAGACTGGTTTCCGTTCCACGGTCCGACGCTGACTGAGCCGACCCCTAGATTGTGTAATCATCTCCTAGATGTCACCGAAACCAGCTGACGCCACTTCATAAGGTAAGTAATGCGGTCGAATCGCGGGCGCCGCAACGCGACCACAGCCACGACGAGAAAATGACCAGTTCATGACCTGAAATGGAACGGCCGGAGTCGCTAGTACCTCGGGACCCACCCGCAGTCACCGCGCAAGAGGGGGGGGGGCTTAACAAGACTACAGGGGGGACTCCTAGAGCGGGTCGCGCGGCCTCCTGTGATTCAGCACGGACCCAACCAAGCCAACTGAACCCGGGGATTCGAAATCCGGGAGGAGCGCACCAGCAACGGAAAAGCACAGCCCAGGGCTAACCAATTCCAGTCTGGGAATGTAGTCCGCCACATCGCACATGCAAGGTCTGGTATGGAGCCGCGGTCAGTGAAAACTGAAACCCGGTGTCGACAATAATGGGGTACGATTAGTCCAACCACAGCATGTGAACTTCTGAGAAGATCTCGGTTGGGACCACCGGTCTGCAATCGCGGGGCCGGGTGTTGCACAAGACGAGT
>Ga0307511_10007378_pt1 | contig 11062 bp, 8 predicted proteins | sample 13_EM_MG_FD_200266 | JGI IMG/M metagenome (GOLD analysis project Ga0307511, IMG submission 200266) | Populus trichocarpa ectomycorrhiza microbial communities from riparian zone in the Pacific Northwest, United States - 13_EM | ecosystem: Host-associated > Plants > Roots > Unclassified | place...
CGAGCAGATGATGAAACCTCTGCTGTTACCTTTCGTCAGGCGGGGCATACGACAACAACCTCAACGTTAACGGCTAGTGGAGCAGCGGGCGCAAGCGACGTTATTGTGTTCTCCTGTTTTGCATACTGATCAATGCCGCAGACTCTCGATGCAACCGAAGTACCACTGGTGTCTGAATGAGAGTCATCGTAAGAGTTCACACTTCTGAGGAGGTTATCAACGAGTTTCCGTAGTCATCACTTTCTGGGCAATTTTCCAGGTTCCGTCAACTTTAAGACATGACAACATGTCAATGAAATAACGGGGCGGAATCTGCAATTTCAACTTCAAAAGCGCAAGTTCTCTTACAACGTCTATTGATGAGATCTCATCGCGGCGCTCCAGGCCCAGTTGTTTCGGAGCTTTCAGGGTCCGTACCGCTGCCAGCCACATCTCAATTGGCATCACGCTCACGTTGCCGTCCTCACCGACTTTTGTCACGGAGCTCGAGTGATGAAATATGGACGCGAACTTGTCAGCGTCCATTTCATAGGCGGCGTCGAAATAGGCTTGCGCTACAGCGACCAATGCACTGATATCGGTATCCATAAAAACTCCCAAGAAGGTCTTCTTCCGCTTAGACTCTATCCCGCGGAGCCAGACCGATTAATATCCTGGTGCTTAGCGCCCTTGTAAGCCTGGCTAAGCAATCACCCGATGAGCACGAGCGATCTGCCTCTGTCCACCAGCGATTTCGGTCAGCTCCGCGCCTTCGTCGCGGTTGCGGAGGCGCTCAACTTCAGTCGAGCGGCCGAGAAGCTCGGCGTCTCCTCTTCGGCCCTGAGTCAGATGGTTCGCGGGCTCGAGCAGCGCGTCGGCGTCCGACTGCTCCATCGGAACACTCGGAGTGTCTCCCTGACCGAAGCCGGTGACCGGCTGTTCCAGCGGGTCAGGCCTGCGGTCCAGGAGCTTGCTGCCGCGATCGGACAGACAAGCGAGCTGCGCGCGCGCCCGGCCGGCATCGTTCGCATTCACTGCTTCCGGACGGCCGCGGACCTGTTCCTGAGGCCCCTCCTGCGACCCTTTCATGACGCGTTCCCCGACGTCGTGCTCGACATTACGCTGGACGATGAAGTCGTGGATATCGTGGCCGGCGGCTATGACGCCGCTATCCGCATCGGCGAGGTTATCGAGCAGGATATGGTCGCCATCAAACTCGGTCCGGACCTGCGTCAGATCGCCGTTGGCTCGCCTGACTATCTCGCCCGGAGGGGTACGCCCCAACATCCGCGTGACCTCGCATCCCACTGCTGCATCGGCTGGCGCTGGCCCGGTCACGAGACACCTTACAAGTGGGAGTTCCTGGAGAACGGCAAGTGGTTCGAGGTCGCTGTCGAGGGACCGGTCATTGCCAACCTCAAGGACTTCGGGCTGCAGGCGGCCGTCGACGGACTCGGCATCGCGTTCGCCACTCAACAGATGATCGCGCCGCATGTCGCCGCGGGCCGGCTGGTGCCGTTGCTCGAGCCCTGGTCCGCGCCGTTTCCGGGGTACTATCTTTGCTATCCGGCGCAGCGACAGATGGCCCCGCCGCTGCGGGCATTCATCGATTCGGTTCGCTCGAAAGCGAGGGAATCAGAGGGCTGAGGAACGCCCGCAGTAGCGTCGCCGAGCCATTCAAAGCCGCCGTGGAGATTGCAGCTTGCTTTGGTAGAGTGTCATCAGCGCGGGCGAGTGCACTTGTTTTACTGCGCCCTCGACCGCTAGCTCGACGCACATTCGAAACGGGGAGTAGCGAGTCGGATCATCCATATGAGGCTCGCGACAAACCCGCTTCGCGGCTGACTGGATCCGCCGATACAACGCCTGTGCGCCACCGGGCGTTTGCAGGTCGGCTGGATCAAAACTGACACTCTCTGACTTCTTGAATTCTTCGGCGCTCGCGCCCCCGGCAGCGAAGGTCGTTGCGCAGAGCAGGGTCAGAGTCGCCAACGTACCGCATTTACGATTCATGAGGATCTCTCCCGGAATGGACGGGCCGCAGTCTTTCAATGACCGCGTGCGTGTAGATGCAGCGGCGGGCGCCGGGGTTTGCTCATCCGGCCATGCAATCGAGGCGTTTTGGCGCACCTCGACGTATCGGCGAGGTTATCGGGGGCGTGAGAAGCACGAGTCGCTGTTACAGCTGCACTCGAAGCGGTTGCGGCGCACTTCGACTCTGTGCGCAATGAGTCGAGGATCCCAGACTCTCTGCGTCCGTTTATCGAGGAAGCGTCTGCGGCAGCCACAGATGATGAACTCATCGGCCCGGAAGAGGCCGCACGGCGGTTGGGCGTGTCGCGGGCGACAGTTTACAACTGGATCGACTCCCAGCGTCTGCTTGGCTGGCGGCTTACACGCCAGGGCACATTGATCCCGGCTGAACAGATGTTAGGCCGCGGCGAAGTGGTTCCGGGAATCGACCGCGTGTTGGAAATTCTTCCGGAGCCGCGCACTGCATGGCGCTTCCTGAAGGAAGAGTCGCCTTTTTTCGATACTCCGATACGCCCGATAGATGCCCTCAAGGCGGGCAAGGTTGAAGACGTCGTGATGGCTGCGCGGACGTCGGGCGAAGCTTTCACATGACTGCTCTCTACCCGCGCGAGCGGGTAGAGAGCAGTCATACGGCCGCTGTCATGTTGAAACCGCATCTGCCTACGCCATTGGCCGTGCGTCCGTCGAAATCTCGGTTCTGTTGCTTGCACGGAGGACCCGCGTCGGCGTTTCAACTTACTTTGCCGCTTCCTCGATTACGCGACTCAGCAGGCTGCCGTCGCCGGGCGAAAGTGTCGCCATAGTCTGTTTGATGAGACGGGCGCCCGCGGCAGGATCGCCAGAGCGAGCAATGATCACGCTGCGCGCGAACTGCGCCGACATACATGCCGGGTCCAGACGCAGCGCGACTTCGATGCCGCGCTCTGCGGCTTCCTTATCGCCACGTAGCGCTGCGACCGAGGCAAGCCCACCCTGGGTCTCGGCGAAATTGCGATTGAGCTCGAGCGCACGGTGGAAGGCGGCATCCGCGGCGTCGATCTCTCCGGAGACCAGGTGCGACCACGCCAGGACGTTCCAGGAACCAACATGTTGTGGCATCAGCTCGAGTCCGCGCGCGAGATAGGTTTTTGCTTGTGGGAGGTCGCGTCGCAGTAGCGAGAGCGCTCCGAGCCCTATCCACGCCCGTCCATTGTTGGGGGCGAGCTGCAACACGCGCTCGTACTGCTCCTGAGCATGTGCAGTGAGCATCCTCGCGGCATTCAACGTGGCCTGCACGGTGAGTCCGTCCACCGAGTCCGGGTTACCGGCGAGTGCCTTTGCCATCCACTTGGCCGCCTTCGACGGCTGATTGGCATCCAGATAGACAAGTGCATACACGCCCGCGACAGCCGGATCCGCGGAGGCGGCCTGGGCGTTACTGTCCGCCAGGGCCACCGCTTCACTCATCAGGCCGAGGTGGTGATACGTTGAAACCAGCAGCCTCAACAGGTCAGTCGAGCGATCTCCCTCTGCGTAGGCGGGGTCGAGCGCGGCGCATGCCTCAGCGTATTCGCCGCGGCAGTAGTGACACAGGCCAAGATTGATGCGCGCTGCGGTAAGCGACGGATTCTCCTGCAGTATCTCGCGCAGAGAGTCGATCGCCGCCGGGTAATCCCGCTTGCCGATCAGGGCAGTGGCGCGATCGAACCGGGCACGCAAATCCCCGGGGGAAGCCGCCAACAGCGCGTCGAGGCGCTCCAGCGCCAGCCCGTAATCACCACAACGCAGCGCCAGGTCCGCGCAATCGCGCGCAAGAGGCTGATTACCGGGGTCGATCCGCGAAAGCTCCTTCAGCCGACCTAACTTCTGTGCAAGATCAGCCGGCGTTGCACCGGCATTTTGTGTAGTGTCCATACCAGCTCGCGGGCCCATCACCGCGCCCAGCATATCCGACGTGCAACGGAAGCTACAAAGTTTTCGTACGCGAGGCCTCGGGCCCAGGGGCGCCGGTCAGAGCCTGGCGTCGCCCCCGATGCGCTCGTAAAGCGTGGGGCCGGCGTACGCGCTCAAGTCAATTCAAATCCCGGCGCTTCGGCCGCCGCGCCTGCGCCTGCTGCGCCAACATCTGCTCGAGCTGCTCCACCGGCACCGGCCGCGAGTGCAGAAACCCTTGGCTATGGTTGCATCGGAGCTTGCGAAGCAGATCGAGCTGCTCCTCGGTCTCGACCCCTTCCGCGATTGCAACCAGGTTGAACGCCGACGCAAGCCCGATGATGCTGGAGACCAGTGTGCCACTTGCCGGATCCGCCGGCAGGCCGCTGATAAAAGACCGGTCGATCTTCAGCAGATCGACCGGCAGTTTGGACAACAGGCCAAGCGACGAATATCCAGTCCCGAAATCGTCGATGGCCACCCGCATACCCGCGCTTCTGAGCTCGCGAAGCTTGCGGCTCGCTCCCTCCACGTCATGCAACAGTCCCGTCTCGGTAATCTCCAGGTCCAGGCCGTAACCGGCGATCGTGCAACTGGCGGCCGCCGCGAGGCAGTTCTCGACAAATGCGCGGCGGCGGATTTGTTGGGCAGACACATTCACCGCGATGCGGATCGGCCCCAAGCCCGCCCGGCTCCAGCGCTGGCAATCCTCGGCAGCCTGGCGCAGTACCCAGTCGCCCACGGCGACAATCATTCCCGAGGATTCCAGGACGTGCAGAAATCGGGCCGGCAACGTCAGTCCACCTTGTGGATCATTCCAGCGCAGCAGCGCTTCAACTGCGTCGATGCGGCCGGTCGCAATGTTCACCTGGGGTTGGTAGTGGAGTACGAACTGGTGCTCGTCCAAGGCGCCGCGCAAGTTGTGCTCGAGCGCCAACCGCTCCGCAACCTCGCTGTGTAGTTCCACCTGGTAGTGCAGATAGGGCTCGCCCGACTCCTTGGCGCGTTTCAACGCGGCTTCCGCGCGTTGAGTCAGCGTGTTGGCGTCCTCACCATCCAACGGATAACGGGCAATTCCCGACTTGAAGGAAGCCCGTATCGTGCGGCCGTCGATCTTGAACACGTCACGGAACACCGTGCTTTCGAGAAACGTCGTTACACCTTCAGCGGATGACTCGTCGTGCGGCAGCACGAGCACGAAGGTTCCACCACCGAGATAGCCGACTCGCGTATCGTCCTCGATGTGGTGCTTCAACTGCTCGGCAACCCGTTGCAGCAGAAGGTCACCTACGTGCCGGCCGAAAGTGTCGTTCACATTGCTCAAGTGCATGACGTCGAATACGACGACCGTGGGCGCTCCCTGCGGCTCGACGCGATTGCGCAGAGCCTCGTCCAAGCGCTCGCAGAACAACGCCCGCTTCGCAAGCCCCGTCAGGGCATCGAAATAGGCGAGGTACTGTGCGGTCGTCTCCTTCTGACGGTACTGCAGAGCGAACGATAAGTTGGCAATCATGTCCTGCAGCAGCAACAGCTCTTCGTCGCTGAGCTGATCTGACTCTCGCGAAGCCAGCGAGAGCACACCAACACGCGCGCCGTTGACGCTGAAGGGCAACGCAACCACCGACTTGAATCCTTCCGCGAGCAGCTGTTCCCGGCCGCAGACCGGCGGCTCGGTCTTGGTCAGATCGGTTGAGATGGTGATTTCCCCGGTACGCAGCGCCCGGCCTATCAGGCTGGTATCCGGCTCAGTGCCGTCACTGATGGGGTAGAACTCGCGGGTGCGCACTTCCGCATCCGCATTCATGCCGAGCCGATACCAGGGCACCGCCCGTCCACCACCGGAATCGACGAGGGAGATCATTACGTGATCGTAGCCTCCCACCTGCAATGCAAGCCGGCAGGTTTCCCGTAACAGCGCGTCCCGTTCGCGAATCCTCACCACCGCAGCGTTGATTCCGCTCTGCATCTGCAACATGCGCGTCAGGCGAAGAATCCGTTCCTGTTGGTGTTTGCGCTCCGTAATATCCCGGTGCGTGCCGCGATACCCCGACATGCGCCCGTCGGGCCCGACGAGCGCGAGCAGGTTGCCCTCGAGCCAGCGGAATTCGCCGCTCGCATGCCTCCAGCGCGTCACGATTCCTGTGACCGTCCGCGCTTCCGCACTGAGACCCTGTAGCGCCGCGGCGAATGCCTCCCAGTCGGCTTCGTGAACAAATGCTTCGTAGGCAGAGCCGATGACATCCTGGACGTTCGTGCCGAGGATGCTGCGGACCGACTCACTGCTGAACACGAAGCGGCGCTCCGAATCGAGCTCCCAGATCCAGTCCTGAGAGGTATCCACGATGTCCCGCAGGCGTTGCTCACTCTCGCGAATCTGTCGCTCGGCAAGACGCCTCCGCGCTCGTTCGCTGACCTCCCGAAGCGCGCGGCGTACCGCAGGCACGAGCCGGGCAGGATTTGTTTTCAGAACATAATCGACGGCGCCGCGCCGCAGCGCCTCGATGGCGCGCTCCTCGCCGATGGTTCCCGAGAGAAAGATGAATGGAACGTCCGGCGCTTCCAGCGTCGCAATCTTGAGCGCCGCGAGCCCGTCAAAGCCGGGCAGCGAGAAATCGGAAAGGATGATGTGCGGCTTGAACCGCGTCAGGGCCGCGCGAAAGCTCGGCTCAGAGTCCGCCCGGATGTGGACGCAGCGAATGCCGCCCCGGGCGAGCTGATGAATCGCAAGATCGGAGTCGTCACTGACGTCTTCGACGATCAGCACACGCAAGCCGTGCAGCTCCAAGTTGCGCGACACTCCTGTCTGACACTGGATGGATTGGTACGGGCAAGCCGCAACCGCTGCCGTGAAAGGGGCAACGCAAGCGTAGGCCGGCCCGACTTCGGGTTGTACTTATCAGGGACACTGCAGGCAGGGGGCTGAATATCTCAGCCCGATGGGAAGTTTTCAGTCTTCTGAAATATTCCGGAAGTCCACGCCCAGGGAGCGCAGCTTGCGGTACAGGTGCGTACGTTCCATGCCGACCCGCTTGGCGAGCTGGCCCACCTTACCATTACATAACAGGAGCTGCTGTTGCAGGTAGGCCCGCTCGAACTGCTCGCGCGCCTCCCGCAGGGGCAGCGCCAGCAGGTCCTGCTTGACGAGGGGCTCACCTGGCGGCGCCTGCACGGCCAACTCGCGCTCGATCTCCTCGAGGCGGATTTCTTCGGTGCCCCCTTGGATGAGCAGCCGGTGCGCGAGATTCTTCAATTCCCGCACGTTGTCGGGCCATGGATAGTTGCGCAGCCGATTCTGGGCGGCGACGCTGAAGCGGCGAAACTGCAGCCCCTCGGTATCCACCAAACGATCGACGTAGTGGCGCAGGAGCTCGGGCACATCCTCCGCGTAGTCCCGAAGCGGCGGAACCCGGACAATCAGCATGTTCAGGTGCGCGAGCAGGTCGCGGCGAAACCCTTCCGCCCCGGTCCGATTTTCGATCCCGGGCTGAGCTGAGGACAGCACGCGCGCGGTGAGTGGGAGCGGCTCGCTTCCACCCATGCGCGTGAATTGCCCTGACTCGAGCACACCCACGAGCAATCGCTGCGCCGCGGGAGGCAGATCCTCGACCTCGTGAATGAACAGGGTTCCGCCGGCTGCTTGCTCCAACAGGCCAGCCTGCTGGCCCTCTTCGTCCGACGTATGCGTCGGACCGTCGCGCCCGAACAAGCGACTCTCGGCGTCAGCTTCGCGCAGACTGCTCGCAATCAGGGTTACAAACGGATGGCTGGCACGTGGGCTGCGTTCGTGAAGATACCGAGCGAACGCCTCGCGGCCCGAGCCAGGTTCGCCGACCAACAATACCGACGACGGGTTCGCAGCAATCTGCTGCAGCTCCGTGCGTAGCTGCTGCATCTGCTTGCTCTTGCCAACAGGCACCATGAGCGCAGGTGTAAGGAATTTGCCGGTCTGCCTGCGGCGCTTGCCCGCATCCAGCGCGCGTTCCACGGTACGAAGGAGTTTGGCAAGCGACAGCGGCTTTTCCACGAAATCAAACGCACCGAGGCGCGTTGCTTCGACCGCCGTCTCGACGGTGCCATGACCTGACATCATCACCACAGGACAACCGTCGGTCGTTGATGCAGACCACTCGCGCAGAAGACTGATTCCGTCGACGTCAGGCATCCAGATGTCGAGCAACACGAGATCTGGAGTCTGACGGGCGCGCGACGCTCGGGCCTGCACGGCGTTCGCCGCGACATCCACTTCGTAGCCTTCCTCCGACAGGATCTCTTTTAGAAGGCCGCGGATGTCCGCTTCGTCGTCAACAACCAAAATGTGCGGAATAGTCATGCCCTTTCCCTCCTCAGCTCGCGTCGAGGACCCCCCGTCGCAGACCGTGTGCTGTCTTTCACCGGTAGGACGACGCGCACACGTGCACCCCCCTCGGGACGATTGTCCGCATCGATCCGGCCACCGTGCTCTTCAACGATCTTCTTCACGATGGCGAGCCCCAGTCCGGTCCCCTTCGGCTTGCTCGTGACATAGGGGTCAAAGACGCGCCCGAGTAGCTCGCGCTGAAACCCAGGACCATTGTCACACACGGTTACCACGGCGTACGCAGCATCGCCACCGTATTCGAGCCGGCTCGCGATTTCGAGCGTCGGCGCGGCAACCCCATCGAGTGACTCGAGCGCGTTCGTGACCAGATTGTTGAGGATCTGGCGAATCCGGCCCCGGTCTGCCTCGATCCCCTCGATGTTGTCGTCCAGATCCAGGCGAATGGTGGCACGTGGATCCTGCGAACGGTATAGGTCGGCGACCTCGGTCACCAGCTGATTGAGGCTGAAGCGCGTGATCTTCATCTCCGGTGCACGCGCGTACTCGCTGAAGGCGTTCACCATCTGCTGCATGGCTTCCACCTGCGACACGATAGTCCGGGTCGAACGGTCGAGTATCTCGGCATCAGTGGGGGTCATGCTGGCGAGAAAGCGCCGACGCATCCGCTCAGCTGACAGCTGGATGGGTGTCAGGGGGTTCTTGATCTCATGCGCAAGCCGTCGCGCCACCTCACCCCACGCCGCATCTCTCTGGGCCTGCAGCAACGCCGTGATGTCGTCGAACACGATGACGTAGCCCATGTCCGAGCCTTCCCCCGGCATCGGAGTACATGCACACATCAATGTCCGACGGCCTGCCTCTCCGTCGAGATCCAGCTGCTCACGCCACTCATCTCGGCCAGCGGCAAAACGAACCGCGACGGCCGCCACGAATTGCCCGAGTCGATCATTGCCCGCTGCGAGCTCCGGTAAAGACCGGCCTGTGGCGACCGAAAGATCCGTTCCCAGAATGGCCCCGGCTGCCTGATTCGCCATCCGGACCGTCAATGTACGATCGACCGCCAGGACTCCAGTGGACAGTCTCGCCAGAATAATCGCGAGCCTCTCGCGCTCACGCTCTACGGCCTGTTGGCTGCGAGTCGCCTCCTCGTGAGCGCGGCGCAGGCGCTTGGTCATGTCGTTGAACGAGTGGACGAGGAACCCCATTTCGTCGCGTGATGGCAGCGGCAGACGGGTGCCGAAGTCCCCCTTGCCGACGGCTCTCGTACCCGCAATCAGGTCCTGCACGGGGCGAACCAACCGCTGGGCGAAGAAAATCGCGCCGTAGATTGCCGCGAGCATAGCCAGCAGCAGCACCAGGGTGAGTGTCAGCCGAAATCCCGACTTCAGGGCCTCACGTAGCGCAGCCAACTCGCCATACTGGGAATAAGAGCGCTGCACCGCTTCTGACAAGGCGGACAGCTGCGGTGGGACCAGGTAGATGGCCACGACGTAACGGCCTTCGGCCCGGCCTCGATCGACGTTTGTGCCGGATTCACTGAGCGGCGCGGCCGTCCGGATGAAGTACTGGCCGTCAGCCTGCGGCTCGAGACTGACGTACAGGCGTCGCTCCCTGATCTGCCTGACCAGATCGGACGGAGGGCGGGACGGCAGCGGCTCGAGTGGATTTTCCATGCTCGCGGCGATGATCCGCTCGTGCTCGCCGAACAAGACGATCTCAATACCGTCGGTCGCGCGCCGCTCGTTGTCGATCCGCTCCTGGATCTCGCCCGGGGGACTCCCCGAGAGGCTGCGCGCCAGCTGCTCGGTACGCCCCGAGTACTCTTTCATGCGCAGGTTCAACGCCGCCCCCGACAGCACCAGCGCATCACTCAATCCCTGCTTCACTTCCACCTTGAACCAGCTGTCGATACCGCGATTCAGGAAGTCGAGCGAGAACAGGTAGACGATGAGCAGCGGCGCGACGACGAGCGCGCCGAAGATGCTGACCGTACGAGCCGTGAGACGCGAGCCGGGAACATGATCGCGGTAGTCCCGGACCAGTTGCCACAACTTGCGCGCGAGCAGAATGGTCAGCGCGATGACGCCGGTAATATTGAGCAGCAGTATCCAGGGCTGCAGGCGATCGAATGCGGAGGAGTTCTGAACGCTCTTCGCGAGCAGCAGCAAAGCGCCGACTCCGATCGCTCCCCACAGAAGCACCAGAGCGCGGCCGCGCCACGCCGTACGCTCCGTCTGCTCGCCGCTCACACTGGGAGTGACCATGAGTACCACTCGCTGACACGCCGGAAGTCGTCGGTCCAGAAAAACAAGGCCCGCAACGATGCTGGCAATCGTCCGCGCCGCACTCCGGCACGCACGCTGATCAGATAATTCCCGCCATTGAGCTGGGGCTCGACCAATATCGGCCAACTGTCAATGCGACCGAGATACGTCAACGCTTCTTCCAGAGTGGGAAAGTTTTCCTGCTGACCTGTCTTCACATCACGCACGACGTATCGATCGCTCACCGCGTGATACATGAGTTCCCGTTTGAGCGTCAGCTCCACGACGCTTGCGTTGAACCACAACCGGCGCTCGCGCTCAACACGGGTATCAAGATCGAACGTCAAGGTCACTCCATCTCGCAGCGCGGACCGGATAGCTGGATTCACCGGGTACTCGACCCGCGCGTGGAGCAGAAAGACGCCGTTATCGATATTCACATACGCCGAGCGAACCTCCAGCACGCCATCCAACGCGTCACCATAGACGCACGCGGCCCAGGCCGACAGCACCAGCGCAAGGCAGCGGGCAAAAAACACGCTTTTTGACGGGGGCG
>Ga0307511_10007379_pt1 | contig 11062 bp, 19 predicted proteins | sample 13_EM_MG_FD_200266 | JGI IMG/M metagenome (GOLD analysis project Ga0307511, IMG submission 200266) | Populus trichocarpa ectomycorrhiza microbial communities from riparian zone in the Pacific Northwest, United States - 13_EM | ecosystem: Host-associated > Plants > Roots > Unclassified | place...
CACATTGTTTAGATATTGCCAAAAATGCACTTCTTCTTCTTCTCAATTGCCCTCACATTCCTCTTCACCACCCTCTGCTCCGCAGTAGCAGTCCCCCTCCAACCCGAAACCAAAACCGAAGCCGAAAACCCCATCGCCAACGCCAAAGTCAACGCCAAAGTCGACGACCTCGATGCCCGTGGCCTTCCCTCCCGAACCCGCAACTTCCAACCCGCCATCATTGAGCCCTAGACTGGGCGTCGCAAAAACGCTGACTCTAGCTGCACCTGGGGGATGGGGAAGTCGGTTTGGAATACAAAGTGCCGTGGGGTCCCGAATAGGCCGAGTGTGGAAGGGGGGCATATCTTGTTGCTCTATACGTACGATACGGCTGGGCTTGAGGATAAGAGCATTTATGTTGGTTGGAATGTGACCAGGTTATGTTCGGTTAGTTCGGTAAATCTAAGTAACTGGCTGTACTCTTTTAAATCTATCCCTAAAGATGAAACGGGGGATCATTTTGTGGAATAAGTGTATTTTGTCTTGAGTGCATGTGAGGAGGAACAACTTGGGGCAATTTCTTAATAGATCTGTATTTTTAAGGATTATGTGGAAGTATATATAATCAGAAAATTCACCCGTGATGCATAGTAATCTGTAATTGATAATTACCCTGAACTTTTAGGGTCCTTTTATTATGTAATACGAAGCCAAAAATGAGACGCTCTCCGAAAGACTCCGAGATCAATAGATACTGAAATCCCCTCACTAGCGCTCCTGTGTTCACCAAAATGAACGCCTGGTCCATTTACTCCCTTCCTCACCTGGAGTACAGCTCAACATCAAAATCGAAACAAAAATGAAAATTTAAACCCCACCCTCTCTAGCCCTGTCTGTACATGCACACCTTGACGATAAAAGAAAGTCTAGAGTAGATTATAAACATAGAGTATAGTGGAAGAGATTAGGTGTATAAGGAAAGAGGAGGATTGGGGGGGGGGGGAGTTAAGGAACACAGAAACAATATCTGAGCGACTATGGTAGGGTTAATCAAGCCCTCAGGGCTCACCACTTGCCACCTCTACTTCTTGCTTCCCAGCAGACCGCACAACCTCCAAAAAGTCGTCCTCTTTACCAAGTTTCCAAGTCCTGGCTCTCCACCCAAGAAGCTTCACCACTTCGTCTCTGGTTCCATAGAGTTGTGGTTCAAGGGCTGTCAAAACTCCAAGAGCCGTCCTAACAAGGAATGTATCACCCTCAAGAATGTAAACATCCCATAGCCGGGAGGTGATGTCGAGAGGGCAATGCAGGGCGAAGACTGTGGAAAACATAGCCTCGAGGTAAGCTGGTGGTGGGAGAGCAAGGGTTACATGAATGTGATTAAAGAGGGATGGCAATTTGTACTGGAAAGCCCGAAGGAACAGGGTGTAGACTTTGGACATCTGTGTCATGCGGAGTTAGTGGAGAGCTCCGCTACTGTGTATTAGAAGGTTAAAACGTACATTCGCTTCATCTTGGGTATAGAATGCCAGAGGCACCGGCCTATTAAGAATGTTCACCAAGCTGATGAAAGCCTTCACTGGAGACTGGTTAAGCAGGAGGACTCCAGCGATAACCTAGGTGAAGTTAGAAATACATAACTTGGAGCACTGGGCGGCTATAATTACTCACATGGGTGCCATATACATATCCTACATCACTTCGGTACATGCTATAGGCAAATAGAACATCCACAAGTTTCTCGTGCAAAGGGCCTCCCTCCTACACATAAAACGGTCAGAGGCGGAACATGTGAAGCAGGTGTATTACTCACTTGGAAAATCTGCAGCTCCGGAAATGTATCTTTGACATCTCTTCGAATAGCTTGAAGCATTTCTTGCTCTTTGGTAGTCTTTATCGAGCCTTTACCCTTTTCAAGGTCTTTAGCCCGAGCAAGTGCTAGCCGAAATGTCTCTTCCGTAGCCGAGAGAGGATTCCCTAGCCCCTTTTCCCACACAACGGCACGGCACCTAGGTGCAACCCCCCTCCACCACAACTCTCGTGTTTCGGGCTTTGGTATCATTGTGTCCCATTCTGGTATGATATCTTGTTCCCAAACTCGGTGAATGTCCGCTTTAATTTTTTCCCTGTGCTCTTGTTCCCGTCGTTCTCTCTCATGCTTTTTTTGCTCTACATCTTGTAAGTAATTGTTATAAATGGGATGAGAATGATTCTCGTACCAGCTTGTAAGGCCTTCTGCATCATTCTTTGATACTCTTTCAGATGCCGTTTTTCCTCTTCCTTTGACTTCGGCGGTAACCATGATGGCCTTGTTCTTGATAAAACCGCCTCCTTCTCCTTGCTGATAGGCAATGGATCTATCATTCCATTGGTCATTTGCATTGGAGGGAGCTCAATCTTTTTAGTCGGCGACGGAGATGGTTGGGTAGATCTGGATTTCTGAGAGGCTTTATTCCCTGGATTCTGTCGCCTCTTCTCTTCCCTTGCAAGTTCTTCCTCGGCGTATTCTTCCAATTTCTCGCTTAATTCACGAGCCTCTGGACTAAGCTCATCGACTATAGCGTCATTATAATGTCTAGATCTCATTGGCCTACCTCGACTATCTGCCGGTATTGGTACTCTATTTCGAGGGGGTGACTTCGATGAACTTGCTTTTGGCGTAGAGCTCCCATTCGCAGTTCCCCGATCTGGTGATGTTCCTGGTGACGCTGATATATTGGTACTCATTCGCCTTGGGGATACCGGGATGTTCCAAAAAATAGCATCTGCGGGTATTTCATCGTCTCCATCCGAGTCACACTCCTTTTCTAATTCCGCTGTAGTCTTCCTTCTCGTAGACGAACCCCGCTTCAATCGTTCCGGAATCTGTGCCGTATAGGATCGCCGTGAGCCAGAAGATGATGGTGAAGACACAGCCGAGAGTGCAGGTGAGTGAGGGGCCGATTGAGGGCTAGGGGAGGCATTTCGAGACCTTCGACCACTCGGGGATGGAGATGTATTCGCTCTACGGGGGGCATTCGGTAAACCGAGGTGATCTGATGGGGACAGGACACCATTCGTATGTGACTGTGACTGTAGTGGGGGGAAAGGCGGGCGTTTCAAGGTTAAGTCTCTCAAGGATGCCAGTCCAGAAGCAGCCCTTTGGGGCGGCTTCACCGCAATGGCCTTGGCCCTAGCCACTCCATCGGTGTCGTCTAGCCCAATTTCCTCAAAATGCCCCAGGTCGTTCAAGATTCCACCTTCATCCAGTTGAAAGCTAGAGGGAAGGGACGACGACTTGTTTGACGAAGCCGGAGGGGAATACCACCCAACAGTGCCGTTCATCTAATTGCCTCTTTGGTATAATGGACACGAATAGATTGGGTTCTCGGGGCTATACTGAGGGAGATATGCTGTTTTCGTTTGCGATACTGAAATCTAGGTTTAGATGCGGCACTTCAGGGGTAAGATATAGAGCATATGCCTGACGTATTCAAACAGCCAACCCTGAAACGTTTAAACGGTTGAACGGATTCAGATAACGAGTGACTGGAAGTGAAGAGGGATTGTAGCTAGTAGATATTGCAATCTATGCAATAGCAATAGGCAAGTATATTAGAAGGAAAAAATCGACGACGACTTGAACGAGGGTAATGAGCTGGAAGGAGCAAGGGAAAGAAACTTGGTTTGGCCGAGCAAGTAAGCTCCTGCTCAAGGCCGAAGCGTTCAAGTCAATCAACCAGGTATGTAGCGTACGGTAGCATTCAAGCGTCACTGCGCTGCAACGGCCTGCTGGGGTACTTCACGTGTGCACATTCAAGGGCCATCGAATTTTGTTTGGGGATGATGGGGGCTCTCATTGGGCCTTGCATCAGATAGATTAAAAAAAACGACGACCTCGGCGCTCGGAATCCCAGCAACTTTAGCCACCCAGAGTACCGCCTGGCTTCTCGTTAAAGCCGAAACTTTTCAGATCAATTGCCATTTTGTATCGGGCGACATGGATGGACATGGTCTGCCCGATGCACCTGGTGCACCGATGACACTCACGTTAAGTAGTTGGGGATCAGGAGTGCTGCGCTCTACTCTATTTCTGACCCGATCATGAACAATGATAGGGAGATGATCACCATAGTCTCGCCCTCCTACCTAGTCGTTGATCCTCCGCCTCAAGAGCCGAAGCTAAGTACTCAGTTCTTAACTTCAACAAAGTCGATCATTTACACTCGCCAGACTATATTACACGTGGCGGTGATACGGAGGATACTTTGTTGATGAAAATACAGACCCCAACCCCCAGCCCAAGCCCCAACCCCCAAGCCCAGCCCCCCAATCTACAGTCTAATGCAACAGCCTGTTCTCGTGGCCCACGCCCAAGCTCGTGTCCGGAATAAACTTATCTTCGGGATCGCGCACCACCCGAACCAGAGTTCGAAAGTTTGATTTCGCGTCCAGATTACGGAGTAGCTTAGCGCGCTTCGATAACTAACTCTATTAAGCGAGGAGAATTGAAAAGTTAAAGCAAAGGGCTGGTATTGATCTCGAGAACCTTCAACTTAACGGGGGGGGAGTGCGAGGGTGGAAATGATCATGAGAAGAAAAAAAGGTTTTACAATTTCCTGTAATTGAATTGCATCCTGGATACCCACAAGATTGAAGGCAGGGCCACAAGGGGGTGTTACCCTCAGCTAGAAAGTCGTTCAATACGACTGACTAGTGAAAGTAGCGATCATAAAATTCTGGATTGATATCACCAAGGCCGTTTTTTCATCGCACCATGTTGAGTTGATAATGCGAAATTCAGAACGAGAGACGGCATGGGGAAACTCATGCTTATGGATTTGGTTAAAGGTGTCAAGCAAATGAATCAACGGAATTAACGAAAAACAAATATTAATATGGGCGGACCCTCGTCCAGTACGAAAACACCTTCCAACTTAGTATGCGCGTGAGGCCATTATAGAGTTTTCCACAGCAGCAACCCGTGTGCACATGGTATTGGCGGGATGCTTTGCAATAACCCCCTCCAGCCACCGCAGGAACCTCTTGTGACTAGACTGTTTTCTTTCAAACACTGTAAAGAAGGCGGATGCACCCAGCCTAATGTTATGTTAGCTTCAATCCTTCAATCTCATGGCCATGATACGACGTATGGCACGTACCACTTGACCTGAATCTCGCTTATGCCCGTGTAAATATTTCCGGCAATTCTTTGTCTGCCTTTGAGCATCGTGAAGGCAAAGTCTAAAATATCAGACACAATTTCTGCTTAAAGTTAGTGACGAACTTTCCATAAGTCACCAAGGTACGTACTGATCATAAATGACTCCCTAGGTCGCTTCCACCTCGGTAAAGACTTGGAATAACGGTAGCACTTCATGGCAGCCTCTGCAAAATTGCGATATATGTTCGTGAGCACTGTCCGAGTGCTATTGTGCTGAACATCAAGAAACATTGTATCCGCATGTAATTTAAACGCCCTATTCGATATTTGTTAGCATATCCTCAGATACCTAACTTGGCAGATGCAACGACTTACTTGACTGTTTTCTGATGCAAAGCCCGGCCTGCATTTTTGGAAGTGACGGTGGTGAGAGAGTTTTGTAGATCTAATAGGAATTAGCTACACCTCGGTGCAATTAAGAACCTGAGCATACTCGACTCCATGCGTCGGTCGATGTCTTTCTTAAAATCAAGTGTCTTCGTATGAATTGTATTTCCACAGTAAGGAAACTCCAAGGTGCCCACCAATCGATTGATCTTATTACCGTTCACAGACGTCTCGAAATTGACGAGGCATTTATCTATCGCAATCTTCGCGCCATACTCGGGTACCCCATTGTACATAATGGTGAGGAGCTTCGTGGCGTTATTTCGGTTCAACGTAATGAATAAGAAGTCGTCAACCAGCCGTACGAGAAGGCCATCCGGATCCGTGCAGAACGGTAATTTCTCACGTTCCATTGCTCCATACAAAATGCCACTAAGTATGGTTGAGAGTACTGAGCCCTGTGGTATGCCCTTCTTTTGCCGATAGAATTTATTCCCAACCTGGCGTGTATTAGCTGTGCTCGTGATAGACTATGATCATGCGTCTACTCGGTAGTTTATACCTTGACCATATTTCGCTGGACGTGTTCCTTCAGCAAACCTATTAATTCCCGGCGGGTGTGGTAGCGTTTATATCCTTTATCCACAAACACCACACATCGTTTCACTTCAGATTCCCTTGAAACGAAATCTTCAAATTTCTCAAACTCATTTTCCCCTCTTGCTTGATGCTGGAATTTCCTGAACACCTTCGCTTTCGCGCCTGGCACCTCACCTCGGCCATAATAGTCAGCAGGCCTGACCTCTGCATGAAACTCAATCCGATATTCATCCTCAATCAGTAAGTTCTCGACGATCTGAATAAGTTTCTGCTGTGGGATTGAATCAAAACACGCCTGTATGTCTAATTTGACAAAGTACAGTTTCTTATTTTGCCAACCGTTCTTCTGTATGAGATTTTTGAATGCCTTGAGTCTCGGGTAAATTTCCCTGGCGTTAAATATAGATGACCCTACACATTCGGGATCACGATTCTAGTGTTGTCAGTTAAATTCACTAAGATGTAAGAATCGTCGTATACCTTTTCATACTTCAGGACGCTGAAAACAGGTTGTAGCATGGTATTAATACTTTTTTCCTGGTCTGTTTTGGGAAGTTTTGACGACGCCTATTACTCTTGTCAATGCTGAACTAAATGTGGGCTCCCCAGACATCACATACGTTAATTTTAGGCCTTTTCCCCAGATTCATAATGGGGCGAAATCCTGTTTCTTTGGGCAACAACCGTACTCCACAATAACCGAGCCTTCGTAGTTGTTGACTTTGATTCACCTTGTAGTCTTCAAACATCACTAGCTTCAAATCCTGAAGAGCCGGTTCACTCAACTTTCGCCAAACATCATGACGAAAATAGAAGACCTTCTGTGAATTCGAAATGCTGGACTCGGTTACGTAGAAATGTGCTGAAATCAAAGGATTGATGAAACCATCAAACAGCCAATACAAGAACTCTGCTAATATCTCAATACGTTTATTCTTGTCCGATTGCGATATATTCAATCTGGTATCCATTCCGTGAGGCACAAGCCAGGCAAATTCTTTGATCTGGACAAGTTAGCTTCTCGCATGTGTCACAAGAGCACGCAATATACCTTCAATCCTTGAATAACATCGTGCAGCGAAAGCATCTCGAATCTTCGAAGTCTGAGAAATCGGTCGACATGTTTCATAATAGCCTTTTGGTTTTCTACCCCACCAAAGAATTGGTTCGGGATGACACGGCCAACTATCGCATGCACAAATGCTGATACCTCTCCTACAGATGAAGCATGATCTGTGAAGCATATTTTCAGGCGTGGCACAGTTACGTCTTTAGAGCAGTTCTTCGTAGTTAGGCCATCTGGTGAACAATGAGCTCCGGAACCTTCAATAGCCCTCAATTGGGTAACCATGGAAGGGCTGCTCTGTGCTTGTGCTATGCGCTTGGGTGCCTTAGGTAGCATGAATCTCTTGTCCTGAACACCCTGGTCACACTCCTAGAAGAAGGTCCAAAATATTAATACGCCAAACTTCTTAAGATTGAGAGCACTTGGAGAAACACACAAATACAGGGCAGTAGCATCTTAAAAGAGAATTATATGGGCACTGTGATTGTAATTTTTGTAGTTTGGCTACCAAACTTGTCACCGCCCCATGTAACCTCTTAGGCACCAATGGTGGTCTTCCATCTTTTTGAGCTTCCAGGTTACTTATTTCTTGCTCAAGTTGCGTATAATCCTTCAATCCTAATGTAAAAACATTTGATAGGCCGCATTGTTTGGGGAATAGGTAATGCAATACATGTATATTTTCCTCCTTTGACCGACTATTCGGATATCGGTTTAGTACGTCTACATCTTCTTATCAGTACCATGTCGTGCATGGATGATATGCAGGAACCAAAAAAACAATTTAACTCACAATTATGACGAAACCCAAAAGTGACATCTCCACGCGAATTAATTGTAGGGCGTGAAGAGAACATTTTTGAGCACGCAAAATTGATGCGTGATAGTGGTGCAGCGGCCGCACTATCGGTAAATTTTGGCCGCTTGGCAGCACGATTTTTGGTATCTGTCATTTCCGAAGTCGGCCGTTTTACGCTCTGCCCTACAGTCTGCCCGGCATCACGGTTCAGCCCCTGTCCGCCTATATGTGTCGCGGGTTGTGTAGGGACTCCCTCTGAAATTGGATTTCCTAAGATACTGGTATAAGCAATGTTTGTTATCAAAATTAAACCCTGAAAGGGTTCAAGTTTACCTATAAGCTGGTAGAAACAATCATTCTTCGTGAATATAAATACGGAGGTAGTAAGAAGCAGGTCCAGCATCACCGCTTCCCTAACAAGCTTAAGCAGCTGTTGCCAGAGGGGTGATTTGAGGGTCTGGACATGCGCATTGGGTATAGAGCACACAATATCCCCATTCTTTAACTTGTATCCTCCAGTGAGAATATTCGTTGAGAAGAAGGATGTCCTTCGAGCGAATAGGATGCGAATAGCAACTTGAACGATCTATATGGAGGAAACTTCGATATTAGTCCTCCACCCAGATACACAGGATAACCTGGGAATATATTCACCTCAGACTGAGGGGGGCCCCCGCCCGCGGACCATGACGGGTTGGATGCAGTAGCTTCTACTATGTCATGAGTGATTTGATTACCCTTGGGCACCTTGCCATCCAAACCCACCAATGTAGTGTCCAGGAGGCTGCAGAGGGAATGACTCCCCTGGATCCGATCCGACTGCAGCTCGACAAGGCCACGGTCCTGGGCCTGGGAACGCTTCAGGCTTGACAATCTCGCAACAAGATACTGTCGAAGCGTGAGCAAGGTTGGGAAGTATGCAGACAGAACATGGTGGCCGGCCTTCTCCAGCTGTCGAGGCTGGTGAGCCTCCTTTCGGCGCTTCTTGTATGGTTCGGCATCGCGTTGCAGTTCCGCTGATCGTCGTCGCCTCTTCGCCATCTTCGCCGTCGAGGGGCTATAAGCTTCTCTTGCTGCCGGGCTTGGGGGCTGTGGGCTATTTTAACGGCTGCGAATAAACGACCGTAGGACGTGGGAAGGGGTGGAATCGCTAGCTTGCTTGGTGCCGCCTCGCGAGTTTCCCCCGTCAACCACAGCCAGACAATGAGACTCCGACATCATGTGCATATACAGAGCAACCTTACAATGCTTCTCGGAATATATCTGGAACGGACATATGGACGTATCAATCTTCACGCAGCCCGCAGTCCTCCTGCACCGCGTCCCTGCTGGTATTCCCCCTGTCCCGATGGGTGGCTAAATAAAGCCCGACGCAGCTAATTTGTGAAGCACAGGTGTCGTTACACCCGCTAAAGGCAAGAACACCAGAGAATGGTTGGAAATGTTGTCTTTCCCCTGACCCCCTGCAATAAAAGAAGACAGCCAACCCAAGGGCCGCTACCAATATGCCTGCCCGTCCTGATGGATACCCAATCGTCACCCCCAGTTTCGTCGATTCTGCCCCGTTATCTCGTTTCAAGCCATTCTTGTCTCCTCCCTTGCATTTTTGTAGCGGGCGGGATTCCCAAAACAATTCCCAACTTGCGATTAGTCAATAGCAGCAGTGTGAAGGGCTCCCCCACAGGTACCGGTTTTGTGAGGGGAGACAAAAAAATCTACAGTGTTCACTCGGCGGAGACCAGGCTCATTTCTGGCTTGTCACGGTTCCTCGCGCGCCTACCACTTCGGACGTCAGACTCCATCTCCAACTTTGCTCGCCAATACGATCTTTCCCTGCTTTGTTGATCCATTCTCACCCTCGTTTCTCCTATATACCCTCTCTCACTTTTTTTCTAATTTTACTCGCTGTGGAGGCTCTCTATCAGATTTCCGGAGCTTCGCTATCTTGCTTTGCTAGCTCACCAGCTGGGGATCACGGCCATCAGTTGTGTCACAGCTATCTTACAGGATCCTAGTTTCAAGGGCTTGAAGAGATTCAGTACTCCGATAAACGAAATCCAAACAACAGCACAATCCCGCCCTCCGCACTCGCGTTCCAGCATACCACCAGATTCAGCATTCGTCTGTGCAGCTTGATAAGGAGCGTCTCGGCCAGCGGCTTTAGAGCGTAGAGGGATTGCTCCACCACGACCCATGCGTTTCGTGAAAGATGCCAGCTTCAGGTGAATCCCGAGTGCTCTCACCAGATGCCGCTCCCTCTGAGGATCCAAAGCCCCAGCCTACAAAAGTAACACCATCTCGAACATCTAAGAACCCCCGCACAACCACAAACGGCGCCTCGACCTATGTATCACCATACCGCCAAACGCCGCGGAGTGGTTCTTCACCTGCTGTCAACTCCCGGGCGACTCCATCTGCTCCAGCGCACGCTGCAAAGTTCAAAGATATCGTAAACAGGTTTAATGAGACGCAAGACGAGAAAATTCCCTGTCCTACAAATTCTACAGCTGCGAGTCGAGTGTCCCCGGCTGTGAAGAACCGAAAACAACCAGAGACTAAAAAGACACCACCTCCCTGGAGGCCTGGGGGTGGTTCTACAAAATCGACATCAAAGGACACTGCTAAGCCGAGACAGAACCGCTCAACATCCGCACTGAGCTCTCATGAGTCGAAAACAACAAGCAGAGCTTCTTCCAGAGCTTCAACAATATCTACCACAGGGGAGGTCAAAATAAAAAGACCATCAGCAGCTAGACCAGTAGAGAAGGGTAAGAATGTGAGTAGGCGGGAGCACGACGATGTGGTATTAGGTGGTGAATTCTTAGTTCAAGGGAATGAGAAGCGACACGGCCGTAGCCGGTCGAATATAGAGAATGATAGGCCACACTTAACCTTACAAACGGAACGATCAGCACTCCGACATCGCAGGAGCAGGTCAAATGTCGAGGTATCGAGTTCACCAAACAAGCAGCAAAATCTGGCAAGCCCTACCCTTGCTACAGATATCCACCCGTCGATAAGGTCTAAAGTTCCCGGCTCCATAGGCTCACCCCTCTCGCCAGTGTTACCGCAATCAAAGATACCATTG
>Ga0307511_10007380_pt1 | contig 11061 bp, 11 predicted proteins | sample 13_EM_MG_FD_200266 | JGI IMG/M metagenome (GOLD analysis project Ga0307511, IMG submission 200266) | Populus trichocarpa ectomycorrhiza microbial communities from riparian zone in the Pacific Northwest, United States - 13_EM | ecosystem: Host-associated > Plants > Roots > Unclassified | place...
CCGCGATGCCGGGCTGCCGGACTCCAATGCGATCAAAAAGTAAACAACAAATTGGGCCTATTCTGTGGAGGCGGTCTATCGAAATTACAACGGCTGTAAAATAGAGCCCAAATTTTTGTTTACCTTTTGATCGCATTGGAGTCCGGCATGACGTACGGTGCGAGAGCCAGATTCCCCTCATGTATAACTCATTCACACCGCCAAACTGCTCACAAAAACTTGTCAATATACCACCCACTAGTTGCAGGTTGCTGACAACTTCCCAGACCGAAAAGCGAACAGGAGAACTGGATTTGAGGTTGTTGCACGCGCTGGCCCCTATGGCACCAGCTCCACGCGATCGGGTTAGATCTCGGCGCCGCAGCATGATACCAGAGCCAAATCCCTGCTCGCGTTGTCAATTTACTCGTAGAAGTTGACGGAGCAGCCCGGTGGCGCGAACCGCGAGTTGACGGGACCCCTACAGGCCGAAAAGCAATTGAACTGACCGGATTAACGGTCTGGTTGGCCCTGTGCGATGCCGGCCTGCCGGACTCCAATGTGATCAAAAGGTAAACAAAAATTTGGGCTCTATTTTATGGGGAGCGGTCTATCGAAACGACAACCGCTGGAACTCCGGGATCTTGTTGAAGTTGAACGCCGAACTCCGTGCGTGCCCTCCGTCGAAGGCGATCTAGCTACTCACTGTGCAGGTAGAATTGGTAAACTATCTGGGGGTTTCTGGAAAGTCTCGCCTCCTAATAGTTACCAGAACTTATCCAGCTATTGGGGAAGTTCATCCAGACCCCAAGTATTTAACCGATTTTCGTACAGGTATAGGGAGTAGACGTTTACTGCGTCGGTAAATATTTATCCAACAAGTCCCAAGAAATCCAACCTTTACCAACCCCCCCCCCCCGAATCTTTTACCTATTTTTCATCTACAGTGACTAACCTAGACGGGTCTCAAAAATAAGGGCTCCTTGAGAAGTTGCCAGGTGCTGGTCAATCGCCTGGGTGTGGAGAAATATCGGAAACCGAGTTCCTTTGGTTCTGATCTTTTCGAGTCCGCAAGAACCTAGGTGATACATCTCTCACCCATTCGTCGGATGGACTAGGGGTATGCCTTTCTCATAACTGTCGGAACTCGGAAGCCCGCGCGACAAAACCAGTATAGCCAGGAGATTCGTTGATGTCGGTGGTCGATTTGTCCCAGGGGCAATGAGCCGTGTAGGATAGTCAACGGCAGCAGTGGCGTCCTTTTGAGACCTGTTGCTTTACACCGACTTTCAGTTTCGTTTACAAGTTTCCCCCAGCCGACGTGCCACTCGGCCGCAGGCAATACGTCGACTGGCCTGTGGGACCCGGGATCTCCTACAACTTCATTTCGAGCAGTCAACCCAGGGGTTGTGGACGAGAAGCCTGTCATTCATTTCCACCTCAACGAATCCTGGCATTTCCCCGCCGCGGCCCCGTGAGTCTTCTCTTACGATCCTCGGTTGAACAAATACACCAGGAATGTTTCGCGTTTCGGGCTCAGCTTCACTGGGTACACGGTCTCTGAGGAGTCCGAATCACTCGTTCACTCGCGGATGACGTATTCGGTAACCACAGGTACAGCTTTGGGTAGGGTGAAGTGAGAAACACCTAAGTTTCTAACAGCGAGTTACTAACACGGTTACTAACTGTTAGTAACTCGCTGTTAGAAATGACGCGTGGAGCCGCCTGTTAGTAACTTGGGGGGGGGGGGTCCGGCCGCCTGGACACGCGAACTTGATGGAAATAAGCTTTGCTTGCTAAAGTAGTCTACAACCAACGTATGATACCAGACTGCGACCTGCCCGCCCGTGATCCACCCACGCGTGCTAAGTAGTTCTCCGTTCCGCCCCAACTTTCCCCACCACTGGACAACTTCGAGGATGGGTCCTGCGAGAGACCACTTGAAGGACCTTGCATACCTCCGACTCTTGCCGCACCGCCTTCCTGATTGGGTGCCATTCTGCAGTGCGAGCTCAACAATCATCTGCCCAGAGTTTGAACTGGACGGGACAACCAATCTGGGCTGTATGCTCCTCCGGGGGGTGCTCTCCGAGAGGGAACTCGACGGTTTCTCAAACATTCGTGAGACACTCAAACAACCTGCAGATATTAAGGAGGAGGTGGATAATAAGACACCCACGGACGATGATTGGGAGAATCTGTAGTATTCACAGTCGAGCTCTACGTTTGTGACTACAGAGACCGAACAAGCGCCCTGCAGTTAGTAACAGGTTAGAAATTGTGGTTAGTAAGTACGCCATCAGCGTATGTGTTAGTAACTGTGAGTGAGAAACTCAACGAGTTTCTCACATTACCCTAGCTTTGGGAGGCCATTGACGTCAGAGCTCTGGTGGCCCTCTACAACAGTGGTCAGATTGTAACAACTACTAACTTCACCCCGGAAGGAGCGGACGGAATGAACAACGAACACTGTCGTTGCTGGACGGTTTAAGAAGGCAAACTTGTTTCCATGCGTCCGAATTCATGGGTCAGTGCCCTCGGTTCAGGCCCGAAAATGATCGAGTGGAGTATACCAACTAAACTAAGTGGAATTCTCCCGGGCCGACCACGGAGCACCAGCAGACAGTGAGCATGGATTGACTTCATTCGCTAAAGCCGTGGGCTTATGACTGAACCCACCAGCCTGATATCTCTGACGTGTATTGCGCGCGTGGTATGGCAAAAATCGGGTATATCAAATCCCTGATTGTATTAATACACCAACAAACAGATAAATGTAGGAGAGATATGGGGTTGGTAGACCTAGGATGGGTGGCTTTATACTAATTCAACTGTGGACCAAATACAAGTAGTAGTCGCGGCGCTTTGGTTCTTGGGAGACACGATGGAAATGTTGTGAGGGAAATTTTGGAAAGCTTTTGGGAAGGTCGTGGGGGCAGATAGTGTGTCGTTCTAATGGTATGCAAAGGAAAGGGGCATGTGGTCGTGGAGTCTACAACGTGATATCTGCGTCGTGAAAGAGTGTCGTCCGTAGGAGGGCAGGCTTTATAATCCGAGCCTCAGTCGGACGTCTTCCGACAGGAGATCGGGTGTACGTGGGTCGTGTAGGATCGGCTTCGCGGTGATCATTGACTGAACGATGGAAACACCCAGCCCACCAGGTGTTAGGCGTATCGTGGCTTCAAGATTGCTCTTTGCATCGAGGAAGATCTGGATAAGCGATGGGAGATTTTCCGGGTCCGGGGAAGCCGATGAGCGAGTCCCCGTTGACAAGGGAGAAGATCCTGTATTTACTTCGGCCGCAACGAGACCTGACGCGCGCACCCAGCACATCTTGGGGTTATTCAGTACCGTGGCGAGTGCAAGTCGTTGGAAGACTCACACTGAGGATAGGTTCTAAACACGAATAGTCATCCTTCGAGAAATCCATTGTGATCTTGGCAATATCCTTCAGCGTGTCATCGCAGATACCCCTAAACCTAACGGATTCGTTGGTGGGTGTGATGGGGGACCGAGCGATGATGTCGTATAGTTGAGCCAATGAGGTCAAAATGACGATGCTACAGCACCGGAACATCAAGTAGGTCTCGCAATCCGGAAGGGCGACAGCGTCGGTGGCCCTCTTCACGAGCAGGTCGTTCAGACCTGTGAGTTGTGGCACGATGCCTCGGCATTCCTTCAGCCAGGCAACCACAGATCGGGCTGGAAACACAGTGAGACCCGAGCCAATGGTTGCGGGTGATGGTGAACTCACAGGGTAAGTTATAAGTTTCAATGAATTTATCCGTGTCATCAACGAGTAACAAAGCGCGGAGTCGAAGGACCTCCGGTAACTCATCCCACATACAAGGGTAAGCATACTGGTAGATGTGGGTCAGCCGGATGTTCGGCGTGGGAGGAAGCAGCCTACCGAAAGCTCGTTCCGAAATTGATCCTCAAGGTAATCCGACAAAGGAATGTCATCCCCAGTTAGAAACCGGTGCTGGAGTGGTGTGAAGACCATCTGAGTGAGCGTCGCTACCCGTTCCTGGATCGATTCCAAGTGCTCCGGAGGGGGGTCCATGATCATGCTGTTGTTCGGGGAGTCGGAACTGTTGCTGAACGACCGATCAACCATCCGAATGCCATGCCTCTTGGCAGTATCTATTGCCTTCTTGAGATATCGTTTCCCCGGGACGTATGTGTACGTGTAGAAACACGAATTTGCCATGAAATAGTACGCCTGGATGAACGAGAAGGGATCTTCCGCTTCCCCCAGCGTCAATACTGTTTCAAGGCAGAGTTGCGTCAGCAACGCTTGAACGTGAATCAGGTCGAAGTTTCGCCGCCGCTCCTGGTCCAAGTGACAGCCGAAGACGGTCATGAAGTAGGTGAAAAAGCGGTGGATGATGGTGTTCGAGAGGTCACCCAGAGCGATGGCGTGTTGTTTGGCAAATGTCAGTGGGATGCCCAGTTGCAGACGATGGGCTAGTGCAAGAATGCGGCTGGGAGAAAGATCAGGGGATCGATCACTTGTTCGAATGATTTACGGGGAACGCACAATTTCATGCTCAGTTCACTGGTTGCGGATTCTGAGAGAGGCAATGTGGCAGGGTCGATGATATCGGCAAGACGAAACGGCAGAGTATACAGCGTTGACCGGGGAGGAATCACATGAATGAACTCATAATGAGCTAGTACTGATCCGCAGACGACAGCTTGGCTCGTTGGCGGTTGGGGAGCCGGAGCTTGGATGAAAAGTGATGGGATTGGCGGTGGTCCGATCCTTGGTGCACGTGTAGGGCCACGAAGCACGACTTGATCATCGGGGATCCGTACGCGGGGTATGGGTATGAAGGAGCTCGTGGGATGTGCGAGGCGGTCTACCGGTTCGTACGTGCACTCCTCTGTACTCCGAGCCCTCTGACAGGTCGAGCACCGCGGGCGCGCACCATCGCATTTCTAGGCAAGGGTCGGTCAGCTGCTGCCGGGGTGCGGGGGAAATGATAAAAACCTTCTTCTTGGTCCTAGATGCCAGAGAAAGGCGGAGCGCGGGTAAGCAAAGGCTCCTTGAGGGTGGATTATGGAATAACGTGGACTTTACCTGCACGGTTGACAGGCCTCGCCCTTCTTGAGAGTCTCTCTCCTGTGCATCTCTGCCGACAGGATATCATAGATGCAGTGGAGGTTACGACGGAATGCTTTACACGGGCCGCAGCTCGGTTGTTCGCCATCACATTTCTGGGGAATGGAGACGGTCAAGACAAGGCTGTTAGCGGTCGAGGGAGACGATGGAAACAAGACTGACGACTTTTCTTGATCTGGCAAGCGTGAGCTAAGATCAAGTGTGGGCCCAACAATTGTGCAAGATAAACACTGACCGGCAGGGGGTACACGTCCGCTTGAACGAGAGGGTATTCTGCATGGAGGAGGTAGGGGGATAGGGCCGAGGGGGAGGATGGCAGTCACCCCCATTTAGAGTCAGGTTCGGGACCACGCTGGCCCCTATAGATGATCTACAATACCGTTTGCTTCCGGCGGCCTCGCCATGAGTAGGCAAGTGCGATGTCGTCGACTCACGATATAGAGCCCTCAAGCCTGTATCAAACGCGGGATTCCACCGGGCGGACATCCATATCAGGTCGGAATGTCAATCATGCTAATTCGTAATCAAAACAATCTGTTTGGGAATCATGGCCCGCCGCCCGATGCATCTGCCGATCCTGATGTGGGACTACTCATCAGAAGAAACCTGTCCAGTCTCTTCCGAAGCGGATGGTCAACCCGTATCCCGCACGTTCGCAACGTGGTCGCCAATCCCTCCGCAAGCCCACGTCTCTCCTCGTCCTCACCCTCCAGCAACCATTTTACCGCCCGTGCGAGCCTCCCTTTCGGCAACGGTCGTTCTCCATTAGCCTGTGGAGGCTTCTTCGGTCGCTTCTTCCCCTTTCCTTTGGGGACCGCCAAAAGAGGATCCAACACCTCCACCCGGAACCTTCGATACGCCAGCGACGAGAGAGGTACCACCCGATCCACCTCGCTTGCCGCTTCCGCACTCGCCTCCGCCTGGGCCAACACCTCTCGAGGATCTCCTTCTTCGTAGCCCCATCGCTTGAGCTCTTCCGCCCGGCGTTGCTTCAATTTCAGAGAAATTTGATCCCTCGCGTCACCGTCCTTTATCATCTTCGCAACGACATCCAACACGTCGTTAAGCCGCAACCATCCCTTGTCCTCGTCTACGGCCCGTTTAACAAAGTGGCGGTTGACGTAATTGAGGAGCCTGTTGACGCTTTGTGCGCCAGCCGAGTAGCGATGAAAGCAGGGAACGAGGTAGTGAACTAGTGCGCTGTCATCCATAGGCGTACCGAGGAACAGCTCTCGCGCAACAGATGCGTAATAGTCGTCCAGGCGTTCGTAAATGTCCATCCCGCTCATCCACTTCTCGTTGTCCACCTTGGACGACGGCGACTTCTGCGAAGGTGGTCCGGAGCGAGTAGGCGCTACGCTCTCAGGCTGGGAGGTGAAGTAGTTGTACACAGCTGTGTGGATTCCCATGTGGTATTGTACGTCAATCGCAGGTGCCTTGTTGATGTTGTTTGTCGAGGAGCGAACGATATGATCCAGCGCTGGCTGGATGTAGTTCCACAGAGTAGTTATAGACGTAGCCGGGTTCGTGCTAGGTCCGGCAGCCAGTGTGAAAGAACTGATGGCGCCACTGGCTGGCGCATAGACAACGTGCTTTCCTTTGTCTTCGGTCATGAAGCGTAGGGTTTCTGGAGAACAAGAGGGTGAAACGTGAGCCTGGAGTGGCCACCTCACACGAAGAGAGATGAGATTTGGTCACGAACGGATGGTTCGCCCTGGTGGCAAGCAAACAGAGTTTGAAAATAACCCTCCTTCCAAAAACGGAAGTCGTTTGGCGTGGGACAATGTAATGTGACACTCTTTGCGGTACGCTACGAGTATGTACAGTCGATGTGGGCCGTGAATAAGGATTGTATCATTTCCATCTTCTATAGGGAGGCACTCGCGGTTCGACGATGATGTCCGCGCCAACTTCGACTTAGTCCATCCTTACCATCAATAGGTACCGTGTGCGAATCTGCGCAGCATCATACACGATATACTGTAACACGAGAAAAACAGGTCCAGCCGTCAAGTTCGAAATCTGCATAATATTTCTGAAACGTAACGAACCTCGTTATATTGCAGATAAGCACCTGGGGGGTTAACTTCCGCACTCTTTCCTGTGAAAATCCACAACAGCCCAAATCAGAACTCGAATGGGGCGATGTGAAGACTACCCGAACCGTTTGGCATCAAGCATCCCTTCAGCCCATCGTGTCCAAGGGCATCGCCAGCGTCTTTCCAGTCTACCGGTTGCGTGCGGCCTACTCCTTTTGTGGCCCTACGCAAGGTTTGTGAGTGGAAGTGATGGTGACGGATAACAGGGAATGGTCATACAGTTTCTTCGCCTTTTTGGCGGACTCGTCGGCATTATAGTCGGCACCGGTCAGCTCGAGCCACGGTTTAACGGCAACTTCGCAAAGCAGCAACACGCCGACATTCCCGCTCAGGCTAGAAGGAGAATCCCATCGAACGGAGCTAACGAGCGAAGTTTAACGGTGCTTACTAGGAGTGACAGTAGTTCGCAGACTAAACATGATTAACGAGGCCGTTCGGTAGGGGCAGGTCATAAACATACCTTCGACATCATCTAGGAATATTATTAGCAAATCAACGACCAAGGTACACAATGCTGGCGGTGATAACCTACGTCGGCGAAGTAGACGCCCTTTCCGAACATGTAGCCTGAACGGTCGTGAGGCCTTGAAACGTATCAAAGGTCGGGAAACTGACCGGTAACGGGAGCTAAGCATCGGTGTCAGTAGTAGGAATTAGTCACCAGTTACAAGAGCCTTCACCTTCGGGGGGAGCGATGCGCAATCCCTGTTTTAAGATACCAGCAAAATTCGTGGATCTCGAACCGTGCCAGAGCAACAACCTTTCCCCATCCCCCAATTTGTGGCATGCTGGAGAAGCGTTCCAGGCTTTGGTTTCCTCTTGCCTGGAACCTTGAGTTAGATCTCGGGAAGCTGAAGTGAAGCAGAAGAGTAACCTATCGACCCTAAAAGCGCACTCGATCTGTGCCCTGAATCCATGGGTCGCGCCATGGGTGTCTTTGGCGTAAGCTTGTAAGGTTGCGAACTCGCTGCTGCTCCTGTCAATCGGGGCCATGCTCGTGAGTTGGAGGGAGCGAAACTGTGCATCGAGCGGGTTGATGACATTCCCGTCTCCATCCCTTGGTACAGAATCGGAGATGAGCTTAGAAGCGACTCCCTGTCGACTCTCAGCTCAGCCCCAGATTAAAGTGTGTGGGGCGTGTACATACCATGTCACCAAGTGCATCGACAAGCTCGAGTTCCTACAGAGCAGTTTCAATAGTTGTTATGATTGGAGTTGTCATCAGAGACAAACCTTCTTCAAGACTTCTATGGTGGTGATTGGAGGTGGACGGTTGCGACCAAATGCATGAGGGATAATACTAAAGAATGCACGTTAGATGTTCGCCCGAAAGGACGCAGCGGAGACCCACGAGTAGTAACGAGAGGTCAGTTCCTCGCACGCAGCCCTGAAACTGGAGAAACCGCGAGTTCTGACGTCGTCCGGCCGGCCGATGACCTCGGAAAGCTCTTTCAGGGTGGAGAACCCGGACAAGATTGTTGATTTAGCGAGCTTCCCTGAATGCACCTTCGTCAGTGGAACGTCCTGTGCAAGGTGAAGAGTGGAACGAACCCAAAGGGAGTTTGTTGGCGTCATAGTTCATCTCTGACAACGCGTTGTAAATGATCCTGTGATTGAGGTAAGCTCTGGTGTGGTCATGAACCACAAAGTTGACAGACTCACTCCGAGTTGAAGATGAGTTCGCAAAAGGTCTGGAGGTCAGGCTCGAGGGTTGGTTCTGGGATCTTGATCTCTCCCTTGGACTCCCCGGACCCTTCGGCATCGGCCTCCCCTTCCTCGTCGTTCTCAAAAGAACGTTCTACAATAATGTAAGAGACGCGTTGTGTGCGGGGCGGCTACGCTTGACTCACCGATCCACATGTATTTGCCTCAAGGCGAATTATCAGAATGGCGCGGGTCGTGGGATTCTCTGGCCCTTACCTGATTTTGCAGATACCATTGCTCGGCGGTCCTCCCAGTTTGTGGCCGTCTTGGATTTAAACTGCTTCCTAAACTCAGAGATAGCGGTAGCAGCCGCGAATGGACCCTGGAGAGAATCATGGTAAGGAGGGGTTCCGGCTACTGCAAAGAGCTGTCTCACCTTGTGCTGTGAAGAGCCGGTCTCTCCGACACGACCCCAACGTGTGAGCAGCACGCAGGCAGAGTTATTACCAATGGGGTGCAAAAGCTGCAACACGTAAAATCTACGACAGGGGGCCTTGAGTGGACGGCGTGGCGTCCGCGAGGGTGTTCGGCCACGTACTTGTTCGCGTTTTTGGACAGGTCGGTTTGGTTGAGGGTGGCATCCCAGACCTCCCCATCACTGGCATACACTTGGTGGGTGGCTGCGGTTATACTGGTGTTAATAATGAACAGATCAAACAGACAGTCGAACACTGACCAACCATCCCGGAATGGGGATCAACAGGGGCTGCGCCACGCTGGAGAACGGACACCTTGACGCAACGGTCAGTCCGCGCGAACCATTAGCATGACGTGGACGTCACCATTTTCTTGTCATCTTTGGTATCTAAATCCATGTCATCCTCCTCCTCTTCGTCAATAGCTCTGGTCTTCGGCTTTTTGGATGGGGGAGTATCCTCGTCATCACCAGCGTCTGCCTTGGTGCGCTTGGATCCAACTTTACTAGGTTGTTTAGTGGTCTTCGACGCAGGTTTGGGTTTTGGAGCGGCCTTGGTTTTCGACTTGGAGGCGGGTTTCGAAGAGGTGGCCCCGTCGATTGTGGAATTTGAGTTTGCCGCTGCTGCTATCGCCTGAGAGGTAAGCCTGGCGCTCGACCTTACCGTCCTGGTGGTTGGAGGGTCCTGTGTCGCATGAGGATCGGTGTCGACAGGCGCAGCTTTCTTCCTGGGGGGCATGATTGTGGTTGATTGGTTGGAGTTCTCGCGGGGTGGTGGTTGGGTGGTAACGTGAGTCGGAAGTGTTGATTCTGGGCACGGTCAACCAGGTCTCAGATCCCCAGCGTTTTTATATGGGTAGCACGCAATCGTGGGTTTTGTATCCCATTAGGATCCCCTTCCGAGTCAGATTCGACCCAAAACGACGCGTCCGCGCGTACCCAGCCATGACTCAGTCTCGTGCTGGGAATCTATCTGACCCAGTCATCATCTGATTCATCTCACAGGAGGGCGATGATCCCAAAACAGGGACCCTGATCCTTACCTAATCAGCCCCTTCGGAAATCACACCCACCCTTCACAAATATCACATCCCACGCGTCGACGCGCGCCTCTCTATGATCGAGCCCTCGACCCGGCCGTGGGTGGCGCCAGGAATGTCCTCCGGAGTGGTTTCCGGCTCCTCTTAAATCATCAATCGCCCTACCCTCAATCCTGTCCTCGTTCTCCCACATCGACCTTCCGCTTTGTCTCAGTCCCTTCAGTCGAGTTCCCGGGGCAAGCATTTCGATCGTTTCCTGGATCAACCTCCATTGATGCACGCAAAGTATACCACGAGCTCTGGTATGTTTCCGTTAGCGCAACCGATCTCGAAAGGCCAAAGCTAACCAGCCGCCCTGCACAAGGTCGAAGCACCACCACTCAAGGCGAAGAGTGGGCCATTGACTTCGGCAGTTTGACTTTTTGCCCTGAGCCACTCGTCCCGCTCCCAGGCGACCCATGGCCGACGTTCGATGTCGTCGAAGCTTTCACTTACGAAAACGATCCACACCTCGCATCGACTATCGTGGCAAAGGATCCGCCCCCAACTGTCAATATTACTCCTGTGAAGGTACTCAACCCTTCGCCACCAAAGAGCCGCCGCCGGGCTGAGCCACTCGATCAACAATCGTCACCCACCACTCAAAAGAGGTCGTCCAAGTCCTCCGCACCATTGGTAAAGTCTGTAACCAAACATATT
>Ga0307511_10007381_pt1 | contig 11061 bp, 10 predicted proteins | sample 13_EM_MG_FD_200266 | JGI IMG/M metagenome (GOLD analysis project Ga0307511, IMG submission 200266) | Populus trichocarpa ectomycorrhiza microbial communities from riparian zone in the Pacific Northwest, United States - 13_EM | ecosystem: Host-associated > Plants > Roots > Unclassified | place...
CGTTCACTTACACTCCCGAACTACGACACCCCTTCCCGCCATCGCCCACCTGGCACTGTTTTCGTGGCGGAACGAATAAAAACAAAGAGATTAACTCCGTGGTTTCAGCCGCCCCCCAAAAAGCTTAGCACCAGTTCCAGTCATGTGACGCGTTTGTCGCTTCAACGATATCGCCACACCGGGGGAGGGGGGGGGTGCTAGGTCAACAGCATTGTCTGCGTGAATGGGGCGACACGTATGGTGTTTACGTCAGGATGGAGGAAGAAAAAAAATACTGACATGGAGAAAGATCAGCGGAGCGACTCGGAGTGACAATCCCATCGTCGACCCAGTCGACCCTCCGACCCTCACGACGTGATAAAAATAATAGGTATAACACGGGAAGGAGTAGAAGTACCCAAGTCGTCTAGCACGAACCATAACAAGGGTTGGACGGGCCGTCGCCCGGGGCTATCGGTCTCACACTTCTGAACAAGGACCTGGGAACGGAACTGGAGGACGGTTCCGAGACAACTGTGAAGCAGCGTTAGGGGCGGCGGCAGACATGCAAGGTCGTGCTCGCCGCTCCCATGGGATGAAGTGGTTCTTGTCCCAAACCCGGACAATCGAAGTATCCACAGCGTTTTGAAGGGATACCACCAGACGCCGAATCACCACGAGTATCAAACCGGAATGCAAGGACAAAGGTACAAAGTGGTAAGTTGCGTTGGACGAGACATTGCGGTAGAGATGAACACGATGACATGCGGCACGTCCTCCTGTTGGCCCACCTTCCACCGAGGAAGTCAATGCAACGTGTTTCTAATGTATAACGACAGTCCGGAGGTAAGGAGAGGGTCGTAGGCGATGTCACGAAGGAGTTACCAGGGGGTGAACCCACACGCGAGTGGGGATTCCGAGATTGTTGCTATGGGCACGGGAGCGGGAGAGCGCAGGTGAACATCGAGTGGGATTCTGCGGATATCAGCTAGCGTGAGCGAATCGAAAAGGTTGGTCGATTTGGAAGGCGCACTGGTCAAGATGTTCATCGCTCCCTTATCCACCTCCAGCAATGTTTCCTTAAGTTCTTCGTATTGTCTCTTTACATATTGAGGGTCTTCGCCAATCCGTAGCTCGCGGTGCTTGAGGTATCCTGACCCCCGATCCAACTCCCCCAGAATGTGATCCAGCCGTCCAATGAGATCTTCCCGATGGCCCCTCACCCCAACCCCACTGAAATCCTGCCTAATCAAAGCACACATACCGATGAGACCCTCGGGGGGAATGTCGTCCCACTCCGACCAGACAAGGAGTAAATATGACTTGAGAATTTCGAGGTCTCCGAGTTCCCTAACCCTACAGACAACGCAATCCGTAGTTCCTCTCGATCGCCCCGTGCACACAGGCGGGAGAGATGGCCGTTTCTTCAAAAGTGCCCAAAGGTCGACAGGAATGTGTGACTGGAGGGAGTTAAGGGACGCAATTTGCAATAGTGCATCAACGACACTCTGGCCAACCTCTTCTGTATACGGGATTGCAGAGACTGCCGCGATCCACCGGGTGACCATGCCGTTGTTGAGGTCCTGTTGGTCCCAAAGTGCGTAGGGAGATGCAAGTGTTATAACCCGGTTCAGGGATTCAGGGCTCCCTTCCTCAAACAACATTGTGATTAGTGGTCCGATCGCGAAGGTTCCTAACTTTGAGACCCTGAGGACACCAAAGAACGCGTCAATCATGTCACCTTGGCTACATTGCTCTCGCTGGACCGCGTATGGGAAGAGCGCAGCGATGACCTTGTGCTTAGACCCGATTTGATCCGGATCCCAAACGTGAGCCATGCTTTGAAGTTTCCTAGTTATCAAGCTCGAAAATTCCTCTAGTCGTGCGCTGGACCTTGGTGAGAAGGATGGAGATTTATCAACTATGAACATACCTCTCGTCCAGAGTTTTGACATTCGAAACACTGCACCCCAGGTCCAACGCGAGGATCGACAGACACTCAGCGACGACTGAGGCGGAAGGGAAGGGATCCTGGGACAATATATGCTGTGCGAAGCGGAGGATCCAGCGAGGCACCTTCCGGCATCGTCTCCTTCGGTATTCAAACCGTGCGAGTCGGGTGAGGATGGTATGATCACTACCAGACAGCTTGTAGTCCTCCCACTGGATCTTTGGTCGGCGGACATGCTGCCCTTGTGGTTGAGATGGATGGAATATGTTATGGATTATGCAGAAATGATGGTAAGACGGGAGGCCTTCGAAGTTGGCCTCGACCGGGATAGCCCTAGTGTACCGCCGTTGCACGTCCGTAAAAACACTCGATGCTGGATCCGTGGTCGTGGGGTGGGACAATGCGCGGAGGCAACACAGGGCAGATGTTATTGCGAGGTCCTCGGTCCTCGGAGCGATCACCACTTTGTCACCAACGATCGACACACAACCGGCAAAGATATCGAAGCAAACCAAAACGAGGGCGGGGTCGAAGTCGACCGGTGTTGTCATCATTGCAAGTAATTTCAGGGTTGACAGGTGGATAGCCTTGTCCAATGATGTCTGGAGTATCCATGTAATGCATCGCAAGTCTAACGCGGTTGTCTGTGGGTGCCATCCACTCGCACGGCGAAACCAATCGCGCGCCCTGCGAATAGAGGCAATGAATGCCCTAACCGTCGCTTGCGCAAGGAGGTAGGTGTCCATGCCCAGAAGAACTGGGAATAGCAGGGGGATCATGAATAACTGAGTGACATGTTCAATCGAACACCCAGATCTCTTTAAACCATCCCACAAACCAGTAAGCAAACCAATAAACTGGGAGGCGGAGGAGGCCGAACGGAGCGCGCCCAGGACGAGGGGGGGGATGCGACGGAAGATACCTGCGACGGGGGTTTGGTACGGGCAGCCCAGAGAGGTTGTCCCCGCAACGACAATGAAAATGTAGAAGATGAGACCGAGCAAGGTGGCCCCAAGGACGACCGACGCGGTGGTCGTGTCGATCTCCCAAAGGTACCGGGAGAGCGCACAGCCGAGTAGGAAGAGTGCAAACTGAAGCATCAATGGTAACGATTCCATCACATGATCGAAGTACCAGGCGACGACGCCATCGAACTTTCGCTGTCTGTTCTGGCTGCGCTCAATGGCTGACCCACGCATGTCGATGGAGGCATATCGGTTCAACCATTGCTTGCCGAGCATCGCGAGAAAGGCGGAGAAGAGCGAAGTAGCGAGGCTCGCGTAAAGGACGGCTTGGACCTGTATAATTGTGCGTGGAGGACCGAGCCATTGTGGGATTGTAGGAACGTCACCGCCAAACGCAGTGTTGTCGATCTTGTGGACGAGGACGCGGAGAAGAGAGGCAGTCTCTTCGCCCGTGTCTGGCTGGAGCTGGGGTTGAACCTGGACGATGAATGCGGAGGTCACGGCGGAGAACAGACCAGCCTGTAAGCCGGTCAGCACACCTGTGCATGAGTGACGTAGAAGAAACCCACGAAGATTAGGGTGGTGCTCGTGTCTTCGTCGTACCTCTTGATGAACTCTCGGTCGTACTCTTCTGCTTCAAGGCGGTACACCTCGTAGAACCTGGTCATGTAATCCTCCTGGGTGGATGGGAAGGCCTGCTCCTGACTGGACGGGGTTGGATGAGTGACACTCCGAAGACGCGAACCAGAGCTTACCTATCCATCGGTTTCGTGCCTCGTTCACTACTTCTGTTCTCTGACCTCTCTCCAGGGTGCCGGCTACGGTTTGACATTAGAGGTCTGACATTGGCAGCCACACAAAACCCACCCCGATTGAGGATTCTGGACGGGAGCATCCGAGCCACCTGAATTCCGACGTTTCCTGGACCTGAAGTCCAAATGATCGTCAGTGCAAACAATCTAGCACCGTAATGCGACGTACCTTCTTCTGTTCTTTCTTGGAGTTGTGGACGACTCTCCACCAATCGGATACACCGGACCCTCGCTGTCACTCCCTCGGCTGCGAGCACGGGTCAGAGAAGTTGGAGTTACAAAGTGCCAATCGGACGTCTCACGCATCCACCCTGATTCCCTCTAGGCTGGCCATTATGTTTGCGTTTGAGGGAGCGGTTTGATCCGCTGGAGGAATAAGGGACGAAGACAAGGGGGAGGAAATGGTTGAATGTCAAGTGGCAACGCTGACGGTGGTGACCATGAGGGTGAGCGTCGAGCGACGATCAGAAACGACCCCCGGTATGTGCGGAGCGATGCGCTAACCAGTGAGGATCCGCAATCACAGCCCCGGGAATTACGGCAGGTTTCATTCCAATACTTATTTGCGTTTCGATAGACACTTGTTCGCAGAATTGTCGAATAAGGTGTAGGGCCGGCAAGCGGCAAAGCCCCGTGCGTTATCGGAAGCCAAGATAGGGGGCCGCAGTCGGGCGTGAAAATGATACTCTTCTTGCATCGGGGCGCATCCAGTGGCAGTGTGGCAAGTTGACTTAGACTCAAACTCGGCCACCGTCCTGCCGGGTCCGTATTTTCGCGTAGTAAGGTTATCTGTACCTGAACGAATACACTCGAACCTATCCGGCCGCTTGGTGCCCCGGATAAGGCTGGGGAGTTGGAGCCAATTGCGGTGTTATGCGTTATACCAGGTAGGGGTACCTAGTTTCTCTCTGTAGAATGGTTCCGCGCCTCGGAACAGTGTACCGCCGCTCACGACAAGAACGGAAAACACATGAAAGAAACATTATCAGACGGCCGTCGCATCTCAGCAGGACGGGTGAAGGCTCTGGCTCACCGGGGTACTTTTTTTTGTGTAGGAGGGCCACAAATATCTAAACGAATATACTCGGGCTCATCTGGGAGCATGGCAGTTCCTAGTCTCCTCAAGCAGACCGCGTAGTAGCACCGACGATCACCGCTGAGAGACGTAGTTTATATGGTAGCGGTTCCGGGATAAGACCAGATCTAGAGAGACCGACGAATCTCACGGATCAGCGGCCCAGCGTCAAGGAGACGTCACAGTGTGACATGTAAAATGTTTTTGGCAGGCTCCTACCCAGTCGTGTATGAGGAGACAAGAAAAATCATTGGCGGAGAAGATGTGTAATCTGTTCAACGTTTACCTTTTGATCGTGAAACGCGGGTACTTAGCTGGAAATGAAACCTGCCGGAAGCTCGCTTTCCCACAAGCGCCGTTACTGATCATCACCGTGACGGCTTCTCCGCCTCCCACCATGTCCCCCCAGCCACTGCTGTTTTTCTCGAGCTTATTGCATCCTGTAATCCCACAGAGGAACCAGGCGGTGTTCGCAGAGATGTCTCGAACGCCGACGGCGGCCAGGGTCTGGCTTCAGGAGAAACCTGCGCCATAGGGCTCCCTGTTTTCCGGCTTCAATCACACTCGCCAGCATTCCTCTTCACTGGTGTTCACCTGCTACCAATCGCAACACGTTTATTCCGTCACGGCTAGGAGCTGTTGCGTTGCGAACGGTGGAACCTGGCCACGGGCGCTCCGGGTGAGATCCTGCGGGAAGGTCGAGCTACCCTCACCACGATCAGGAAGAATTCCTCTTATCGTGGCCACCATATGTAAGTAGTGTTTTAGACCTCCCAGGGGTCCATTGTACTCATCTAAACAAAGTGGGACGAGTTCACCCCAGCTCGCTTCGCACAGCCCCCGCCACTTCTTCAGGGGGTCTGGTGGTAGAAGTCGTGATTGTGGTTCATCACGTTGCAGGTTTGCTTCGCCCCATTTGAAGTTTATGCGGTGGGCACCTGCCCGCCTTCCTGCCTCTGCGCCCACTCCATGCTTCTCTAGAGCACCTGTTCCGGGTCCTATTGTCACACAGACTTGGAGTTCATCACATTCACGCGAACGGGGTGCTGCCGGCTCGAGCGATCTAATTGGTGCGCCAATCAATTCATTCGGTACCTCCCTGCTCCCAATGAGCTGCGAACCCTCCCCTGGCCAGCACCAGACCAATTGAGCCGAAATTGTGTAACTGTGTGATAACGACCACCCGGAACCCAAACCCGTAGAAGGCGGAGGGTTATCAGAACGTTACCTATTGGGCATTGTGTGTTCTATATTTTCTTTCCCTCGCACAGTGTAAGTTTCTATGCATTCATGCATTTTATCGTCCCCACCGGACCGGATTTCCATTCAATTGTCCAGTGTTCTACACGAAGTTGATGATGCTCGCCCCCGTGGATGAGTTCCGTTCGCTGTTTCTCCCCCTACCATCTGAATCCTATAAAAACCCTATCATCCTCTTCCTTTCCTTTCCGCACACACACCCGTCTAGGGTACCTCGTCCACGCTCGGCAGTTGCAATCGTCATGACGGAGAAACGACATTCGAGCAGCATCGGCCAGAGCTCCGGGTCTGACCCCCGCGAGGAGAACCTCCACGATGACATCGTGAGTGCGAATACCTCACCCTCTCTCCCGGCCCCTTATTTCCCTTATAGGATGCCCCGGCTGAGTGGACACAACCCCTTGAGCCGGATATCTTAGAGGCTACTGCGCATGCTAAAACGATGACCTCAGAGGAGATTGAGGAAACGATTGACTATATCCTCAACGAAGTACTTTTGTCCTCAGCCGTTACTGGGACTCTTCACTCACGCCACGGATACAGCATGGGAAAGATCTCGTTAGTAAACATCTGACATCTGGCGGACCCTGCAATCAAACCCCATTGCCTCCCTTTTCAGACCTTCCCCACTTATGTCATCGAAGCAGCTAGGCAATACCGTTTCGACGAGAAGGTGAAGCAGGATCCAGTAGAGCACCAGAGAATCTACGAAGAGCTCAAGGTCGAGGTTGCGCTTCTGGTGATTGTACGCGTTCCAATACCTCTAGCCCGAGCCAGATCCTTATCGTTATTTCCCTAGAACTCCCCATACCCCGAGGTCCGTGCCGTGGTTGATAACCACGATGACCCCACGGTGCCTGCGAGCACCTTCCGTGCTTGGTTCATCGGGACAATCTTCGTTGCAGCCGGGTATGTCGATTATCATCTTCGGGACCATGCCGAACGCTTGGCACTCTCTACGTACGTTCGTTGACTGTCAGTTTCGCAGGGGGTTTATCAACCAATTCTTCAATAATCGTCAGCCTGGCGCTATGGTAACATGTAACGCCGCTAAACTACTCGCTTTCCCTGCTGGAAAATTTTTGGAAGCGATCCTCCCGACCAGGCAGTTTACTACCCTCGGTTACACTTGGAGTCTCAATCCAGGGAAGTTCAGTATCAAGGAGCACACCGTAATCACCATTATGGCAAACATTGGATTCCCTGTCCAAGAAGTCGACTACGTGCGTTATAATCCCTCCGATGCCGTCCGCTACGTGACCAGGCGTCCACAGATCTTCTGGATCCAGTACCTGCCATCCTACTTCAACCAGGCTTACGCTTCCAGTTTCGGATACCAGAGTGCGTAGTCCCGAGCTCCCGTACCTATTGGAATCTTTGGCCGACCACCATTCCAGTCGCTGTGACCCTCTCCACCAACTTTATCGGTTATGGTCTCGCCGGTCTAACCCGTCGGTTCCTGGTCTACCCGTCCCAGGCTGTCTGGCCCACCAATTTGGCAACCATGGCCCTCATTCGTGCCTTCCATACCGAATCTAACAACGTGGTCAACGGTTGGGCGGTCTCCAGAATGAGGTGGTTCATGTACTGTTTCACCGCCATGTTCATCTATTTCTGGTTCCCCGGCTACATCATCCAAGCGATGTCGTATTTCAACTGGATCACCTGGATCTCCCCGAAGAATGTCAAGCTCGCAGCGATTGCTGGTAGCGTAACCGGACTGGGATTGAGCCCCCTCCCCACCCTTGATTGGAATCAGCTTGTTGCAATCTCTGATCCCCTTATCAACCCCTTCGTCGTGAGTGTCGTTTCATATCCGCATGATCCCACACACTTATATGCGTTCCTAATTCAGACCACCATGAATGTAAGGACCCACTTCTCAAGGCTTGATGGGTTAGTGGTCGCTGATCGGCTACTCTCCTACTCTGTTTGTAGACCTTCCTCGGTACTCTCTTCACTCTCCTCATCATTGCTGCCATCTGGTTTACCAACACCTGGTACACTGGCCACCTCCCTATCAACTCCAACCGCGCGTTCGACAGCGCTGGCAAAAAATACAACATCTCCCTGATTGTCGATGACAAGGCCTTATTCAATGAGCCTGCTTACAAGGCCTATTCCCCTATCTAGTACGTCGCCCTCTCCATTACAATCGGGCTTTGTTGAAGTTGGTCTCCCAGTTTGTCCGCCGGTGTTTGCATCATCTACTGCGCCTTCTTTGCGACATACACTGCACTTATCATTCACACCGCTCTGTACCACCGCCGCGAGATCGTTTCCAGCTGCAAGAACTTGGTTACTCGTAAACCGGCCCTCGCCAACTCCAGGGATATCCACGTCCGCTTGATGAGGTCGTACACAGAGGTCCCTGAGTGGGTCTACCTCATCATCCTGTGTGTTTCCATCGGTCTTGGTGCAGCCGCTATCGCTGCTTATCCCACCAACGCCTCCCCCGCCGCAACGTTGTATGGCGTGTTCCTCGCCGTGATCTTCTGCGTTCCCTGTGGTATCATCATGGCAATTACCAATGTAGAGGTCACTCTCAACGTCATCGCCGAGTTGTTCGGTGGTCTCTGGTATCCCGGTAACACCGCTGCGGTGATCTACTTCAAACTCTATGGATACATGACTACCTTGCACGCCCTCCACTTCGCCCAGGATCTCAAACTCGCTCATTACGCCCACGTTGCGCCTTGGGTCACCTTCAGTTGTCAAATGTTCGCCGCCCTCGTTTCCACTTTCATCGGTACAGCCGTTTTCAACTACCAGACGATGAAGATCCCCGGTATTTGCGCAGCTGGCCAGAAGAACCACTTCACATGTCCTCATATCAACGCTTCCTTCACCTCTTCTGTCCTTTGGGCTACCCTTGGGCCCAGGAAGATGCTTGGAGCTGGTGCCATTTACGATGGCCTCCTATGGTGTTTCCTAGCCGGTGCTCTCCTCCCGGTTCCGTTCTACTTCCTCAGCAGGAAGTGGAAGGTTTTCCGATATTTCCATGCCCCTGTTTTCTTGTCCGGAGGCCTTTGGTGGGCTATTTACAACCTGTCGAACATCTGGCCCGCCATCCCCGTCGCTTGGTTGTTCAACTACTACATTAAAAAGCGATACCTGGGGTGGTGGTTAAAGTACAACTAGTACGTGCTCCGTCCGCTCCCGTTTGACCTGGCTTTTCTAACTGCCCGCTCCGGTCCAGCATCACTGCTTCCGGGTTTTCCTGCGGTATTGCCATTTCTGCCCTTGTGATATTCTTCGCCTTGCAACTACATGGTATTGAGTTAGACTGGAGCGGAAACACCCGACCGTTCGGCGGTTGCGACGGGTCTGGGTGCGTCCTCTACCCCATACCTGAAGGGAGTCACTTTGGCCCAGGGCCTGGAGAATTCTGAGACCTCGTCAGTCATTAGTGTAAGGGATCTATCGCTTTATTTTCAGTCGTTCCTATGTTTTGTATCGTTTACACTCCACATACATTATCAACAATTACGCCGTCTTGCCTAATCTAACCTCTTCTCCCTTGTCTGGCATTCCCGAAAGTGTGGCGCTCCTCCGAATGCCGCTTGGAGGAACGAGCAACGAGCGGCCGGAAGCGGTTGCTGCGGCCATACACGCAAGCGTCCAGTGCCACAAGGCTTTGGGGGTTGTGGCATGGAGAGAGTACAACTTACATCGGTCCGATTCACTTTTTTCTCAGGCGCTACGAAGTAGTAGTGCTTGATATGGAAAAAGGTTAGGATGGGTGTCGACCCCTGGTGTTCCAACCCAGCTGATCCTCCGAACCACATAATGTCATAATAACAATAGTACAACACGACAAGGAATCGAAGTACCCGGTCGCCCAGCATAAGGCGAAACGAGGGCGGAACCTTTGGTCTTCACTCTTTTGAGTAAAGAACTCGGGGGATTGGGACGGGGGAGCCGTCTCAAGTCCTTACGGGAACGCGGTCAGAACGGCATCAGGGGGCCGCGGACCCGCAAAATTCATCATCTCGTGTTCACCATTCTCCACTGATGTGAAGTGGTCCCCGTCCCAAACCCGGATAGCCGAATTATCCGCGGCCTTTCGAAGGGACATAACCAAACGCGAAATCATCACAGGTATCAAACTGGAGGGTCCAGATTAGCCACCAAACCTCGACCGGAACAGTGAAACACGTACACTGTAGTCGCAGCCGGCGCGAAACTTTGAGCGGAAGGCTTGGGGATACCGGTGTCGTCAGGATGCATCTCTGAACGAGCAGAGGGCGAACCTAATTACCCTCCCAAGGAAAGCGAAAAAGACCATCGCGATGTGGAACGCCGCCATAACGAAGAAATATAGTACGCCATCTTGGAGAATCGTTCGCATCAGCCTGTTCATGCGAGACTGGCCGTAACCAGCTTTGAGCTTCAAGATGAAGACCACGATGCAAATAAAAGTAATGAGGTCTGTGGAGAATGTGAGCTTTCCAGATTTCTGCGGTGGGGAGGTAGGAAATAAATACCGGCAAGCGCGACCTGTGACCTGTAGGCCCACTCAGTGGCCCCACGGGCAATGAAAATACACGCTCGAAACGGGTCAAGAGGAACTTTGGGCATTTCAACAGCTAATTGGGAGGGGGGTCAGAGAGGAACAACAACCGCTGGATGAGTGTATTACCTCTCGCCGAAGGCAAACTAACGAACCACAACCCCGTTGCAAAAGACGAAGTGACCAGAATCCCAAAAACGACGAGAACGTATTTGTTCGCTTCGGTCAAAGCGTATACCCTGGACCAAAACTTGACTAAGGGACAAGGGAGACAATGTGGGCGAGGGAAAATATCTCACCTCATCGTCAGAAACACATGACCAAGCGTTACGATGAAAACGAAATAGTACCCAGCCACCCGTATAGTACGATTGCACCTTGATTTACCGTTTGGTGTTTGAGCACTCGCGACTTTCGACGTAGCTCACAACTCACACCTGCGCCACAAAGTCATCGGACCGAGCTCATAGCGGAGGGAGAAAGTTACTCACTTCTTGGGTATAGCC
>Ga0307511_10007382_pt1 | contig 11060 bp, 10 predicted proteins | sample 13_EM_MG_FD_200266 | JGI IMG/M metagenome (GOLD analysis project Ga0307511, IMG submission 200266) | Populus trichocarpa ectomycorrhiza microbial communities from riparian zone in the Pacific Northwest, United States - 13_EM | ecosystem: Host-associated > Plants > Roots > Unclassified | place...
CAACAATTAATACTCAGCTTTGTGAAGTCAAACCTGTCATGTCATATGTATATGACAGGTTAGAACATGATGTCCGTACATTCAGAGAAGCCTACCAGACGCGTTTTCTTTTTCCTCGAAAAGACTTAGAGCCAAAAGAGCCCTTACTTTATGGCTTAAAATCATGTATGGTCCCCCACTTTTCACATTTTGTGAAACCAGGCTCTATACTTTAAACCAGCTCAAATCAATCCTCCGTCCAATCATATCATAACGCTACGTACTGACTATTTAATTAGCATTACAGTACTTAGAAGGATAGGTATCACATGAATGAGAAAAAAACTCTATTAATTATATTAACCATTGAGTCACTGTATCAATCTAAGTTTATTATTTTTATTAAAACGATATTGTTGTAGTTTATGACACGTAGATAGATGTTAAAGTAGAATTTACCAAGCGAAGCAGAATTATGTTTCCTTGAACGATTTAGAATCTACTATAAATAAATATCAAGTAACCTAATTTCAATATATTAAAAAATAAAATCTCTTCGTTCACGTGTATATAGGTACATTGCTGAATCATGTTAAATCTTGTATTCTTTATAGTTTCTCTTATATCGCAATGTTTATCAATAATTGCTATAGTATTTTCACAAAAAAATATTGTTTTTTTTTAAATTGTTTTTTTTTTTGAGTTGATCGAATCAAGTTTAGATTCGCTTTGACTAAGTCAAACAAATCACTAAAAACTTGATCAAGTCAATGTTTTTAATAGTTTAACTCAAAACCTAGTTGGGGTCAAGTTCTGATTTATGAGTTTTATGAATTACACTATGCTTGCAAGAAGGGGTTGAAAATTAAAATTTCAAAAAACTTTTTACTCCTGAGCATAGAAATTGATTTGAGCCAATTTAAAAAAGTTGAGGTACCAAACATGATTTCAGAGCCTTATAAAGGTTTCATGTTTTGAAAATTTAGCTCTTTCATATACCGTTGTTTCATGAATGGTCACAAGGTTGTGACATGCGCGTTAACATTTTGACAAAATGACAAGTACTCTATTATAATACACTCAAAATAAGAGAAAACTGGCTCTAATCTGGAACCATATCACAGCTTTTCTTCTCTGTTTCCCTCTCTAACATTAATTTCTTTCTGAAAGGCAGACAGATAATTGAATGAATGCAATGTTTCTTGCTTTTCTTTCCTCCTCCTCCTCCTCCTCCTCCTGAAGAATGACTGAAGATTTGTGTTTCTTCAACAAGGTCTGTTCAGCTAGCTAATACTTAGTTTTGATCATTGTATTTTCTTATTCTTTCTGTTTCTGTGCATTGCCTTATAAGTTTTTAATCAATGATAGCAAAGATTCTTACAGACCATATATAGTTAACTTTATAAAATTTGTATCTTAGAAGTTTACTGTTTAATTACAAGATATTCTCAGACCATATATGGCTTTCCTACAACGTGTAAGGATATGGTGTGTCTGTTTTGTTTTCTTTTAGCATCATGTTTTTTTTCCCTCAAGTGTCTGTCCTCTGACCATTTCAATAGCCTTATTTTTCTCAAAATGATCAAACAGAATAAAACCAAAGCCCTTTCATATTTCTCATCTCCTTTCTTTTTATGGAGATGGAAACTACAGTATGATCCTTTGATCTCTACAGATCGCTCTCTTTTTTTCCTGTTTCGAGTTTTGTGTTTCCATTACCAATTCATTTTGTTAACATCTGGGGTGTTTAATTTTAATTTCAGGATGCATTGGTTATAAAGGGTCCTAAGAAATCTCCATTGTTATTGAGACTGGTGGTCGTGGCTTTTGCTATGGTCTGTGGAGTTTATATCTGCTCAATATGTATAAAGCAGATAAGTCCACACACAACAGCCAAGTTCCTCAACATCAGAATATTCGATCAGCCATGTAATTCTTCAAATGTTGAGGAATGGGAAAAGCCCTATGTGCATTACCCCAAGCCTGAAACGTTTAGCAGGTATTTTGATAGTTATTGAATTTAATATCTAACTTGGTTTATTTACGTGTTGGTGTAAAAATAGTTACTCTTTGATGTATATGTAGGGAGGAATGTGCCTGCAACCCAGTAAGGTTTTTTGCCATATTCTCTATGCAGAGATCTGGAAGTGGATGGTTTGAGACATTGTTAAATAGTCATATTAATGTTAGCTCGAATGGAGAAATTTTTGGGAAGAGAGCAAGAAGGGCGAGTGTTTCTGCAATTACACAAACTTTGGATAGAGTTTACAATCTTGATTGGTTCAGTAGTGCTTCCAAGAATGAGTGTAATGCTGCTGTTGGGTTCAAATGGATGCTTAATCAGGTCAGTGGCTTTGTAGTTTTACTCGTGGATTTTCTTAGTTTTAGATCCTCGACTCTACTGCCCAGGATGATAATGTTCCTACTTCGTTGTCTGTCAAAACTTGGCCACATTTCCTGCTCAAGAGTGATCATTTGTGTCATTTGCTGTGTTAATCTCCTGCCATAGCGGATAATGAACCTGGCTCCCTCTCCTTTCTAACACTAAAACTAATCGCTAATGCATATCGGTTTATATATTATTTAAAAATAATTTTTTAAAAATGCACATGATGATTATGCATTTTGCAGGGCGTGATGGAACATCACGAGGGTATAGCAGAGTACTTCAAGCAGAATGGAGTTCATGCAATATTCCTCTTTAGAAGGAATTTGCTCCGCAGAATGATCTCTGTACTTGCAAATTCCTATGACAAAAGCAACAAGCCACTGAATGGAACCCACAAGTCTCATGTCCACTCATCAATGGAGGTGCTTCTCTCTCTCTCTCTCTCTCTCTCTCAAATTTATTGTCTCGAGAAGAAGTCATAAAGTTCGTAAGCATTGCAGGCCGAAGTTCTTGCGAAATACAGGCCGACAATAAATGCCACGACACTGATAGCTGAACTAAAGCATGTAGACGATAGGGCTACCAGGGCCATAGATTATTTCAAGAGCACTCGTCATACTGTTGTTTACTATGAAGATGTCGTCGGTAACCGCACAGTAAGGCATTTGTGCTGTTGTGTATTGATTGACCTTCCATTAAAGCTTAACTCGCTGCTCACTAACACTTGTCTTGTCTTCAATATTAGTAACAATATTGCTGGAATTTCTTGTGCAGAAACTGAAAGAGGTTCAAGACTTCTTGAGGTTGCCATATAGAGAGCTTACAAGCCGTCAGGTTAAGATACACAGTGGGCATTTATCAAAGCAAGTGCAGAACTGGGATGAAATCCACAAGGTATTGAAAGGAACCCAGTATGAGAGCTTCCTTCATCTGGACTATCAAAGATAGGTGTCAACACTACTGAGAAAGATGTACATAGATCAGTTTTTGCAGCAAGAAACAGACGACACCCTTTCCTTCCCTCTTTTATCCTTTTCTGTTACACTATTTCCGCCATTAATGAGTAGAAATTGAGCTCATGTTTTGGACTGTTAATTTGATTCCATTTATTCGTATAGATAATAAATGTCAGCATCCATTAACTCACGGACACACACGAATGTGTATGGATAATGTTTTCCTATGGATCATTTTTGTTCAAATGTATCAAAAGAAAAAAAATTCAAGCACTCAGAATCGTCCATTGCGTTATATATGATCAAATGTAAGCTGCTTGAAATATGCAAACAAATACTTGCACCCTACTCTATTTTGTTCGACAGAAGATCTCGAAAAGCTTGGGAATTCTGACTTCGATATCCAGGTTGATTTCGCAACTTGTTACCTGACCAAAGATGAAGAAGCTCTGCTGAAACTAAAACAGTGTCATAGAATTAGTTTTTCGAAATAAAGTATGATACAAGTCCGACAACAAATCTACAACTGACCAAGGGGGAGCAAGGAATTCACCCGGATGAAAGCCAATACAAGAGCAGATCAATTACATATATTCATAATTCATCAACAGGAATCAGTGGTCTTAACATGCCATTTGCAGGGCATGAATTACATTTCTGCTCCATCTAATTCGAAGCCGAAAGATGCAATCATCCCAATCCATATGGATTGCTTCCTAATCATCTCTGTCTCCTCCTTCAACAATATATACAAACGGGTTGTACCAAATTCAAATCAAATAGGAGAACTGGCACAACCCTTGTTATCAGAAACTTGAGGTTGATTGGAAGAAGTTAAAATCCGAGAAGAATTCCAGAACTGTCTTTTCTATTTCTAATGCTTTTTTTTTTCCTATTGCTTCCTAGATGATGAGATTGCAGCAACGCTACATATTTGAGCAGATAGATCAATGAATTACTGATCCGCTACTTGTTCCAAAGTCTGGTTTCTCTGTTTGTCTAACAACAAAGTGGTCAACGATTTTAACAGTATTCAGTGGCTCTTGCTGAGCAACAGCTGCACTCCATTTGCTAGGGAACTTTCGATGGTGGCTCAGTTGTTGTGGCTGCTTTGGCTCTGCATCCCAATGAGGATCCAGTTTCCATTCCTTTGGGACCTGCACATTTAATCAAATAATCACAACGTTAAGACAGTTCTAACAGTGAGCTATGATGAGTGTTTACTCCACAACAGATAAAAACAGAGGATGGTTAAACTACAAAACAGCCAACCAAACTGAATTTCTGAAGTTTAAGGTACCCTTTACTGAACACAAGCATTCACAGCCAAACATCTGCGTGCACGCGGGCACACACAGGAACAAAGCTACAGTCAACAGCATTTAACAAAATGCCATCATGTCAGGCTAATAAACATGCTGGAAAATCAAAACAGCATTAATTTCTTACCTTGTCAACTGCAAGGGTGAAAACCTCAAGATCACCATCTTTGTTGATGTGGAATCGTGTGAATGCCTTGTAGTTTGCAATTCGGAGAGATGAAAAGGCTTCATCAAAGTGCATGTGAAGCCAGTTAATGCAGATGTATAGATAACTTCCAAAAACCAAAGAAACAACAGGTGTTGAGAAGACCCAGAAGTAGATAAACACGGAAGCATAATAAATGATAGCTCCCCCTCTTGACAGGGACTCCATCCCATTTTTGCAAATATTACTCCGCGAGACAGCCATGACCTGATAATATCTCTCTCATGAATAAATACAACAGCATCATATTTCAGTGAGATGAAAAACTTTTTTTTTTACCTCAGGAACATCGAAGGCAGACATGAGATACTTGATGCATGCTGGATAAAGGCCAAAGGTCCATTGTTCAATACGAGAACGGAGGCCAGTAGGATCTGGAAAGTGTTCACTCTCCACATATCGGTACCATTCATATAAAGTGTGATAGCCTGAAAAAGTCATAACTAGCACCTCTTACTCAATGACCATCTAAAAAAACAACTATTGGAGCTACAAAAACTGAATGTTCCTGCGATGTTAAAAAGGAAAATTTGAACCATTCACCAAAGAAACAGAAAGCATAACTTGCCTGAAGTTGCTAGCAGTTTATGCCTGATACATGTCTCAATGCCCAGTTCCAAAAGCAACATTAGAATTAGAGCCGCTGCCAGGTGGGAAGAAACATGGAGAATTCCAATAACTGCCCGTTTCTTTCGAGAAACTTTGGGTGGGACAAATGCAATCGCCAAAATTAGCAACAGAATAGCACCAGTCATGGATACATAAGAGTGTTCCAGCACGTGCATAAAAACATTCCACACGGTGCCAAAGAAACTCCACAAGTGGCCGGAAAATGTATTGTCTTGCAAAATGTGGTCGAGCTTACACTAAAAATGAAGGGGAAAATCAGCCAACCGTCAGCAATGTAGTGCAAGAGTCTCGTGGTAAAAATTATAATGCTTTATCTATCTAGGTAGTAGGTGTAACATAAAGGTAGCAACAACATTCTCATAACAGCGGCGGGGGTGCAAGATATTTCAAGCAAAAAGAAAACGAGAATGAAAGACATCGTAATTATCAGGGAAATGGGATCCATATGCTATCCTTCGGCTATTAGCATGGATCTGAAAAGTCAGAACACCATATCTTAATTGCCAGGCCGTTGCAATCAAAACAAACCAGAACTTAGGGTAACTAGCATGAATCTGACTAACAGAAAGGACTAAACAGATGCATACCTGTGGAAACATAGAAAAACTCAACACAAAGTATATAAAGCCACCAATGATATCAAATTGCCAGTTCTTCTTTCGAAACTTCAAAATATTACCCAAAGCAATCTGCAAAAAAAATTTGATTAAGGAGCTATAGCACCAAAAAAAAAGGAAATTAATGGAGGAAAGAAAATTATTAGAAAATACATATGAAAAATCCAAAACTTACCCTGCTTGAATCTTCCAATGAAGGATATGCAGCCTTGTTTTCATATGAAGTTCCATACAATTTTTTGAAATTGGAAAAGACATGGGTGGGATGTAAAAAGGCACCACCACAACCATTTACAAGAAGATGTTGCACATGGACTGGCCCATCAGCTGGAACAAATGAATGGCGCATATAATGATGCAAGTCCCCAGCCACTCGAATTTTACACCTTCCTTTCAAATAATCACATATCAAGTGTGAGACATTCTTTCCAGAAACATCATTCCAATACCAATCAAGAAGCCAATTTGGTTCGTGTGTAATAAGGATCACAGAGTCATTGTCTGCAACCTGAAATACAGATAGTAATTTAAAGATCCTAAAATATTCAGGAGAAGGGAATATAAAGAAACAATTAGCCTAGAGGTAGGTGAATACACAAAAAGAAATAGCTCTATCAAATTCTACTTGGTAAGACCAATTATCATGCCTGAACAATGAAAGAAGGGGCTGAATCAAAATCAATTACATTCACTTGGTCAGTGGCTCTGGAAAGGTATTTCATGGATTTTTTTTTCATCAGACATACTCAGAACAGCACTTCGAGTACAAGGAAGATGATGATGATAATGATAATGACAATGACAATGACAATGGTGCAGTGTTTTAAAATGGGAAACAGAAAAACGGCAACCTGGGTTGCAAATTTCGATATAGGGTCAAGTGTGAAAGATCAAATCAGGCATCTAACCCCCAAGAAGTAGGCACAAGATACTGCGATGGCTAAATTTTATTGGTTATCATTCTTAAATTAAGATTATTATAGAAGTGTAATAAGCGACCATCAGCCTTCGCAAAGAATATTGTGCCATCAACAGCTGCAAAATCACCAAAATCTTTCATCAAGATATACACTAGTTTCCAGGGGTGAATTGGATCACAAGCACAAATAGTTGCCAGAGTCTTTTGGCCCTGTGTTTAATGGACTTGAGCATGCACATTGAATGCATATTTGCTATTGTGACATGGAACTTCAAGTGCTATGCCAGACAATTTCATCTCCTAATCTAGGGGTAAAATAAACAGCCTACACATGATAGTATCCTCAGTATTGAGATATAATGTCTCGTACGAATAATTGTCTAGCGAAAATGGCTAAGAAGGTCACTAACTTTGACACATGTGCTTGTCATATAATGTGACTTGCAGGCATGCCCAAAAGTTCTGTCCAAGTGTAATAATGTGTTTATCATATAAATGCTTGAACTTGACACAGTTTAAGTCCGTGCCTCTGGCCTATTAAAGTTAATATATCAAACAAGTTAAAATGGATGTAAGGGTCAAGGGGAATAACTCCAGCACTTGTGTTTAATTCTAGCTGCAGAACATATCAAAATGGGGACAAAGGAAAAGAAGAAAGTACCTTCTCCTGTATCAGTTCTGCAAAGAATTTGAACTGGTACACATCAATATCATTGTGGAGTGCTAGATCAAGACCAAACACCCACCAACGTTTAGGGAGTTGCAGAGCAAAATAACTCTTCTTCTGGGGCATAAACCACCCACCCAACCAGCTCTTGTGACATATGTACCTCATGAAAGTATGAAGTCCATCAAACCAGTCTGCAAAGTTTAAAGCAAACCATTAACTAAACCTTTCAATAAACTAGGGTCTACCACGAAAGATGTGATGGCAATTCAGTCTACAACTATTTGTGAGACGAGCTTTTCTTGCGGAGGAAAAGAAATATGTAACAGAACTCATGCTGAAAATAAAACCAACCATGGTTTCCAGGAATGAGAAAGCACTGAGGTCCATCATATTGTTTCAATTCAGCCACTCCATCAGGCAGCTCGGGCTTGTTTACAGCTATATGATCTTGTTTATACCAAGGCGGAGGCTGCAAAGCATATTCAAAAGGACAAAACAAGCGTCTCTCATATGTGAAGGAGGACGGATTAGGATATCTACAATGAAAACATGAAATTATTAATTGAACAAATGAACAGGTATCAGTCATGAAGAGCATAAATAAGTTAATGATCACATAAAACTAGGCATACATGCACAGTGCATATACTTAAATGGCATATATTATCTTCTGATGGCCTCAACTATAAATGAGTAATAAGCTCTGGAACATTATATATTAGGGTGCTCTGGGGGAAAGTACCAACCTAGTTAAACATCAATGCTACAGAAATGGAGGAAGATATATTTTGAGAGATTTTCAAAGTATATAACAAGTCTGCAAATTTCTAACAGCATAGTTTTAACAAGTTCATTTCAAGATTTAGACATCAGAATGATCTACACAGCTAGTGCAACATTCCATAAAGTTCATCCTGACAAGAAAGGATTCTAAAGAACTAATCTGTGAAGATGGATGCACAACCCCTGAAACACTTAAAACAGTCATTGACAAAGTACAGTGCTAAACATTGATGGCCAACCAAATTGGATGCAGGCAAGGAGAGGCTGGTTTATTAGTGGGTGGTGGATATAAAACGACGGAACCAATACAGGAATTGATGCCCAAAGCAAAGTGCAGCTTGAAGATTGATTCCTGAGCGTCATCAAAGTTAATGTGCTTATAAAGTAGGATATTAATAGTTCGACTCAACTTAACTCCCAGGATTAGGGGTGGTAATTATAGAACCTAAAGCCGTAACAATCCCATCTTTTCAGTTCAATCAAGGGACTAAATATAAGGTACACCGCTTGCAACGAAAAGAGGAAGGTTTCAGACCCAAGATACAATTTTTTTTCCTTCAGATAATCAGTAGCATTTGACTTGAAATTGTGTTTTTACCTCTTAAGAGTCCATCAACATCAGGATATTCATTATTATTTGGTTAACCAAAGATTCAGAACCCTCGAAGCAGAAACTCAAATCAGGAGTCAGGACCATTAAAGTGGAGTGGATCAGAACCATTAAAGAGATTCAAATCACAACACACGTATGAATCAATATAAAATGCTTGCCTCGTCAACTTTCAAGACCATTAAATTACAGTAAAAAATCATCCAACAAAAATAAGGACTCTTTCACAGAGCTAGGTTGTATATTTTTGCAACCACGTCAACAACACAAGAAACACTTTCAACTTACGCAAGATCCCCTCCTATAAGAAGTAAGTTTCCACGCGGTAGGGAAAGCACAGAATCACCTCTAGTGACCTGAATAGAAGGCTGAGCAAGAAGTCTCGCAACTGTATAAGATGAGTTCCCACCATCACCAGTATCAGCCATGAAGTCAAACCATAATTCATCCTTATCATTAAAATGATCATACAAAAGACCCTGTTGTGCTCCATCTTGAGCCCGGTTCATAGCTGCCTGATGGTGCAGAAAAGGGAAAAAGAGACATCACTATACCATGAATGGAATTATGTTAATCATAGCTAGCATAACTCATATTTTTTTTGAGGTTCATCAGAGAAAAAGAAACAATTTATCTCAACAAGTACAGAAACAAAACACATGTCAATGAATACAATACTCAATGTGGAACTATACCTGCATCATACGCATGTCAAAACGGCCAACAAACACAGTTACCGATACCAAGAGGTCAAAGGCTGTCTTGAACAGATCTGCAGATGTTCTGAAACATGTAGCCAGTACAAAGTGAGAGCAAGAATTTCAAAAGTCTCTTTCAACTCATCTCCACTACCAACCCATCAAGCAAGAAAAAAAACGTAGATGGAAACACATACCCAGAGTACCAAGGGACCATGTCCAAAAAATCAGGCTTCATTTGTTTCTTCTTTGACTTCTCATACTCTTCCACTGACAAGGGGTGAGTAAGAGCCCACCTGTTAGGCAGAAAACCATGAGTTTGGAAGAGAAACTAGACATCATAGTGGCACTACCAAAAACAGTAAATGCAACTCATTCATGTAATGGGACAATAATTCTCAAAAATAGAAATGTGTAACTGAATGATGGCTACTAAAATGAGTGAGACATAATGGAATCATGAAATCATTGTTGGTTTATGCTTCCTCTGCAAGCTCATCAGAATAAAAATAAAGCAGGATAGCGTTGTGAATACCAAAAGAGCAGAATCAACTATCAAATGGCCAACATTATGAAATATTATGATAGGAAGGTTCTCAAATGACTATTCAAGAGCATGTAAAATACCATAAAGACAATACAATGAACCTCGATGAAGCAGTTAGCACCTAAGTCAAAACTACAAGTAGCAGCATGGTTAGAAACTCATCAGGATGACTTGTCCACACCTTATTGAAGAGAGGAAGAAAAAGAAAGGGCTACTGAAGCTACCAACTCAGGAAGTTCCTAAATAGGCCATAAACCAAACAAATAAATCAAAACATGGATGAAGAGAACATGTCATATTGTTATGATCTGCCAACACCAAAAGGGGGCATCCAGACAAGAAATTAAAATCCTCCTCGACACCAATAGAAGATAACATGCATCCAAAAGTTAATCTAAAGATGACTCACTCTGTTAACCCCCTACATAATTGGCAATGTAAAAACCTATATGTGATTTACCGCCATAAAAAAGGACCATCCAATCAAGAAAAATAAAACTTGCCTCAATGTCAATAAATGATAATTAATGCATCATAAAGTTAATCTGAAGATCATCACTCACCCTGTTGACCTTTCAACTACATAATTGGCAATGTAAAGACCTATGAATGTAGCCCACAGTGAATATAAGGGAGAAATTTCATCAGATGAACCAGCGCATCCACTTCCATTGCAACCTAACTGCAAAACACAAGATAACAGTGTTAAATAGAAGGATAAATGCTGGGGGGGGG
>Ga0307511_10007383_pt1 | contig 11060 bp, 11 predicted proteins | sample 13_EM_MG_FD_200266 | JGI IMG/M metagenome (GOLD analysis project Ga0307511, IMG submission 200266) | Populus trichocarpa ectomycorrhiza microbial communities from riparian zone in the Pacific Northwest, United States - 13_EM | ecosystem: Host-associated > Plants > Roots > Unclassified | place...
TTCTAAAATTCAATATGCTCAAAAATAAAGTTTTTTGATGATTGGATTATGAGTCAATCAAATGTTCATTCAATTAACTCTCTTCTTCAAAGTAATGAAAAAATATCTTTTAATAAATGGCTTTTAATACTTAAAAAAAAGTTCTCTTTCAGAGTATTTAAAGACTCTGGAATAATAGAGTTGGCAATCTTATAAAGAAAAGAATAATAAATATGTTAGAGAGCATTAAATTATAAAAACAAAGTTATTTTTATGTTGAATATAGATGTGTTTTTAAATGTAAAATCTTGAACCTTCTTCTTGAGGTAGTTTAATTGGTATTTTTTAGTTCATGAAATTTTTTTTTTTTTCTTAGCAAATGGCTGGAGAGTTATTTTAACTTATAATATCAACGAGGAATTTGCATTAATAAGGGAATATATATTTTATACATATATTAATAATAAAAAGTATTTTTTATATATGTTAAAGAGAAAAAAAAATGATTAAGCTTGAGACACTGGTTGGATTATAAAATCAAGCCATGTTATTAAGCTAAAAACAAGCTTAGGGCGCATCAGGGCCAAGCACACCTTTACTAGCTGGGCTCGAGTTTTCATAATTGCATTGATGTATTGTCATATTATTTCTTTGATAATGAAGTTTTCTTCTCTTTTTTTCGGTTTTGCAGGGAAAAAAACTAACATGTTAGTGATTAAAAATCACAATAAATACTAAATTAAATAAAGGAAAAACTATTACCCATGGAGCAATTAAGAGCACGAGGGACCAAATTGAAATATAATCAATAACTAAGGGGCCTATATGGATATCATTTTCTCACTCCTTCTAGAATCTGAATGCTCAACATGCAAACACCCGTCTGCTCTCTCCTCTGGCGTCCTTCCAGCACACAAAAAGGTACAAACTTTTTCTCTCATTTTCTTATTAACTTTTTCCCGAGAATCAAACAGAATCTCCAGTACTCTTACTTCCGTGTCTCACTTGCTTAGCTTATTATACAATCGTATCGCATTTTCTCTTCCGCTTCTGATTTCTGGAAGTAGAAATCAAACGCTAATAATTGTTTGCGCCTTTGATAGATATTGAAAATGTGGAGGCTAAAGATAGCAGCAGGAGGAAATCCATGGCTAAGAACAAATAATGATCATATTGGAAGACAGATTTGGGAATTCGATCCGAAACTAACTCTATCTCCCGAAGAGATCTCAGAGATCGAAAATGCGCGTCAGAACTTTACTAAAAATCGGTTTCAATCCAAGCATAGTGCAGATCTAATCATGCGCATGCAGGTAAATTAAATTTAAATAAACAATAAATTATTATTATTATTATTATAACGAGTGGCATCGTGGTGATATTGTTGTTGTGAAGTTTGAGAAGGAGAATCCGGTGTCGGAAGTGTTGCCGCAGGTGAAATTGAAGGAGAGTGAGAAAGTTACGGAGGAGGCGGTTACTACAACGTTGAAGAGAGGTTTGGATTATTATTCGAGTATTCAAGCTCATGATGGACACTGGCCTGGTGATTATGGTGGTCCTATGTTTCTTATGCCAGGATTGGTAATCCATAGTTTAATTTAGTTTAACTTTTCTTAAAGAGTTTTGAGTTATTTATTTTTTAATTAGTTTTATTTTTGTTTGTTAATTGATGGATTATTAGGTGATTACTTTGTCAATTACTGGAGCACTACATGCAGTGTTATCAGATGAACATAAAAAGGAGATAATTCGGTACCTTTACAATCATCAGGCATGTGATTGTTTTTTTTTAAAACAAATTAGCTTTATTAGAATTTAGTAAGATTTTTCAAAATTTTGAATGTGGAGATATGTGGAATTTGCAGAACAGAGATGGGGGATGGGGTTTGCATATTGAGGGACCGAGTACGATGTTTGGTTCGGTGTTGAATTATGTTACTTTAAGGTTGCTTGGAGAAGGGCCGAATGATGGAGAAGGTGCGATGGAGAAAGCACGTGATTGGATTTTGAATCATGGTGGTGCGACTATGATAACATCATGGGGGAAAATGTGGCTTTCAGTTCAGTAATAAAACCCTGTTTCTAGTTGGTTTTGAGTTTTAGTTTTGTTTAGGGGTTTTTGTTTGATGTTTTAAGTATTGATTGATGGCAATAGGTACTTGGAGTGTTTGAGTGGTCTGGAAATAATCCAATGCCCCCTGAGATGTGGCTTCTTCCTTATTTGCTCCCAGTTCATCCAGGTTCTTGCCAGTTTACATGTCCTTTTTGTATTGGTTTTCTACGTATTTCACAATATATAGATCTGAGTATCATGGAAGTGTGCTTTTATGCATGTTCATATGACTGGAAATTGAAACATTAGTATTTCCCCTCTGCAGGAAGGATGTGGTGTCACTGCCGGATGGTCTATCTGCCTATGTCCTACTTATATGGGAAGCGGTTTGTTGGCCCAATCACACCAACAATTTTATCTTTGCGAAAGGAGCTGTTCACTGTCCCATATCATGAAATAGAATGGAATCAAGCGCGCACCCTATGTGCAAAGGTTGGTAAAATTGGTTTCTTAAAGTTTTAAAGTACTTAATTTACATTTTCATTTCTTACACCATTAACATTATCTGAAGATTTTTAGTGAATCTTTAGGACATGCCTCTGAGATGAGCAAACATCTTATTTGGTGTTTCTGTTTGACATATGGTAAAGTCTGTCTTAAATATGCATAAGATGTGTGGTACAGGATACTGTGATTTATTAGTCAAATGAGATGAAAAATATTACTAGTATACAAATATTATATGCAAATGACTTCCATCCATGACATGCTAAATCCCATGATGCTTTATCCTGGAAAAAATGCAACAAAAAGGGATTAATTTTGGTAGATGATGACATTATCAATACCAACTTTTAGTTCTACTATGGTGCAGCTCCAAGACTTGTAATGATTAATATAAGAGCTGCTATGCTCCTTATTTCTCCTGGATTTTTTTTGGGTGGAATTTCACCTTGTGTTGCTTAAAATAGTTATCTTTTGCAGGAGGACTTATATTACCCTCACCCTCTGGTGCAAGATGTACTTTGGGCATTGCTTGACAAGGCTGCCGAACCTGTTCTAATGCATTGGCCTGGAAAGAAGTTGAGAGAAAAGGCACTTTGTACTGCAATTGAGCACATACACTATGAAGATGAAAATACTCGTTATCTTTGCATAGGACCTGTAAATAAGGTATACATTTCAATTCTGTTAATGCTTTCAAAAGTTGATACTTAATTTGACATTTTAGAGGGACCTGTAAATACGGTATACGTTTCAATTCTGTTAATGTTTGCAAAAGTTGATGCTTAATTTGAAACTGTGAAGGGAAAATGATCATTTAAAGTTAATATGTTCTATCCTTTTCAAGATCCACAACAAATTTGATCCATTTAGTGCTTGTTTAGATGTCTCTTTGAGATTATTTTATTCACTTTTCTTTGGTTCCTTTCATTTTCTTGAAATCATCTCCCTATGTATATGGCTTTTTTTGCTAGTATTTAGCAGTAGCTCCATGCGCATAGGGCAATGCCATCAGTAGGGGACAGTGGGTGTCTTTCTTTGTTTTTCTAACCTGTTTGTTTTTTGGTATACAGGTGTTAAATATGCTTTGTTGTTGGGTGGAAGACCCTAACTCAGAAGCTTTCAAGTTGCATATTCCTAGAATACAAGATTACCTCTGGCTTGCTGAAGATGGAATGAAAATGCAGGTTGTAATCCTAATTTCCACATTCTTTGTCTCAAGTTCGTTTTTTCTAGTTGGTGCTTTTGCAACCTGTGGGCGGGAGTTCAAAATGGGGAAAAGTCACCCACACAAGTTGTAGTTTGCAAAAATTTGCAATATAATGAGTTGGCTTTTTGACATGGACATAAACAACACAAGAAAGACAACAAGCACAAAGAAAGACAAAATTCTGCCTAAAACAGTCTCAACGACAAGAAACCTAATTCAAATTTTTATTACTCAATATTTTCTCTAATCAAAACTGAATATTACAGCTCTCCTGGGCTGCTTTCTTAGTTAAAAAAGAAAAGAATCATAAATTAAGTAGGAAAATATAACAAATCTTGAATAGTAACTTCTAGGCTAAATTGGCAGGTCTTAACAACCTCAAATGGCTACCAAAACCAAACCTAATAGGGAACATGGCCCCTAGAATCTCCTAGCAAAATTTCATATTGATCCAACAATTGGATCGGGATTTAAGCCCGTTACCATAAGGCTGCGTGTTTGACCAACATCTCCTGTATTAGTCTTCTCGTGTTGGAAAGATTTATCCTCAAGTTCAAATTATTTCTGCCTTGATCTTGTGCATGTCCAATTAAGGCTCTTCAACTCCTATTCTTTCTTCGCTCAAGGTGTACAACAATTCTAGATATCAACTTCAGTCTTTCATCAATAAGTATTGTATCAATATAATCTTTGAACAAATCTATCATTGTGATAATAGTAAATATGTAATCAAAGGGATTAACATACCCAAAATCAATAAAAAAAATTTGTTGAGTACATTCCATGTTCTCTTTGCACTTAATTTCTAACTTATTAACAAGGATATCATCAATGACATTATCGCTTCCATTACTATAATTGTCTATGCTATTATTATCATTATAATCATTATTAAAATAACTATTATAAATTGAGGGAGAGTACCTATTTACATTTATCTCGACATAAATGGAATCACCAAAAGCCCTCCATTTTTTAAATCATTCAACCAATTGATAAACTCCTCTGCCTACACAAAATCGAAGAGCATTTTTTATGAAATCTTATTTCTTCATGATATTCATTCAAATCAAGAGACTGCCTTATCCGCCCTTGCCTCTGAAAGAGGATGCAGAGCAGGACGTTCTTGTGTAGGAGTTGAGGAGGTTTCCTATCAAGAAAAAGATGTTTAGGAACTGGTGATAGAAGAAATGCAAAAAAAATTGCATAATTTACCCATTAGTTAGTGAAGGCGAGGAACCTAAGAAATCACAAAGAGAGTGATCACAGATCCATGACCAACTTTTAAAACCCATTTAAAGTTATGGTTATTCTGGCGCATAGCACTAACCAAATCATTGGGCTTTGATATCAATTAATGCTAACAGAAATAACACAAGAATGACAACAAGCACAAAAATATAAAATTTTGCCGAAAAGAATCTCAACCACGAAAACCCTAATTCGAATTTTTGTTACTTAATATTTTCTCTTATCAAAATTGAATATTAAAGCTCTTTTAGGCTGCTTATATACTAGGAAAAATGTTTTAAACAATGCTGGAAAAATAATAAAAGATTTCTAAACTAAATAGGAAAAAGAATCCTAAATCAATTGGGAAAATATAGCAAATTCCAAATGGTAACTTCTAGGCCAAATTTGGGAGTTTTAATGACCTTAGATGACTATAAAAATCTGACCCTATAAAAAAAAGTTATTACACTCGGCTTAGCACATGACTCGACCTAGGCTAGGGTTACGAGTTGGGTGGGTTGACCCGGGTCAATCAAAACGACATTTCAATTTTTTTTCTTTTAAAAAAGTTAAAGTGGCGTCGTTTTGGGTCAACTTCATGTTGACCTTTTTTTGCAATCTGGCTTGGGCTAGTGGTTGGGACGGCCGGGTTTAATATGCTATAGGAAACATGGCCTCCGGAACCTTCCAGCAAAATTTCATCCCAATTCAACCATCGGATCAAATTTTATGTTTGTTACCGAAAGGATGCATGTTTGACCAAAATATCTTGCATCACTTTTTAACTCATTTTGTTTGCTGTCCTTGCAATGTGTGGGTGCTATGTCATCGAAAACTCGTGAGGTTCCATGGGCAATAGCTTTGGGTTCTTATGTTTTGTTATAGTGTTATGAGGCTGAAATTACCAGCTACAGTAGACATGACAATTTTGTTCCAGGGTTACAATGGAAGTCAATTGTGGGACACTGCTTTTGCCGTTCAAGCAATTATTTCAACTAATCTTGTTGAGGAATACAGTCCAACTTTAAAAAAAGCACATGCATTCGTTAAAAATTCACAGGTGTGATTTTTTCTTAATTTATTGTTGTTTCTTTTGGGAGAGCTTTTATTATGTTGTCTCTTAACTAATCTAACTCCATCCTTGTTAATCCATTTTCATTGCTTTGAAGATTTTGGAAGATTGCCCTGGAGATCTTCATTTCTGGTATCGCCATATTTCCAAAGGTGCATGGCCTTTCTCAACTGCAGATCATGGATGGCCCATCTCAGATTGCACAGCAGAGGGACTAAAAGTAATGGCTTGATCAAAGTAAAAGTGCTCATTATGCTTGTTTTATTTTTGTAATATATCCAATCTTTCACAGGCTGCTCTCTTATTATCAAAAATTCCATCTGAGATTGTTGGGGAACCGTTAGTTGCAAACCGATTTTATGATGCAGTAAATGTCCTCCTCTCATTACAGGTAATTGATGACTTTATAATCTTGGGAGTGGATGTATCTTGAAGTCTGCATTAATGGGACAACAGAGTTATTCATACTTTGTAACAAATATGCTCTGCGTGTTTAAACATGCCAAAAGATATAAAATTCCAATATGACAACTATACCAAGGGCCATCACATTGATATGGTCCCACCATATTGGAGTTCTGGAAGGAAGAATTTGGAGAGAGCCCTATCTTTTAGGATATTTATTAGAAATGATTGCCCTTGAGACTCAAACCAGCAACCGCAAGTTTTATTGCCCAAGACTTTTAACCATTATTTTCTCTGTTTTTTTTGTCCAGTCCTTTTTTTATTATTAACATAGAATGTATTCAAAATATGATTTTCTCAATGTTACATGATTATTACTAATGTATTCAAAATATGATTTTCTCAATGTTACATGATTATTACTAGTATTCTTCAAGAAGGGACTGGGAAAATTATTGAAGGAGATGTATCTCCTTTAATGAACTTTTGCTGATTTGAGGACTTAAAAAGTCTCCTGATTGATTAGCATTTGTTATTTTTTTTTTAGGGTGATGGCATACTGTCATAAATTGTTATGGAATTTCTTTTTTCTTTTTACTTGAATTTTGATACTATGCAGAAGAAAGTGGTTCTTGGATATGCAAATGCTATGACATACTGTTGGGCACTTTGCAGGAGTAGGGATTAGGGAAACATCTACTGTTATGAAACAAAGTGACAGTCATTTGGAATTTATTTTTTTCAGAGATTGCTCTTAACAGCACTCTATTCAAGGGACAACTTTTTTTTTATGCAACTGAATGCTCTTTTCCCGCTTTCTGTAGAATGGGGATGGTGGTTTTGCAACATATGAGCTCACGAGATCTTACAGCTGGTTAGAGGTAGTCACCTTGACAATTGCATTTATTGCTATTTCACAACTCTGTATTTAATGAAGATAATTTTGGCATGGGATTAGTACAAAGTATGTTCTTTTATAATCTCTACCCTCATGTCATACTAAATGTTTTAATACACATACCATGATCACTAGGCCGTGTTTTCAAGCTTCTTATGCAGGTAGAGGTTGTTTTGATGCCTTTGTTATCCAAAGAGAAAATCTCCCGCCCATAAATTGGTTCATTTGAATTTGCTTCCTATGTTTTCTCTATCATTTGTGGCCGATAATGAAGCTTCGGACTATAGAAAACCACGATCATCTGGGCGCATAATGTGAGCCCTTGCTAAACTAAATCCTAACAGAAATTTTTGGTGTTTCACCTCTGGCATAAAGCTCTCTGAATTTATGTTTGATGTCAATGATTACAAGTGAGCATGGTCAGTATTTGAGTCATCAGTTTGTAGATTCGCTGGAAGAAATCATCTGTTGCACAGTGCATGCTATACAGTGAATCACAACGCGACCATTTTTTTTTCTTTGAACTAGAAATGAACTTCTTAACTCTAATCTATCATGGAAATTGGATTATATATCTAATAGCTTCTCTTTTTTTTTTTCACATTGCCATTGTCAGTTGATCAACCCAGCTGAAACTTTTGGTGACATTGTTATTGATTACCCGTAAGATATCAGGAAGTTGAGTTAAATTGGCTGCGATTTTATTTTGTCCATTTCATGACTTCATTTAAATGCTAACTATGGAATTTCTATAGATATGTTGAATGTACTTCAGCTGCAATTCAAGCTTTGACATCGTTTAAGAAATTATATCCTGGACACCGGTCAGAAGAAATAGAAAGTTGTATCAGAAAGGCGACTATGTTCATTGAAAGTATCCAGGAGAAGGATGGCTCATGGTTTGTCCTCTTCCATTAAAAACCTGTCTTTGGAGGACTACTTGATTATGGAGTCATTAATGTGCATCACTGCTTTCTTATTTTCTATCAATCACTTGTAAAGATAGCCCATTCAACAATTTCTTCAAATGCCTAGGATACATAGTTTCATTAAATTCAACTGAAGAAATAAGTAGTCCTTTAATATCTATAATTGCTCAATAGGTATGGCTCATGGGGTGTTTGCTTCACCTATGGCATATGGTTTGGCATAAAAGGGCTGGTGGCTGCTGGAAAAAACTTCAATAATAGCTCTAGCATTCGTAAAGCCTGTGATTTTCTGCTGTCCAAACAGTGTTCTTCTGGTGGTTGGGGAGAGAGTTATCTTTCATGTCAAAACAAGGTTAGATGTTTTTACTGTCAAGTATTTGTTTCCTTTTCTCCCACCCCTGATGCACGTCATTTGTTATCATTAATGCTTCTCACGTTTTTATGTTATAATCATATTATTTTGTTCAATTCAAGATTTTTATTGCACATAGCTCTTGTTTCAATATTTTCTTTTGTACAGACATATTCAAATATTGAAGGGAACAGAGCTCATGTGGTAAATACAGCATGGGCTATGTTGTCTCTCATTGAAGCTGGGCAGGTATAGTGAATCTCACTGCTTTGACATTGAATTACACCGCATCTTATTACCACTTCATTTGATACATGGAGTGAACTATTACCTGAAGTTTTTAAAATTGACTGGTATCAAGCTAGAAGTCGTCAGGATTTGGAAGGGAAAAAAAAAAGGAATGCCATCTCTATTGTAATAATGTTGAAACACGAAGACTTCATTCATAATCTAACTATACATTGATCAATTATGTGGGGTATTTGATATCATAATAGCATACCATGGTATTCATTTGCTAGAAACTTCTATTTTTTCTTGCGTGCATGCAATTTTATTGTATATCCTATTAAATATGCAGGCTGAGAGAGAGCCAGAACCATTGCACCGTGCAGCAAGATATTTGATAAATTCCCAGATGGAAAATGGAGACTTTCCGCAGCAGGTTATTCTATACCTGCTATTTAAACACTTCTTTATCCTAATCATCATTGTGGCGGAGTTTGATTATTTACTTCATATGGTCATGTGCTTTTGCTCGTATCCCCTATCGTTGAAGGTCCTTGTTCTCCAATGCTATCCGGTATACTTGAAACTTTTTCTTTTCTTTTCCTCGTCGCAGGAAATCATGGGAGTTTTCAATAGGAATTGTATGATAACATATGCTGCCTACAGGGACATTTTCCCCATTTGGGCATTGGGAGAATACCGGTGTCGGGTGCTGCAGGCCAAGGCTTCATAGGAGTACCTTGCCCATTTCCTTCTATTGAAATCACGGTTCATCTTTGTTTTTGTTCGAAACAATACCATTTTCAATGTTTTGTAGCTCCTTGTTTGTTCTTTCAGGCTGTTTGCATCTTTCATTGCTTGGGATATTATGAGGAACGAGCAATCAACCTAAACTTCTTCCAAAAAGTGGGACGAAGAAAATAAAATCCATAAACTTCAAAAACCCATCTCATCTATCTCGTGTCTAATTTGTGCATTTTGTCCTTTGTAATGCAATCCATCCATTCCGATTACATCCTCAGTAAATATACTGCTGCTCTGACTTAAACTTCGCTGGTAAATAATAGCGTGTCTTGTTGATTAAACTGTTGAATAGCTGATGGCTAGTTTGCTTTTCAATTGAAATTAAACTTCTTTCTGGACGATTTTAAGAGTGCCCTTTTCATATCAACCCGGTGACGTGTAAAAACTTGAGACTTGACCCGGATTAGCTCAATGAAAAAACCCAGTTTTTTCTTACTTGTCTGAGGCCTTTTTTTTTATTAAAAAAAAAAAAGGAGAGTTCAAATATTTGGATCTGATCTGACCGGGACCTCGGACTGGGTGTGCCCTGGGTCAGGTCTCGTATTTATGCTTCAACATCGATTTGGAGCATTAAGATTGATGGCTTTTATGTTTTATCATGGTTTCAAGTTTCGACTTTCTAGCGTGTAGGTATTGCAGTGGAGACCACATTTAGTTTTACCATCGGTAGCTGGTCACGGCCACCGAACCGTAACTAAAGTATCGGCGCTATGTGAGCGTTGCATCCGATTGATGTTAAAGAAAGAAAATGCATCAATTTGCAAATAATCAATTACATAATGAACACTTGAAACTAAATTCGTCTTTAAGTAGTTCGACACAGAAAGATTCATTAAAAATACTCCCTCCAGTCAAGGCATCATGTGCTTCAGACACGAAAGTCCAGGCTCAAGACCTCGCCAAGAAATCAAACCCCTCCATGTCGTGGGGTCAGGTGGAAGATTGATCTTGTCTTCCTAGTTTCCTTCATTTTGTTTATCATGTCAACCATCCATCGTCCCCGGAGATTGGCTGCCCCAAGTCGACAGAAAATAAAAAAAAAAACAATTTTCATGTCCATTGGTACATATAATAACACAACAATGGCTGGTGAGAAGCCCTCCTCATCACTATCATTACAGCCTTACGGTAGTAAATACCAAGTTAATTAATCTACCAACTTAAAAAGGCTGGCCCAATAAACGCTCATTGACTTCTAAATTATGTCTTAAAAAATGAAACGTACGCAACAAGTATCGAACATTCAAATGATTTGTCTAGGTGAAGAGACTTTAAGGTACTTCCTGCGATTATCAATATTTATGACATTAAAAAAAGACCATATCTAGTACTATCTGTAAGTGTTGGTAATTATAACTTCATCATCGTAAAATTTTTCGGCTTAGGTACAACC
>Ga0307511_10007384_pt1 | contig 11060 bp, 13 predicted proteins | sample 13_EM_MG_FD_200266 | JGI IMG/M metagenome (GOLD analysis project Ga0307511, IMG submission 200266) | Populus trichocarpa ectomycorrhiza microbial communities from riparian zone in the Pacific Northwest, United States - 13_EM | ecosystem: Host-associated > Plants > Roots > Unclassified | place...
GTCAACTCTAACTTCCGCAACGTTGGTCCAAAAACTCCAAAATACCTCGCAACTAGCGCTCTATCCGAGAACGCGTTTGTCCATTCCTCCCAAAGGCTATTCGTGATGGAGAGTCTTGAAACTTGAGTGAAGGACGAGAGGTGGTCGATGAAAGTTTCCGGGATACAGAACGCTGTAAACCCAGTCGATGGATAGAGGGACAACGACCGGACGTGGCAGTGCGGGTCGGGAGGTTCAACGGGGTTGGTTGGAATGGTTTCCTGCCACTTCCGTAGGAGAAAGCTCGGTAGGTTCACGGTCGCGAAGAGATACTTCCGACTACGATAAACCCATGGTTTCGAGACGAGCGAGCAGGCGCGAAGCGAGCCGAGGTCGTTTTTGAGCTCGTCAATGACGGCGTCGACGAGTTCTTGGGGTAAGTGGGTGGACGTGGCAGAAGGCGACATTGGTGGTGGCTGGGGTATGGGAGATGGAAGAGGGGAAGCAAACACAGGGCGAGAGCAGTTTGGGGTCCGCGGCGGGATGATGTATCATTATATCATTCTTCAAGCATGCTGCACCGAGTCGGGCGCTGAGGGTGGCGGGAATCGTCAAGGGCGGGTGGCGCGGCGGGGAAGGTGATCAGGACGTAATTAACTCCGCAAGGCGTAGCCACCACATTTCGTTTGGTGAAGGTCGTCGCGTATACGCGTCCGTGTCGTGGGCGGCATTTGGGTTGGCGGAACATCGCCACGGGGGTTGAGTGAATGGTTGGGAGTGTGGTTCAAGGTGGGTGCTCTTGGTGCCCCGCCAGGATTGATCGGAACGCGGGTGTTATTCCGATACCCGGGTCCGATCCCTCCATCCCTGCGCACGACGGGTAAATCTATTGAGCAGAGCTATCAACGCTCAAGTACTGAATCCCAACCCGATGTACATCTGCCCTAGCTCTGCTTCTGTTCAGCACCACTCCAGTCGTTCTTTCGGGCGGACGCACGACCGTTGGGTCCGGAGGGTCCCTCCGGATCGTCGGTTAATCGTCTCAATAGCCCCCTTCGCGGTGACCGCGTACTATTGCGGCGTGAAGCCGGTATTGACTCTTGTTCCCCCCTGGCTGCAGCCCCAAATTGAGGTTCGATTTTTGTGGCTACGGGCGGGGGGTGTCAGTTGCAATCCAATAAATTGCTTGCCGACGAAATACCTGGGCATGCAGCGTCATATCCATGGATTACTGACCGCATATTTGGCTTTTGGCGTTATTGTAGGGAGGGGTTCAAACAGAGTATCATCTGAGAGGGACTGAAGAGGAACCGTAATGGTAGGATTGATTACGTGGTGATTATCCGCGTCATGCTGTTGCGATGTTGAGAGATGAACGATTTGTACTTGTGGAGCGGGGAAGGTTTCTAGCGTACTGGCGAGAACAAGCCAAACGAAAACATGGATGGATCATTCCCGCGAGCCTATGCCGCTAAAAGACACCGACGGAAGGCTCATGATGAAATGACTCGGTTCACCATTGGAATCCAAGAATACCGTGTTTGGGGGGTTCTAAATTCCTCGCTCGATGAAGTATCTGAAATTGGTAAGATCAGCGTGCGTGGGACATGAGTTGGGAGTCCACTTACAGGAGAATGCTGAGTAGCACACGACGAGGGAACTGAAGGGCAAGAAGCGAGTGTTACGACGACTTCGACAGTTTTTCAAATCCTGTTTGGTCGCTTCGTTGGAAGTGCGAGGGTCCGCTTACGGGAGAAATTGCCTCTGAAGGGTCTGAAAACCCAAAGTAAACGAAACGCTCGCGAGATCGAGAGTCTGAAAACCGAAGCAATGTCCGTTGTCAGCACCCGGGAGTGGAACAAACCAGCGGACGTACCGTTGCTTGGACGCGTGCCACCCCTCTGCGATAAGCAGATTTGTTATCTGGCGAACACTTCAGTAATGGCGAGCCAGTTCGCGTGGTCAGAAACGATGAACTGAAAACGCGCAGGAGAACAAGACCACATACAATCCGCCGAGGAAAATAACAATAATCCAGGATTCGCCCCCCACAAGATGATGCGCAGCACGTTCCGTTGTGGTGTCATCTTGAAACCGAACCACGCAATGTTTGTAATCTCGCGAAAGGTTGGGACAGATTCAGAGACAGTTGTGGGAACCGGTGTGATGAATATATGTATGACGAAGGCGACGGATGAGGAGGTCGATTCGAGGAGAGTTTGGAGGTCGTTTTTCTATCGCGTCGGAGGCAGTGGTGGCGTGGAAATTGTGCAAGATTTTGTTGACCCTCTTGTGTCTCGTCGTGGATCGGAGTTGGGTTTCGGAGATGGGTGAGGGTTGTTGGAGACGACCAGGAGGTGGTGTTGAACGATGACGCAGCCACCAATTTATTCTCGGTTCCGCGACGAGTTCGTCGGGGTGAAATTCTGAGAAAGCATGGTCAATATTCCCGGGAAGGGGAAAGTGGCAGGACCGACCAAGAGGATGGACGCCGAGAGGCCACGGATGCGCTGATCGCTCAACGTTTCGCCCCTGACGATCACCTGCTCTTGTACTACCTCGACGATGCCTTCTCCTATCATCATCAGTCGATTCTCTTCCATCTCCCAACAGTTGCACTCTATGAAGAAAATCCTACAAGGTACAGCGTCTGACGTGAAGTACGTCTGGGACTATGAGATATGTCCCGTTAGATGATTGAAATTGAACTTTCAGCTTCGAGAATGCTACCCTCTACAGGGCTGAGGTTAAACAACGAACAAAGGCATCGCGCAAACGACCACTGACTCGTGTCGTGTTTTAGGTCGATGATCTCGAGCAGAATGCTTTCGAGGTCCTTCGCCTCGTTCGGTCGTTGAAGAATAGGCTTGCCTCAATTAACCGGCTTCCTTTTGACGTCCTCATTCTCATTCCGGACTTCTTGTATATTGACGAAGAAGAAGATCAAGACTTGATTGCGTTAACACACGTGTGTAGGGCCTGGAGGGAGATCTTCCTCTCCAAATCCTCGTTATGGACGTACTTTAAATGCACGAACGCGGACAAAACCCGCGCCTACCTTGAGCGGTCAAAGTCCTCCCCCATCAACGTGGCGCTATACAGGGGCGCTGCCCTACCTATCAATGATCCCCTCTTTCAGATCGCTCCCCATTCCGTTTCTCGGCTCAAAACCTTATCCATCGTGGCAAGGCCGGAAATTCTGCCCCACATCATTACCCACCTACCCCCCAGTGCGCCTCTTCTTGAAATGTTGGACATAAGCCACACCTACCGATCCTGGACACGGCACAACCTCCCATTCATGGCTACATTTTTTAACGGAGACCTATCCTCGTTGCGTAAGCTCCGCCTGGAAGGTGTTCGTACGGATTTACCGTGGAGGAACATGGTTAACCTCACGTTGGTCGTGCTGCGCAACACGCCACCGGACGGCCCCTCTATCAAACAACTCCTCGACTTCTTCGAAAGTGCTCCTCGCCTTCGCAAAATCAAACTCGACTCCGCGACCCCGGCCACTGGCGAACAAAGAGGACGATTGGTCTCACTGGCTTACCTAAAGAGGATGGGTATCCTCTGGGATTCACCCTCTTCCCTGTTGCTCAACCACCTGTTAGTCCCGATTGGCGCGAAGTTGTCAACACGGGCAGGCTCATCCTTCTACCCAATCGAAGGCCACCCCCCCGGATCTCTCGATAACCTCAGGAACATCTCCAATATCACTACAATCCAATTACGTATCAGGGATTTCCCATGTATCAAACTTAGCGGACCGAGTGGGCAACTTACTATGGTTTCCGGGATCGATGCCTACTTGGGACTTGATTCTCTGGCTCGATTGGACACCTCGAAGGTCGAACGACTGGAAATCGTCAGCGGCGACCATCCGTTGACGTGTCTTTCATACCGAGGACTCCTCCCGTTGGAAAGCTTACGCACCCTCACATTTTCTCGGTGCAGAGAACCATACTCCTTCATGGCCGCCTTAGGCTCCAATACGACTTCTTCGGGGGTTGTGACCTGCCCCAAACTGGAGGAAATTATTTTGATTCCATGCACCGGTACCGAGGTCGATATCAAGAGCGTCACCAAAATCGCAGCAGCGAGGTTCTCAGGAGGGGTAAAACTCAGGACTGTCAGAATCGGTGGGGGGGACAAACTTAATCCGGGGGACGTGTTGGAGCTCAAGAAACACGTCTTGAACGTGGAGTGCCTTCCCGTGATTGACGAAGTTAAAGTTGACAGTGACAGCGATGATAGTGATGAGGATTTCTGGTGAGGGAAGGATCCTAGTGGCGGTTTTCTTGTTTAGCGAGTTTACTTTCTGTTATATTTTGAATGCTAACCCCAACTTTCGGCGTTTGGTCATCAGGGCCGCAGGTTCTCTGGGTGTTATTGTTGGATATCGAAATCACTACTACCACGCTAGTTTGTGTCGCGTCCCGCGCCTTATATTACGCTCTAAACTCTTCGCGCAACGCACCCGCCCAGCACGATTGTGTACAAGCCATTATTCCTGCGAGGGGTACTGGCAAACCAAGCGGACCCCAGGAACCGATTCTAATTCCAGATAACATATGACCACCGCTGGGAATATTGTGGAGGAATCTGGTGATCGGTGCTGGCTTATTCCTGCCCGTGATATCATCTCCCTTCCGTGGAGTCTCACCGGTGCCGACGATTTATCCGAGTATTCTAGCCTCTGGGACGCGAATCCCTCTGGTCCACTCACGCGACCCTATCGAAAAGTGAAGGCGAAAAACTTCAGTCAGCTTCGACCCTGGTGTGTTTGTTAGGGTAATGTAATCGGCTGTCGGAGACACGCCCGACCAGGGTGTAGCTAAGACCACTAAATTCGAACTTGGATGTCGACGTCCGTATTACCTCCTCAAGAACACCGACTCAACCCGCTCCTCCGGCATGGTCTATAAGATTAGTCTCACCGAGTCGAGAGATACTACCTCCATGTGGGGTACGTTCGGCGAGCTGGCTGTTACACCCTGACGAGAGCGTGGCTTCAATTCCAGATCCCCTACACGTCGAGGTACGTCAGCGCCTCCCCAATTAATCCTTTACCAGGTAGTGGCCCTGCTTTTGGGGCCTCAGAGTGGCACATGGTTTAACCAACAAGTTCACAACCTCTTGTCCGGCGTAGTCCTACGACACGATATCGGCACGACTTGACCGAGAGTCCCGGCTCCCAACCAATGAATTTGCTCAACGGGGGAAACACTCCCTCGCCCCTTCTTTGTTCTATTTTGACTTACCGTGTTTCCTCAACTCATTCGTCCTCACCTCATCCACCTTTACCCTTTCCTTCCAGCAGCCCTCATACCTCTAACCATCTCGCCCACGGTTCCTGGCTCCGAGCCATCTTTAGCACCCACCGAGGCGTTCAACAAGCCGTTCACCTCTGCAATAGTCCCTTCAGCGCGCGCGAAAACGAAACTCTCCTGTCGTACCCCCACCTTGTCCCCTCGATCCACCCCGCGATAATCGCACCCGCTCCCAGTATTCTGATCCACCGGGTGAGTGGTTGTACTGTCGTAGCTTCATTTGTGGCTCTGTATTGTTATTTACATTTACATTTCTGTGTGCAGAAACCACATGCAGAGAAGAAAACTACCTAGATCCCTTTGATATTCACAGGACGAAGGACTGTATCCGGACCGAGTGCTTGCTTCGTGTCAGCCTCCTCGTGGGCAACCTGTAGATGTCACTCGAAATCATGGTGTTCACCTCGGTAGCCCCCTCGAGCCACTCCAACTTCCCAGCGTACGCGTAGTTCTCTCAATTGTCCCAGTGTGGAAAATGGTCTTCATTTTCCGTATGGGGTTTTGTTAACTTCTCGTACGAGACAACTGTGGGGGGTGCCCAGAGCTACGCGATTCCTCTCAAGAATTAATTCGGCTGGAAAGTCCATCTTCAAGCTTCGAGTTGCGACCGGTGGAGTGCTACCTGCCCGGAGCACTCGCCGGCTGTGTAGACAAAGGTATCTTTGTAAAGCAAAAGGGAGAAGCCAACAAAAACGGGGGATCGAAGCGTCCTCATTGGAAAGCGCTGCGGGACCCATAGACTGCGCGTTTTTAGAGTTCTACCCCACGCGTCACATGAAGCCACGAGGCCAATCATTCGCTATCGCACAACCATCTATCGCGCAACCAGCTATCGTACGACCATCTACGCCAACCCCGACACAGATATGGACGTACTGGAATCATTCTCCAAACTGAAGAAGAAGCTTAAGCGTTCAGGGAGTAAACGCGATAAGGACAGGAGAGGCGTTGAATCCGATGGGAAGAAATTTGACTCAGCAAGTTTGCTTTCACAACCGGTGTCTGTTGCGACGGCCGACGGCCACAACCGAGGAGAGGGCAAGGCCGATGCAGGCGGACGTCAGATCCGTTCCACGGATCGACTCCAACCACCGGATACGTCAGAGTCGGCCCGTGGGCACGGGAGCGGTGAAGGAGAGGTCTGGAGTGGGATCGGTGGAGGGGAAGTAAGCCAGAGGTACTTGGATCCGGACGTCAAGGTTGCAGTGGGAAGTGGACCTGTCAGAGAAGGGGACGAGGAGAAAGCTGGCCCACGAGTTTATCCGTCCCCATCCGCCTCGATCCCACGCAGTGGGAAGCCAGACAGTACGTGGGCGCAGCCATTTTAGTTACTACCTCTGATCGCATTCAGATGATATGAACACCTCTACTGTTCTTGATGTGCCGGAAATCTTCCATCCCGAGTGGAGTGTCAAGACAAGGGCTGAAATAGATGATAGCAAACCAGACTGGAAATCTACGGCGTCTGCCACGGCTAAATTACTCCTCCGTGGGGTGAGAGACTCCGCTGATGCCTTCGGTCCCCTCAAGTCTGTTACTGGGGGTCTCTGTTTTATCCTGGAGAATTATGAGGTATGCGCCTACCCACATGTTGCACTATCCCCAGTGTTCACAATTCCCCCAGCAAACGAAGGCAAATAAGCAAGCAATGGAATCCTTGGCACCCCGGGTCAAGGCACTTTCTGAATCACTCTGTACTCCTGTTTCTAAGGGTGATACCAGGGAGGAATCAAGGAGAAGGGTATTGGGACGGTAAATCCATGCCCTGAGTATCAAGAGTTGAGTCTGACATATGGGGGTTACTAGGAAATTGGAGGATGTTCATCAAGATCTGATGCAGCTGGCAGAGTAAGGAAATGTTGTAGGGTTTATGACCAACACTGAGAACACGCAAAGGATCAATGATCTGTTGGAGGATATCCATGAAGCAATGATGGACTATCAGGTTTGTGTCAAACTGTTCATCTGTACCATATCTGATGTTTACACCAGACTTCATTGCAACAAGATATCTATGACAAGAGTTGTCAGCTCATTGTGAGTCTCACCACATTATCTTTTGTCTTCAAGGGCTAACCAATCAATAGGAATCAGCAGATCTTGCCCTCCTTAACAGGATCCATCACACTGCAGATGCTAGTTACCTCTGTGGAGATAGACAGGGGTGCCTGAAGGGGACAAGGAGGAGTGTCCTCCAGGAGATTGAACACTGGTTAAGAGGTGAACAGGAACAGTGTGTTTTCTGGCTGAATGGCCTGGTTGGGACTGGAAAGTCAACCATTGCCCAAACAGTTGCTGAAACAGCTTCTGTGGATGGAAAACTTGGTGCTAGCTTCTTCTGCTCAAGAGATATTGAGGACCGGAGTAACCTTCAGGCAATCTTTCCAACTCTTGCCTTCCAGCTTGCATACCAGGAACCACTTTTCCAAAAGGAGCTGCTCCAGGTCTTGAAGATGCACCCTAATGCTGGGTGGGAGTCTCTCTGCTCACAGATGGAGAAACTCATTGTTGGTCCTCTCAAAGCTGCTGGCATTCCAACCCTCATCATCATTGATGCCCTTGATGAGTGCAAGGATGAAGAACCTGCATCTGCCATTCTTTCCATCCTCTCCCGTTACATCAAAGAGATCCCCAATGTCAAATTCTTCATTACTGGACGTCCTGAACCCAGAATTCACTCTGGATTTCGCTTAAAGGCACTCTTCCCCATCACAGAAGTGTTTAGGCTCCATGAAGTCAGGCCTGAAGTGGTAAACAGTGACATCAAACTCTTCTTTCAAACACAGTTAACTGAACTTTCACAAAAGCGAAGCGACTGCAACCTGACTGAAGATTGGCCAAGTTCATCTGAAATTAAAATTCTCTGTGAAAAGGCAGCAGGGTTCTTCATCTATGCTTCCACAATCATCAAATTTGTCACATCTAAGAATTGCACACCCACTGAACAGTTGAACCGGATCACCTCTCTTCCACAAAGCACCTCTCATGAAGGGAGGTCTGGGATTGACATCCTCTACACCCAGGTTTTGAAGGGAGCAATTGATGATGTGGATGTGGATGATGAGGAGCTCTATTCCTGTTTTAGGGCTGTGGTTGGAGCTGTATTACTTATGTTCAACCCTCTTTCAGCCAAGGCACTCTCAGACCTCCTTGGAGTGTTGAATGCCTCCACTACCCTCCGTTCCCTCCATTCCCTCCTCCTTGTCCCAACAAGTGAGGCTGGTCCTGTTTGTATCTTCCACAAGTCATTCCATGACTTCCTCATGGACCCAAGACGATGCACAGACCATCAGTTCTTTATAGACCCTCCAATTCACCATACCAAAATCTTACTCTCATGCCTCAAACTTATGAAGGAGAGATTGCAGAGGAATATTTGTAGACTGGATGCCTATGCCATCCCCAATGAGGTTGAAGATCTTGCAGATCGTAAGAAGGACTACATTGGAGATGCACTGGAATATGCATGTTGCTTCTGGACAAAGCACCTTCTGAGGGTCTCAACCAGTGACACAGGTGTTGGAGAAGTAGAGGAGGCAATCAACAAGTTCTTCACAACTTATCTACTGTTCTGGATTGAGGTTCTCAGTCTAGTGGGGAAGCTTGACACTGGTGTTCATGCCCTCAATGATATACAGCAATGGTATTCATTGGTAAGTTGTATGTGAAGCATCAGCTTAGAAACTCATATTCACATTCTGTCAGGCAGGGACTCCCTGTAAGTGGGTGGATGACAGCCAGTGTCTCCTCCTGGAATGGTTTGACACAATCCACAATTATCCTTCCCAGCTGTATCATCTTGCTCTCCCATTTTGCCCTTCCTCATCCTGGCTTCACATGAGCTATGCTGCAGAGCTCTCACAAGAGGTTATAGTGGTTGCAGGGCTTCCCACTGAATGGGGAATATGTTCCCGGACAGTTACATTAGACCACCTCCCACTGGCTCTCACATGCTGGAAAGATACCATTGCAGTTAGTTCAGAGAGTAACATCATCACTATTGATGGAATCACTGGCAGCCAAACAGCCATTCTTTCTGGGCACACTGATTATGTAAGATCTCTTGCATTCTCACCAGATGGGACATCACTTGCATCTGGGAGTAGTGATGATACTGTTAAGCTCTGGGATGTCCAGACTGGTGGGGTTGTCAAGACATTCTATGGCCACACTGCCTATGTTTCATCTGTTTCTATCTCAGCAGACTGCACTATGACTGCTTCAGGATCTGCAGACAAAACTATTCGTTTGTGGGATATTCAGACAGGGGAGTGTCATCATATGATAAAGCAACAGGACTGTGTGGACCACCTCAGATTTTCTCCCAGAGATCCTTGGCACCTCATATCTGTGTCTGGTGGTAAAGTCTGGCTGTGGGATGCCAATGGTCATGAGATCAATCAGATGTGTAATGGCTCCCACATTGCTTTCTCTCTTGATGGCACCTTGTTTGCTTCATGTCAAGGGGAAGATGTTGTGGTTCAAGACTCTGTTTCCAGGGAAATTGTAGCCATATTCCATGTGGCCAACAATGAGACCCATTACTGTTGTCTCTCCCCTGATGGCAGGCAGATAGCCACCATTGCAAACAACACTGTCTATATCTGGGAAACCACCAGCTCAGACTCCCGCCCCATCAAGACCTTTGTTGGGCACACTGGTACTATTACTTCTCTTGCATTCTCCTCTACCTCTTCACTTATCTCATCATCCTATGATAACTCAGTCAAGTTCTGGCAGATCAGTAATTCACCCACAAATCAAGTTGTAACTGATCTGGAGTCCACATCCCTCACTTCAGCTGAAATCAAGTCCATCACAATACAGGCAGAAGCTGGTATTGCTATCACAAGTGATTCAGATGGAGTTGTGAGGATTTGGGACATCTCAACTGGTCTTTGCAAGGCATCTTATCACACCCTAGCCAAAAACCCTCAGTGTTGTGATGTCCGGATGCTTGGCAGTAGCTTGACCTTTGTTTGGTATGTGGATGAGAAGCTTCATATGATGGGTGTGGAAAAGAGGAAACACTATCGGACAACAGATGCACCTAAACATGGTGTTTACAGCATCAAGCTATCAGGAGATGAATCAAAGGTTTTCTTCCTGCTCTGGTGGTCTATTCAAGCAAGGTCTCCATGGACAGGAGAGGTTGTTGGTGAGATAGAGCTTAAGCCTTTTGGACTGCAAAGATCCCTCACTGTGGATAGTTCAAGAGTCTGGATTCATTCCCCTTCATCAGTGCCCCTTGAATGGGACATTGACAACACAGGCCTATTCCCTATTGAGTTGTCTAATGCACCCATCCTCCACCCCATTGCTACCAAGTGGTGGGATATTGGTGAATATAGGATCAAGGATACAGTCAGTGGAAAGATTGTTTTTCAGTTGGCTGGGACTGTTGCAAACCTTGTTGATTCACAGTGGGATGGTTGGTATCTGGTTGTTGGGTATAAATCTGGGAAGGTTTTGATTCTGGACTTCATAAATATGCTCTTCCAGTAGATTCCTAGAGTGTGTACCCTGTTTACTCATACGTCGGGTTCCATGTACCAGGAGAAATGACAATGGTACACATGAGGGACCAAAGAAAAAGTGAAGAAAAAGAGAGAGATGGACCTTATAACCTCCATATTTAAGTTAGATATTTGAGTGGTGGAATGATCTATGTATGTGGAACACTATGTAGTCATTTCTTGGAAAAATTACTCTGGATTATTGGAATACCATATACTTGGGGGGGGGGGG
>Ga0307511_10007385_pt1 | contig 11059 bp, 8 predicted proteins | sample 13_EM_MG_FD_200266 | JGI IMG/M metagenome (GOLD analysis project Ga0307511, IMG submission 200266) | Populus trichocarpa ectomycorrhiza microbial communities from riparian zone in the Pacific Northwest, United States - 13_EM | ecosystem: Host-associated > Plants > Roots > Unclassified | place...
TTTTAATGTGGGATAAAAAAACTTTTTCGGTTTAAATACTTCAACTTAAAAGCTTAACATAATATCTTTTTAATGTGGAATAAAAAGTTTTTTAAAATATTCTTTTAAACTTTATTGTTTACAATATGTATAACATATATTTACATGGATTTTTTCATATGAAATATTAAAACTTTAATTTTTTTTAATTTTTCCGGGTTGATCTAGGTTGACCGATGAAACCCGGAACCCGGCCAAGGGGTCGGCTTTAATAACTATGCTCAATACCGAATAATAAAATTAAATATAAATTATATATTAAAGGATAAAATTAAAAAAAAAAACTTAAAGGATCTATTAATACAACAAAGCTTAGACGCATGCGTACGATGGGTTAATTTATTTATTTTTCTAGTCATTCACATTTTTGTTTTTTAAACAAATAAGTATACAAAGGAAAGGTGGTTTATTATCGCATTAAACATAATATCTTCCTGCTTTACAAGGGATAAATTATTATTTCTTTGTTTTTATTCGGGTATTCTTACATATTTTTAAAAAGTGAGATTAGTCATGTTCGGGGTTTGTGACTGCCCCTCCTAATAAATACGCTTTCTGGAAATCAAACTTGTGTTCTCATCCTTGTAGAGATATAACAGGGGATACATTTATTAACAAATACTTAAAAATGCAATTTAATTGTTTTGTTAATTTAAAGTTAAAAGTATGGAATCATTTCTTAAATTAAAAATGTAATAATTTGGAAGTAAACAGTGTGTTCATATCCTGCTTATATAACACCATAATAACACTTTGAAAAAAAAAAACATTGAAATTTCCAATTACAGAAGCTAACAACGTAGATAGGCTTGGCTCATACATCAAATACAAATCAGTGCCTGCCACGTGTTCTCTCTCAATACAAAATGAAGCCAAATCTGGAACTTTCCCGTTGGAATAATTATCTTTGATTTATCTTAATGTACTTTCTCTAGTTGTAATCACTTGCAAGATCATCATTTAATTATATATATATATATATATATATATATATATATATATATATAATGTATATTAGCGTTTGTTTGGTTATTATCTTGTAACAAAAGGGATAAAAACATTTAGGAACATGTCTTTTTATACTTTTTATTTTGAAAATACAAAAATTTATTTTAAAATTGTTTTTTTGTTTTTATTTTTTTTATTCTAAAACAATATTGAATGCATGAAGGCAGGTGCTCAGTTCGGAATGTATTTAATAGTTACAGTACTAAACAGTACCTTGATAAAGAAGAAAAAGGGTCGAGGAGGAAGTGGGCGAGAGCAAGTTAGATAGATTAGGGCACGTTACCCTCTGGACCCTTTACAGGATGTTCCAAAGAAAGAAAGACAACAAAAGATTTATGTTTTTTATTTCTTTGGAAATTTCCTAAACATCTGCTCTTTATTCTTTTTGTTGTTTCTTAATTCTTCTTCTTCTTCTTCTATCTTTCCATCCTTCCATGTTAGTTTGCTTAAGCAAAAAAGAAAAAAATCATACATGTGGTTAGGGTTTTCTCATGTTTTTCTTTTTCTACTTTTAACTGTCTAGCAGTAAACAATTTTCTTGTTAGGAGTATCTTTGTTGGGGAATCCGAGAGCACTCGAGAGACTAATTCTTGTACTTTTCCTTTCTAGAAACAGGAGTCAGAAAAGGCAGTTTACTGATTAAAGTAGTCTTTGTTGTTGATTTTGATTGATCAAACGGCTCTTTCTCACCTTCTGAATCTTTCTCACTATATTTTGGTATCTGGGCTAGGATCATCTAGCTAGTTCTTTGGTTTGTTCTTGTGGAAGCTTGAGGCAGTTTGGATTTAGTGTATCTATATCTGTATCGGGATGTCTCAAGAGATCATGGAAAGTAGGATGGTGATCAATGAAACTAGTAGTGCCTCAGAATCCACTCATGACACAACTTACACCAAGATTTTTGTTGGAGGATTGCCCTGGGAGACCAGAAAAGATTCCTTGCAGGGTTATTTTGAGCAGTTTGGAGAGATTATAGAAGCAGTTGTCATCGTTGATAGGAGCACAGGAAGATCTAAAGGATATGGCTTTGTAAGCTAGCCCTGCTGTTTTTAGCTATAAGACTTTTATAGGTTTGGCATGATCATGTATGTAATCAATTGTAGTTTTGTCATGTATGTGTTTCTTAGGTAAATTTTAAGGATCCTGATTCAGCAACAAGAGCTTGTCAAAATCCATATCCTGTTATTGATGGAAGGAGAGCCAACTGTAATCTTGCAGCCTTTGGTGCTAAAAAGAAAGGTCCAACTGAGCCTGGTCCTTGATTGATGCTTGCCTCCAGTAGCAAGTTCATAATTTTGGTTTATATTCTTATTCTATGTTTTGATAATTCTAACTATGTTCCCGTTTTTGTTCCTACTTTTTCCTTAAAGCTGCAGGAATTGATAGACTTGGACCTGCAGCACCAAGATTCATGGCACCATTAAACATTCATGGCCCTTCTGCATACTTCAATCAACAAATGCCTCAATATGCATCTCCTTATTCAGTTTACGGGTAAGGAAATTATCTTATTTGAAAAGAATTGTCTGACTATTTGTACTTCATTGTCTTCTGATCTTATTGCCTTCCTAATTTCAGGTATCCTATCCACCCACAGGACACTTCTGCAATGGTTGGTTTTTTTTGAAATAGCTCACTGATAAATGCTTGCATGCATGGACACAGGGCATCTTCACAATATAGAAGTTCTGATAGCTCAACAAGTTTCTTAACTGTCTTGCAGAATAATATTTACAGCGCATATGGAGGGAAATTCTATTACCCCGCCGCGGCATCAGGGTCCCCTGGAGTCTACCTGAATTATTACCCATTCTATGCTCAACATGGACAGAACAGCCCAAGTTACTACCCCAGAGTGATACAGAACTCTCAGCAATACAATGCTTTTGGGACCTTATCAAATCCTACTTCAGCTTCCTCACTACCAAATACCAGTTTAGTGTCTTGAGCAATCTTGTTTGTGTTGATGTTTCATGAATACGACACTAACATATGACAACATGCTATGTATGCAGAAGCAGCAGAAGCAAGACCTGCCGCGATAGCAGAACAACAGCAATGAGAGTACCAATAACTTTATCTGAACAGAAGTCATGGGCTTATTTCTTATAGTAAAATTAGTTCACACCATTTCAGAGTCAACTGGATGTAACAGAAATAGATTCCATAGAAGAAACTTCTGCAGGTTCTGTATAGTTTCCTCCTTGAAGACACACACACACCATTCATACATTTTGTCTGTCATTGATGGTTTATCATAGTAGTATCTTCCCCTTCTGCTTTAAATTTGTTCGTTCTGAGATGCAATATGCCATGAAAGTTTATATTCCATCGTATTTGCGACCATGAAGCTTATTGCAAAGTGATGTTTCATCATTTGGTTGAGATCAAAAGAAAAGATTGGATAGCTAGGCCATCAACTCTTTATGGATTTCTGATTCAACTATGGTTTCCAGCTTTCCATAATCAGTGTCCTATGTTTCAAACACAACATTGCTTTCAGCTCTTTGCTTGAGATAATTGTAGTCAGCCCTCCCAGGTAAAAGCTGCTAGTTTTCACAGTCTAGTGTTGTCGGGCTTTTGTCTGCCCTGTATACTTGGGCTTTCAATTCTTTCCCAAAGTTAAAACTTAGGAAACATGAGTGGACTCCAGGCCAAGCAGAACTCTCCCAGATATTGAAATCGTGACAAAGATTTAAGCTCAAGGCACACCATCATTCCCATGAAGCAGAAATGAGAAATCTATCTGCTAAAAAATATAATACGTAGTATATTTACATGATAAATCAGTTTTTTACTTGCAATGGTACTCAACTGGATTCAAAAGTGAATCAAGATGGCAAACTCAAATTGTGGGTTCTCCCTAGTTCAACTTTTATTTTCAGCTGATATTATCGAACTTACATTAAATTAAGTTCTTTTCCCAAAAGACAATCTTGAGCGTAATTAATTTTTTTATAGTTTTAATATACTAATATTAAAAAATTAAAAAGGATATTATTTTAATATATTTTTTACACGCATTTTCAAACACAACACGTGTAATTTAGCGATGGCCCAAGCTTTTGATTTCCTGGTGGAAGAAAATTTGTGTTTTGATGTCAAACCAAGCTCAGTTTGACAATTTCAAAACTCGAGTGGCTGCAAAGTTCTTTAAAAGGAATAAACAAGTAGTATGACAGACATCACGTGAGCTAAAAAGAATTTTATAAGATATCCATTATGTAACTAACTGGACCCTTCAGTGCCTGCAAGAGCCATCTCTAGCTCTCTGTCTTTGATGATGAGTGGAATACTAATATATTTTGTTCAACTTGCCACTATCCTCAAGAAAAAACTGGAAAGGCCACTGAACACAATTTAAAACTCCCACAAGAGTCCATGAACAAAGGAAAGCTTCAACAAGGTTAAGGTCTTTTCTTTTTCTTGAATTCAAAAATTGATGCCAAACACTTCCAACACTTGAGCCCTAGCCAAGAAAGGAAAACCATAGCCAAAACTAGTAAGAGGTGAAAACTTGAAAAGGAGTCAATCTCAATTGTCATGAAATATCCCAACAGTATTGAGTTCTCAAGAAATTCATCATGACATGCAACATATATAAAGCCATTCATATCCTTGAAATCCCATCCAACTCTATAGTCTGACAGACAAAATAAACGACCCCCCTGTAGGTAACAAAGATACCGGGCTAACATGCTAGGATATAGATATAAACGCCACAAGTACCTTCAAAAGATTTCAGTATCTATATATGTATTTATATAAATATATCTCTCAGCAGTTGATCAGTCCAGGAAGCATTAGGCATGATTCAGTTGAACAGTGGGCGAGGGATGCGAGGGCGAACAGGTGTTTTCGATGGGCTCACCCTGCATATATAAAACAAAAGATCGTTAAAAACACAAAAAGAACAATTTGTGAGGGGAAAAAGGAGAAACTGAACGACCAGCAAAAACAATGATAATCTGCCAAACTACCTTATTGGCAGTGATCCCAGAACCGCACCACTGCAGTTCAGTGCTGCAATTGCACCCTCAGCCTGCAAGAGTTGGAGGAACAGCATTATAGACATTCTCAACACATAGTACCATATTACACTCACAAGTCCACAAAATCAGGCCCAAACATGGAATACTCCAGCATGTTGCAGCTTAACTAACCAACAGAAATTGCAACTACAGCATAAAAATTAACAATAAGAATAAGAAAATAAAGACCATTTCAACTTCAAAAGATGCAAGGATGAGATCCTGAATGGTCAAGCCTAAACAGTTTCCAAATAGTCATGCCTAAACAGTTTCCAAATAGTCATGCCTAAACAGTTTCCAAAATGTTGAGCCTAAAATGTTTGGACCTAACTTCTATACTGTTATGGTGAAGAAGCGGTCAAGAATATTAAGCTGAGGCTATGACTTCACATAATGTTCCACTATGGCAGCAAGCAGTGTCATTGATAAGATACATATGAAATGTCCAACAATATTTGCATTCTGTTAGATATCACTCCAAGTTTTTAAACCCTGTGGCTGTAACTGAATCGTCAGAAAATGTAGATGGTGCTTTGCACAAATACAAAACCCAACATGTTGCAATGGGGTTTATACAAATGAGTTTGACGACTTCAACACCTTTGCACCAGTGGCAAAAAAAATGAACTCAGCCACTAGTGAGAATGAGGATGTCACTCCTGTTTTCAACTCTCCATATCCAAGAAAAGGCTTAAGCTTTTGTGGGGTGGTGGAATTACAAAGTTAGGAGAGTGGCGTTATCAGCACCTGCATATCCTTGCTTCAAACAAGCACAACAAAGGCAAAGCAATCCACCATCTTGAGTATCCTAGGGGATTGGCTGTCTTGGCACACCACACAGGGCCTGACATGATATATGCTCTGAGCACTTGGAAGTACCCCAGTCATCCCAGAAAGGGAACATTGGAATACTTACAAGAATGTTCTAAGATATCTTAAAGGTAGGATTCTATAGAGCAGTCCTTGATGGAGTACAGAGGATCACTATTTTTAGATCCATCTAATACTCTTTACAATTAGCAGTGTGAGATCAAAATCTTTTAATGTGTACATAACCAGGTTTTTGGTCGGGGAAGATCACTCCTAATGGACTTGCTGATCAAAGGGTGGAAATGGGAATGCCTCCCCAAGGTAGACATGGGCTTGATCCTTGGAGCACCCAAAGGCCAGAATCACGCATATGGCTCAGGCATGCCAAGCTTCACTATCATTTTTTAATAAAAAAGTTTAGAAACTAAATGTTATGTATAATTATTTAGTTATCGAAGCTTACAAACTATTGAATGAAAATGGGCTAAGTCTGAAATCAGGCAGTGGGCTAATTCTAAAGGTGTAAAGACAAACGAAGAATTGTAGGACAAAGTGAGAGGCAAAATAAAACAAAATAGATTAAAGGAGCTTAGAAAAGTGAGTAGTAGTGTGCAAACCAAGACAAACTAAGCATTCCCAATAAAGTAGCAGATTGGCAATGCCTGGTAATCAATTTTTTTCCTAAAATTAAGAGCTCTAATTTACTATCCGAGTCAGTCACAAGCACGTGCACACTCAGAGGGAGGGTTCTCCTAAAGTCAAAATGGGAAGGCATTTCCCAGTGTTGTAGAATTGACACCTCTATATAGATCCACTCCAAGACCGACACTGGAGAAACAGATCCAAAATGGTGATATGATGCAAAGACAGGTTTCACAACCAAAGAAAGCAGCATGAAGGGTCAATCTAAGACCAGCTTTCACAACCATGGTTAAAAGGATCCCAAAAAGAGAAATCTAAATTGACATCAGTTAACTCCAAGACTGACACTGGAGAAACAGATCAAAAAATGGTGATATGATGCAAAGACCATGCTTCACACCCAAGGAAAGCAGTGTGAAGGGCTTGCGACTCCACAACCCTTAAAATTTCCAACCCTGACTCTTTAGTGCCCATTTTACATATAGAATGACATAAAAGAAAAGGGAGAGGGACAACCAAAAAGGGAGGAGGTTAAGACTGAATGAACTAATAAATCATGGTTGAATTTACAAGTGACTCATGATTCAACAAAAGGGAAGCCGCGACATTTCCTACCACGGTAACCCCAAACCTTTTAATTACATCAGGCCCAACATAAACAACCAGAACACCAACAACTACTACAATAGAAATCTAATCAAAATTTTCAAATCCATTCAACTAAATTGCATTTTCCACAATCGATTTATGAATGGACTCATTTAAGGCCACAACCAATGTCTAATTCTATTATATGATTTTGTGCAATTAAAGAATCCTCAGTGAGCCACAAAATTTAGTTACTGATCTTCTGTAGCCGAGGTTAAACTAAAGTTCTCCAAAAAGCCAAATAATTCTAACATCAAAGGTGGCGCTTCTTGTAACCCTATCAGTGCCAATTCCAACACAGCATCATCATATCTCAATTAAAGCTTTATATGTGGTTCATATGCAACCTCTAAATATATGTTGCATCAGCATTTCTTAGCATTCTCACAGAATATACCAGATTGCAACTTCTGAACATTTCTTAAATGAGAGCCCTTATTAAACAATAGAAAGTTTGATCCAGTTTTACATGCTATAAAAATGCACAAATACTAGCAAGCAGAAAGGAGATTGTTTCAACAAGAAAAAAGAATGAAACAAGATGCTTTTTCAAACAATGGTTCCAGGAAAATCAGGCACATGGGCCCAACAGTTGAAGGAAAGCAAATGGCTAAGAATACAGAGAAATTGAGGCCACATGAGATTCCAGGAATAACTCTACATTATGAATGGTTCTAAACTTGTTCAAGATGCATGAGACATGGCATATATATTAAACCAGTAACATATGGATGCTAAAAAGTCAGCACGCAAAGATCAAGAGTACATAGGTAATTACCACTGCAAACTCAACGAAAGCAATGCGGGTTGAATGATGATAATCTCCAAGGAGCCTCAAGCGATGAACCTATACAAAACAAGATGTACAATAAGGTATAGCCTGCAATCCAAGACAAGCAATGTTTGCAAGTTTGTTATATAAGCCACTACAGACCTCTCCGCAAAAGGATTCAAAGAAGAGCTTGACATCTGCCTGGGTGATCTACATTAATTGAAATCAAAGAAATCAGGAAAAATGTTCCAGATATCACTCTTAAAAACATTAGCAGATATCATGTAACTTCCAAATATTACCTTTTTGTCAATATTTGTACAATAAATAGTCCTTGCACATATCTCACGCTCGTCTTCAGACTGAGGATCATGATTATGTCAGAAAGTTAGGTAACAAAACAGAAATTTAAGACAAGCACCATTCTGTTGATATGGTTTCTAAAGTAGATGATTAGGTATCATTTATTGCACAAAGTCCTCACCCTTGGCAAAAATGTTGGGTTAACAGGTGCAATAGCAGTTTTTGAAGGCAGCACTCTTAGTGGGTAATATCCAAGAACTGTCCCTGACAAACTTAATGCAGTCCTGGCATCCTCTGCAAGCACATTTGATTGCTAAATCAACATAGCTAAACTCATCCATTGAGAAAAATAAGATGTATGAGCTGTTTTGAAATTACCTTCATCAGTAAACTCAACAAAGGCAAAACGAAGAACAGAGTTAGGGTCACCACATATACGACAGTCAACAACCTTTGTCCCAAAAAAACAAGAGGAAATCAATCAGAAACATATTCCACCATCAGCAATTAGTAAAATGAAAGTCTCACGTATGAGAGAAAACAAGGCCAGTTACCTGTCCACAGTGAATAAAGAGCCCCGCAAGCTGCTCTTCAGTAACCTGTATTCAATCACATGGAAACAATGATCCCAAAATCAGTGTACAAACAGCCATGAAGACATGAAGAAACCTAACAAAAAGAGATAATACAAGAGACAAATGCAGCTGCTTACCTGTTGATCAATGTCAGAAACATATACAGTCTTCCTGATTATCTCCTCTTGCTGAGCCATACTTGTCCTGCTGTTCATCCTTCGCCTCCCTTGATTAAAGTTCTTCTTCTGTAACAAAAAAATACCAGAAAAAAGTAAAAACTAAAACACCACTCCATGACCACATAACAATAAGAAACAGTATTGGTAGTCAGTTTATTCCATTTCAGCAGCAACCACAAGACAGCAACAATCCAAACAAAACAAAAGGTACCATTTTATCAGCAACTACATGACAACTAAAACCAAAAAACAAGTAAAAAGAGGAAAATAAAACATACCCTTCTATTAATAGGTCCATTGGCATTCCCGTTAATGGTTTGCACTACAAAATTGTTAGCATTAATGCCAAACCCGTTACCAAAGTATCCATGATGATTAGCGAGTGAAGGAGGCACAAACTCTTCGGCCATAGGATTCAGCTTTGACAGCATCTCCACCAAATCATTCATATCATTCACCTCATTAGATTTAGACTTTTGATGACGAATCTGATCATCCCCATAGCCACCAGACTGATTCATATCAAACCCATTTTGCATCTGGGCCCCATTAGTCTTTCCATTGCTTAAACCCCCAGCCTCACCAGACTTGCCGTTAACACTCTGATGATCATTGTTTTGGCTTTGAAAGTTTGAGTCTTTAGTATTACTGAAACCCACTGATTCGTTTCTGGGTTTTGATGATGTTCTCTCAAGATCATTGGTCTCTGACGACACTACAGTGTTGTCAAAGTTTTGACCAGCGGTTCCATTCCTAACTCCAGCATTCTCAGCAACAGCCATGATCGATCAATCAATCAAACAAACAACACTAGACCCCTCTTTCTCTCTCTCTGTATCCAAGACACAAAAAAGATCCCTCTTTTTCTTCAGATTTCTCTGTAAAGTTCACGACTTTTTATCAGAAACCAATCAAGTCCCAATTTTTATCACATAAATGAAAATTTTAAGATAAACCCAGATTAAAAATAAAAAAAATAATAAAAAACATACCTGCTTGGTTTCCCTTATCTAAACCATTTCCATTTGATGCTAAAGAGAGAACCCAGTTGAGAATTATATGTACAGGAATGAGAAAACAAGACGAAACCCAGTAAAGATGTGTAAAACAGAGAGCACCTTTTACTTTATTAGATTACTATTTTGATGCATTAATTTTAGTGTTGATGATTCTCTTTGTAGATATAGCTGTAGAGAGAGAAAGAAGAAGTAGATGGAGAGAGGAGAGGGGCGTTCTTTGGATCGTCCGTTTATGCCTTCTTGGACCTTCTTTATGTACCATTTTTTTTTTTTTTTTTTGCAAAATATAATTACGACATACTTAACATTTTCCAACTTTACTACAACATTAGAAGATGACAATGGTGTCCCAATATAATGATGACCAGACCCATGCTTTGTTCCTTTTTAGGTTCCAATAACACCAATGTCTGGATGGGTTGGATGTTTCATGGATGATGTCCAAAAAGGTATTTCTGATTTTAATAGTTATCTTTTCATCAAAATCCTAGTGATAAATCCTGGTCGACTTGGGTTAATATAGAATCTAGATTGATTATACAAGTCGACTTGAAACCAACTAGTTTAATATTTATATTAATCTAAATAAAAAAAATAAAAAATTTAGTTGACACGGCCAAAAATCAAAGTCGACCTCATCATCCTATTGAGTCAGGCATGACTTAGTTAAAATTATTAATTTGTTAATTTTTTTCTTGAAAAAAATTGGTCAAGAAGATATCGTTTTGATTTAAAAAATAAATAAATTGAGCCGAGTCGATCCTCCTAGCTCGTGATAAGAAGTTCACCCTTGTAACTCGTTATAAGATGTAAGTTTTAAAACTTTGATACAAATATCAAGCTTTTTTTAAATAAAAAAAGATACGAAGGTGAGAGGATTAGGTGAAGTTATGTGCATACCATCTATGTATCAATTTGGTATATCTCTATTTGTAGCTACTAGTTAAATAGGATTTGAATCCTAAAATTGTTTATTTAATCTCTATTGATTATTTGCTTCTCTTTTTTTTTTTTCCTTTTAGTTGGAAGGTGG
>Ga0307511_10007387_pt1 | contig 11058 bp, 11 predicted proteins | sample 13_EM_MG_FD_200266 | JGI IMG/M metagenome (GOLD analysis project Ga0307511, IMG submission 200266) | Populus trichocarpa ectomycorrhiza microbial communities from riparian zone in the Pacific Northwest, United States - 13_EM | ecosystem: Host-associated > Plants > Roots > Unclassified | place...
TCCTGGTCTTCTCGAACGCCTCAAACCATTGCTCCACCTGGCGGTGGTCCGCTTTCAGCAGATTCACAGCATCGAGTGCCGCTCGTCTCGATGTTGATTTCTTGTTGGCTTTTCGTTTTGCCATGGCTCACTCTCCTGATTGCGAAATACAGTTGTGCCGAGGTTGAATCACGCGCGCGGCAGCGCGGCCGACCGTGGGCACTCATAACGTCCGATTGAGCTCGATGTTCCTTTGGCATTCACCAGATCTACACCAGATCTACACCAGGCGATCCAACGCGCAGATATCCACAGGCTTGACGAGCTGTCCGTTGAAACCTTCCTGCCGGCAGCGGCGCTCGTGCGCGGGTCCGGTCAGCCCGCTGAGCGCATAGACTCTCGTCTGTTCAAACCCGTCAATTGCTCGCAGCTGACCGCAGACGGCGTAGCCGTTGAGACCTGGCATTTCGATGTCGAGGAAAACGACATCCGGCCGAAACTCACAGGCCATGCGAACAGCTTCCCTCCCGTCCCCGCAGACGTGCACGGAATGAGCTGCAAGCTCCAATAGTTCACCCAGTGACGTGCGGGCGTCCGGGTCGTCATCTGCAATGAGAACTGATTTCCCGCCAATTTGCGCTGACCCGGTGTGGTGGCTACGCTCGTGCCAGGGCTTGCTGTCGCATGGATTGCCATGCACTGCGTCAGTTGTCTCGGGAATTTTCACTACATACAGGGTGAGGTTCCCGGCCCCGGGAAACAATGCCAGGCAGCCTCGTTCCCGTGTCAGTGGTCACTGACACGGGGAGGTCAGGGCCAGCGCCCAGGTGGCGTTCCGGGCGCACGGTGCGATGACCGATTATTGTCTGTCGTACACCGAGACTTCATCGTGGTGAACGCCTTTGGGATCGGTCGCTTGGGTCGAGAGCGTCAGGACTTTTCCATCAGCAGACAGTGTACGGGTGGTTGTCCCGACCGCCTTGCCGTCCTTCTTCAAGGTGCTCTTGACGGTCGTGCCGTTGACCCGCTTCAACGACAACGAGTCAAAGATCGGCGAGCCTGTGTAGGGATAGTCTTTGCCGTCATACTGAAATGTCGTTTGAATGGAGATCGGGGAGCCATCTGCAGCCACTCCTTTGACTGTCATGGACAGACCCTGCGCGGTCTGCACATAGGTTCGCGTGCTCGACTTGGGTGCGGGACCGGGGCTGAATTTGGATTTCGCGAGATTGAGTGTCCAGGTCCCGACCACGGGATCGGGAGCGCCGGCCGCGCCTGCCAGCCCACTGAGACCTACGGTGAGAAATGCTCCCACGAACAGCACTAGTAACTTCGCTCGCATGATAGTCCCCCCGACGGAGTTTGATGTTGTTGCGTCGTGCCCGGCAGAAAGTCGCTGTGCCGGGCCGCGATTCAGTATGCGCTCTATCAGCACGCGTGGAATGCTGCATCGCAGCGCAAGATCAACTATCATGGGCCATGTTTTCAGCCATCAGGGGCACAGCGGACTGATTTTGGGCATCGCCCCGCGCACTGCGGCCCAGCCAGCCCCGAGCGTAGCCCGCTTGCCCGAGACGACGGCGACCAGGTAGGCCGGCTTGTCCGGGATGACTGACATGAAGACATGTGTTTTTTCAGTGGTCAGCTGCAGCCCTTCGAGCATACGGGTCTGCTTGTTGCCGCTGTACTGGGAAAGCATGTCTTCGATTACCGTGACATTACGCCCTCTGAACATTTCCACGACCGAGGCCGCCATTGTATCGAGCAGGGAGGTTGGCAGGTCAGGCGACAGGTGGGCAACACCAATCAGCAGACCGGACTCCAGGTCGATGACGGCACAGCCGATTCCATCGGGAAGGGCGCTGACGACTTCCGCGCAGATTTGATTCAAGTCCGCCATGAGTGGGTTACCCGCTGGTTGCCGAAAGATCGATCGCAAACTCAGAGCATATTCCGGCCAGTTCGGCCGCCGCCCTGCGGCTCGACGCGAGCAACGCACCAAGGTTCATTCCCTGGCGTGCAACTGTCGTCAGTGTGAGAAGGTTTCTGGCATCGCCGACCCGCAGCAGCACGATCGTGCCCGCCTCCGCGGAGGACACGGTGACATGGCTGCTCGGCTTGACGTTGAGCTCGCCTCCCAGTGCCTCGCTCAGGGCCAGCAGCGAGCTCGCCATTGAGGCAACCCGGTTGCCGCCAAATTCTCTGCGGCAGCGGTCGAGCATCAACCGGCCGTCGGTAGTAGCGACGAACGCGGCCACCAATTCCGGTGAAGCCGCCAGAAGCCGATCCAACAATCGGCGGCACAACTCATTCTGCCCGTCAGTGAGAGTGAACGTATTACGCAACGGCATATTCCAGGACCGAGAGGAAAGCGTCCAGCAGACGCAGCACATCCTTCTTCTCCCTGGCGTCTACTTCCAACACAGGCATGGCGCAGTTCTTCTGCGCGAGCAATTCGAAATATGCTCCCAGCGCGGGTCCCTGCTCGGACCGGGTGATGCCGACTACGGCCGCCGCGCTGTCGATCAGCTCCCGGAAGTTATCCACGTAGATTGACAGGTCCGCCAGCGGGTCGCGCCGGGTGTTGTCAATCAGAATGATCAGGCCGAGGCTGTTGGCAGAAAGAATCTTCCACATGAAGTCGAAACGCTCCTGTCCGGGCGTTCCGTATAGAAAGACTGTCTGCCCGTCGGCCAGCGTTATCTCGCCGTAGTCCATGGCGACCGTAGTGGCCTCCTTGGTGTTCGCAATCTCATCGGTGGCGGCAACGTCGGTGTTGACGGGAGGGAAATCGCTGATGGCCGCGATCGCCGTGGTTTTGCCTGCCCCCGGGGGGCCGGCGAAAATCAGTTTCAAGGGTGGGGCGCCCGGACTCATATTCCCAACCGCTCCCGCAATCTCGCCACGATATTGCGGCCGGCGAACGCCATGCCGGAACCAACGGATTCACGGGCCGCCACCTGCCGCATGAGGCCGGAGCGGTAACTGGCGTTCACGAAATCGGCGGTCGTGCCGCTGTCGATACCTGTCATTGCGATGATTCCATCGAAAGCAACTGCCTGTTTGACCAGCAGCCCCGCCAGCCGGAAGAAACTCGGGGAGTGTTCTTCCATGTCCGGCCACGCTGTGAGTTGGACGGGGCAGGAACGGCTCAGCGGCGGCAGCAGCTCGCCGTCGGAACACGCCAATGCGCTGAACCATTGCAGCCGGGTCAGTGTCCTGGGACGAACGCGTTGCATCTGCTCCCTGAATTCCTGGCGCGATACGCGCTGGATTTGCTCCGGTTGCAATGGCAGGCGCAGAAAGTGTCGCAGGCGGGCCAGCGCCGTGCCGAGCAGGTATTGCCTGAGCTGCGGATCGATCCACAGGTCATCCTGGCCATCGTCCCTGTCACCGGGCAGGAGAATGCGCACTTGTGAGTTGATGGTACCGCTCTCCAGCAGGCTGATGAGTTGTTTACCTGTTGCGGGGGAAGTTGCCACCAACTGCGCATGCGTTCCGGTGAGCATTCTGTCCGGCTGCGCCGCTTCCGCAGCCTGCTTCGTTTGATACGACACCTCGCTCAATACCGCCAGCAGAGCTGGGCCACGCAATGGCTTGCCGAGCAGCAATGGAGCTTCAACTGCAGTGCGCGAGAATACGATGCATCGTTTGTGCGCCCGCAGCGTTTCCCAGCGCTTCCTGCCGGCCGCTTCATCGACGTCGATCAGATGCAGGTCGGCGTCATCGTCATCGCAGCAAAGCTGACATTCCCGGCTCAATCTGCTGCGATACAGCAGCAGCAGTGAGCGCAGCACATCGAGATCCTTTCTGGACAGTTCGTGCGCCGCCAATGTCATTGGAGTGCTAATCATCTCCTTGGGTCCCGTGTGGCGTCCCATCTGCAAATGTTTGTGCGCTGCAACTGGTAACAGGCGCGCAAATACCAACAGGTCAGCTACGACGTGTCAAAGTACGAAAGGACGGCGGCCTTTGCAAACATTTAATCATGGCGACATATAGTATCGTCCGGTTATGTTGTGTCGCGACCGGCCGATGTGGTTTATTGGGAGGTCCGTCGCGCAATTGCATGCCGCGCTGGTGGGCACGCAGACGTTCGGATCAGGAAGGAAGAATTTAATTGTGGAGCGATTGCCGATGGAAGCCGATGCACTGCTGTCCGCTGCTCTGAGCGCCATTTCCCGCGCGCAAATCGCGGCGCTGATCGACCTGCCTTCGGGCATGTTCTGCGCCGTGCAGCCGGAACCCGCCGATACTGCCGGCCTCGACCTGTTTGCCGCGACTGTTAAGGAGATCTACGATAGTGAGTTCGCCTCCGGGCTGCGGACTCCACTGTTGAGCGCGACCGCTGACGCGCCGCAACAGCGGGTGAACGTATTTGTCGTTTCAGGCGACGAGATGCTGCACGTCCTGGTACGGTTGCAGGCCCAGCCGCACCTGGTGCTGGCCGTCACCTGTCCGGCCTCTTGCAACATCGGCATGTCGCTCGTGAGAGCCCGTCATCTGGCACAGACATGCCGGGTCGAAGGTGTCTGACCTGCGCAGTCGATGTTGGATGGAAAGTTCCGATGATCCGGCAAAATAACCCACTCGAGGCAGGTCGGTGTTCTTAGATCGGAAGAGTCGCGAGCTGGTGCTGCGCGTGGCGTACGCCGGGCAGCCGCTGTCAGGCAAGACACAGTCTATTCGCGCCTTGGGTCCGTTGCTCAAAGGCACGGCGATGCCCGCAGATGTGTTTTCGCCGAACGAGTTGTACGGGCGGACGCTGTATTTCGATTGGGCCGGCTATCTGGGCGGCTCCTTTCGTGGTAACCGCATTCGGTGCCAGATCGTCACCGTTCCCGGGCAGGAAACGCTGCGCCGGCGTCGACAGTGGCTCGTCGAGAGATCCGATGTCGTCGTCTTTGTAGTGGACTCCGAAGCGCATCGGCTGTTGGACGGTCACGCGAGTTATCGAGAACTGCTGCCGTGGCTGGAACGGAACGGGCGCGCTCCGATACCCGTTGTTTTCCAATGCAACAAACGTGATCTGCCGTCGGCAGTTGAGCTATCGCGGATTCGCGATGCGCTGGGCATCGGAGCGAGCGAGAGTTTGTTTGAGACCACGGCTACTGATGGCAGGGGTGTTCGCGCCGTGTTCGTCGGTGCCATGCGGGCTGCGGTTGCTTACGCGGACGCACTGGATGACCGCGCGCTGACTCAGCATCGGCCGGACGCGGCGAGTGGCGAGCAGATGCTCGAACTGATGCAACGGGTGGAGTCAGGTGAGCCTGAGCACGTCGCGGCTGACGCGTTGCAAGCAGGCGGTATCGCGAAGTTGCGCGAAGCCGAAGGCGCTCGCAAGGCCGATGAGGCGTACCGCGCGGGGCGAGAGCGTGAAGAGGAGGTCGCTCGCCGGGCCGAGGAGGCCCGTAAGGCTGAGGAAACTCGCAGGGCCAACGAAGCGCGCAGCGCCGAGCAGGCGCGTGAGCGCGTCGAGGCACAGCACAACCAGCAGGCCATCTTCGAGAAGGCACGCCGGGAGGCGCAACAACAGCGTCATTCGGCGGCCGCTGGCCGATGGTCCGGGGACGGCCCGCGCCCCGCTGTCATGCCCGCTGCCGAATGGCGCAAGTTGCAAGTGGCAGCTAAACCGGCCGGGGAGAGCGCTCCGACACTCGAGCCGCAAGTCCCGCAGCCTCAAATCCCTCAGCCGAAAATTCCCGGGCCACAAACCAGTGTGGCTCAACCTACATTCACGTTCTCATCCACAAGCCCCGCTACGTCGGCCAACGACGTGGAACCGCCACGCCCGCGAGTACTGCGAATCAATTTGGACCAACATGTGGGCCCACGACCGGCAGTCATGCCCGCATCGGCCTGGCGCGCGAGATTGAAAGCCAAGGAGGATGCGGCGCTACCCTTAACATCGGTGCCCACTGAACAACCGCTTCCGGAGACTTCGGCCGCCGATGGTGCGATCACCGTTGTGGTTCCAGTGCTTACCGAGCCGGTGCTCGAGCCCGCAACACCGGAAAACACAACCAACGCGGCCGATAGCGCGGCAGCCGAGTACGAGTCCGTGATCCTGCCGCGAGTCAGCCCGGCTGCAGAAGATGCATGGCCCGCCGAAATCTGGAAGGACCTCGGTGTGAAGCTTCATGCCGGGCCGCGGGAGGCGGTCTGGCAGGACGGAACATGGAGCGGCGAGATTGCGCCTGACTGGCGTGCCAGCAGCGCTAATCTGTTCGGCGATCGGGAGACTGCGCACGAAGCACTGGCCATCGAGATAACGCGACGCGAACGGCTGGAGCAGTTTGTATGGCCGCATCGTTGCCTGGTGTTGTGTGCGGATGATTCGGACTACTGGCGCTTGTGGGAAGCAGTGCTCAATGCTCCGACGCTCGAGTTGATTCTGCAGCGGATCATGACGTTGGGAGTGCAAGTCCCGCTGCTGCAAACGGCAGGAAAACTCGTAGCGATTTCGCAGGCCTACCTCAGGGCCTGCAATTTCCTCGCCGGCGCGCCGGAAGGCCTGTTGGCAACCTTCAGGTCTATTGCGCCTCATACGGGACGATTCGTCTACAGCGGGTTTTTGAACGCCGAGCCCCTGGACCAACCTGTGCCGCCGCGCGACGCGATGATGGCGTTGGAAACCGAAATACGGCTGCATCTCACGCGGGAGTCCGCACGGTCGATCGACGTACCGGGAGTGTGCCGTGAGCTGGAGAAGCTGCTTCAAGCGGGTGCCCAGAAGCAGATCGTTGAGTTGCTGAGCAGCGTGCTGCTCGGGCATTGAGCGCCGGGCGTGAGCTCAACGTGTCATTAGTTGAGGAGTGGTAAACAGCATGGCGAACTTATTGTGGCTGCAGGGAGGCGCGTGTTCCGGAAACACCATGTCCTTTCTGAACGCCGAAGAGCCCAGTGCGTGCGACCTGGTTACTGACTTCGGGATCAACATTCTGTGGCATCCGTCGCTCGGCATGGAGTTGGGCGACAATCTGCAGAAGCTGCTGCGCGACTGCGTGTCGGGCGCCACGCCGCTCGACGTTCTCGTCTTCGAGGGCACGGTAATAAACGCCCCTGGAGGCACAGGCGAGTGGAACCGCTTTGCCGGCAGGCCGATGAAGGACTGGCTGGATGAGCTGGCCGGTGTAGCCAACTATGTGGTCGCGGTCGGCGACTGCGCGACCTGGGGAGGCATTCCCGCCATGGCGCCCAACCCGTCGGAGTCACGAGGACTCCAGTTTCTGAAGAAGGCGCGCGGCGGCGCGCTGGGCCCGGACTACAAAAGCAAAAGCGGTCTGCCGGTCGTCAACATTCCCGGTTGTCCCGCCCATCCCGACTGGATCACCCAGATCCTGGTAGCCGTGGCTACCGGCAGAGTGCACGACATCACCCTCGATGACCTACAGCGCCCGCGTACGTTCTTCGCAACCTACACGCAGACTGGCTGTACGCGGAACATGCACTTTGCCTGGAAGGTATCCGCAACCGAATTCGGGCAACGCAAGGGCTGCTTGTTTTATGACCTGGGTTGCCGTGGCCCGATGACCCATTCACCCTGTAACCGCATCCTGTGGAATCGACAGTCGTCGAAGACCCGCGCCGGAATGCCCTGTCTGGGCTGCACTGAACCGGAGTTTCCCTTCTTCGACCTGGCGCCGGGCACGGTGTTCAAGACGCAAACGGTCATGGGCTTGCCGAAAGAGCTGCCCGGGGGTGTGGACAAGTCGGGTTATATCAAGGTCACCGCGGCCGCCAAGCTGGCGGCTCCTTCGTGGACCGAAGAAGACATCTTCGTCGTCTGACCCGCCGCCTCGTGCAGCGTCGCGCTAATCAACACATTGGAAAGTTTTCATGCCACAAAGACAGACGCTCGACATATCACCCGTCGGACGCGTGGAGGGCGATCTGGATGTCCGGGTCGATATTCAAGACGGCTGCGTGGTGGACTCCTGGACCTCCGCCGAATTGTTTCGCGGCTTCGAAGTCATTCTTCGCGGCAAGGACCCACAAGCGGGTCTGGTCGTTACGCCGCGGGCCTGTGGAATCTGTGGGGCTTCGCATCTGACATGCGCCGCGTGGGCGCTCGACACCGCCTGGGAGACCGAGGTGCCGCGCAATGCCATCCTGACTCGCAACCTCGGGCAATTGGCCGAGAGCCTGCAGAGTTTGCCGCGGCATCACTATGGTTTGTTCCAGATCGACTTCACCAACAAAAACTACCGCAACAGCCCGTTCTACGCGGAGGCGGTCCGGCGCTGGGCGCCGTTTACCGGCACGAGCTACGAAGTAGGGGTCACCCTCTCCGCCAAGCCGGTGGAGATCTATGCCCTGTTTGGTGGCCAATGGCCACACTCGAGTTACATGGTTCCCGGCGGTGTGATGTGCGCGCCCACCTTGAGCGATGTCACACGCAGTTGGTCGATACTCGAGTATTTCAGAAAGAACTGGATCGAGTCATTGTGGCTGGGTTGTGCGCTGGAGCGCTACGAGGAAATTCGCAGCTACGATGATTTCATGGCGTGGCTGGACGAAAAGCCCGGGCACGCCAACTCCGATCTGGGCCTGTACTGGCGCATGGGATGCGACGTGGGTGTCGATCAGTATGGCGGCGGTTTGCGCAGATTCCTTTCATGGGGTTACCTGCCGCACGAAGACCAGTATCAGAAGCCCACGATCGACGGGCGCAGCCGCGCTGTGATCATGAAGAACGGCATCTACGACTTCCACGACGACAAACACTACCCGGCGCCGCAGGACGCTGTGCGCGAATCCATTCAGCACGCGTGGTACCAGGAGAATGCCGACACAGTGCATCCTTTCGATCGCGTCACGAATCCGGTGCAAAAGAACACACGCGATTTCCAGGGTAAGTATTCATGGTCGACCGCGGTCAGCCATGCCGGCCTGGGACGCTTGGAGGCTGGGGGGCTGGCACGGCAGCTCGTGGCAGCCAATCCAGACGGGGAAGCCTGGCAGCATCATGACCCGCTGGTTCTCGATATGATGAAACGCATGGGCGGTCCGAGCCTGCTGCTGCGGCACTTCGCGCGCATGCACGAGTTGGTGAAGTTGTACAGGCAGGCCGAACGGTGTCTGCGCGAGCTCAGGCTCGATGAGCCGTTCTACATCAAGCCGCGCGAAAGGGATGGCCGTGGCTGGGGCGCGACCGAGGCGATCCGCGGTGCGCTGTGTCACTGGGTGGAGGTCAAGGACGGCAAGATCAAAAACTACCAGATCATTGCGCCGACGACCTGGAACGTCGGTCCGCGCGATGGGGATTCCAATCGCGGGCCGATTGAACAGGCGCTCATGGGCATTCCCATTCGCGACCCGAGCGATCCTGTGGAGGTAGGGCATGTCGCACGCTCCTTCGACTCCTGTCTCGTATGCACGGTCCACGCGCACGATGCGCGGACGGGCAGCGAGCTGGCGCGATTTCGTGTCGGCTGACGCCGCGCCGTTGCATCCTGTGCGCAACACCTCACATCGAGTCGCGCGCAATGACTCGAGCCGGCGGGGGCGTTCTCGTTCGTGGCAACTTCAATGAATCCCTCGATAGCCCTGCAGCAAGTCGAAAGCGCACTTGCGGCGGCAGATTGGGGGAACGCGGCGACGCTCGACAAAGTCGCTATGTTGGTCGAGATCGCCACAGGACTACAGGTCCGGCCAAAGAGCCCGGACGATTTGCTCGGGGCGCTGCGGTTATACGAGCGCGCTCAGGAATTGTGCCCGCCGGACGCTGTGTTGCTCGCGGCTCGTGTCGGGGCCAAGCGCGCGACGGCGTTGCAAGCATTGCCGGGTGCGACGACGGCACAGCTCGAGGAGGCGATGCTGGCTTTTGATCGCGCGTTAAAAGTACTCAATGGCCACTGCGCCGCCGAGGAAATCGCCGAGCTGGAGATGAACCTGGGCTTGTCCAAGCAGACACTGGCGGCGCACGGAATCAGCCGGGTCAACGACAGTGTTGCGCACTATCACCGCGCTTTGCGTACTTTCACGCGTGAATCCTATCCCGCCGAGTACGCAACGTTGCACAACAATCTCGCGACGGCATACCTTGCGATGCCTGCCAGTGATCCGAGCGGCCGCCTGCGCGAAGCACTGGCCGTGCAATCCTTCGAGGCTGCATTGCAGATCGTTACGCTCAAAGACCATCCGGGCGAATATGCAATGCTACAAAATAACCTCGGCAACGCGCTGCAAAACTCCAGCAGCGGGCATCCCATTCAAAACCGGTTGCGTGCAATCGAGGCCTACGAGGAAGCTTTGCAGGTGCGCAGCGCGTCCAACCAGCCGGGCGCCTACGCCAATACCGTTGCCAACCTGGCATTGTGCTTGTCGAACCTGCCCGATGATGTGGCGCAGCCCGAGCGCGGCAACGCCAATAACCTCGAGCGTGCGCGGCAGTTGTATGTGCAGGCGTTGGAGATTTTCCGAGCGAGCGGCGAGGAGGCCAAAGCCGCTGCGGTGGAGGACGCACTGCGTGAGCTGGCAGAAAGCCGTGCCGCCGAGTCTCATTTCCCTTCATACCCGCAGGAGATCCCAGGATGACCCGATGGGAATCCCAGATCCGGACAAACTTGTCCGACAGCACCTACGCGCAGTGCCTGAACAAGTTGCTGCAAACGGCGCCTGGTACTCTACACGCCGCGTTGGTCAACACTCTCTACGAGGAAGGCCACGTCAGTCTCGAAAACGGCCGCGCGGCGGATGAGCAGGCTGTTGCCAACACCATCGGGCTCGCGGTGCAGCTATTTGCAGCGGGGCCGCAACGCCGGATTGGCGGTGCGGGGACGCAGCTCAATCGAGTCCGACCGCTGAAATTCGCCTTTCTTGCGCTCGAAGGCGAGAAGGTGCTCGTACAGGCGCTCCACAAGAGTCAGCGCGTCCTGGTTATCACGGTTGCGGACGCATTGAATATCGGAGCCGCGCAGGCGCAGCTGCTGCGCGCTGCGAGCGCGGTGGGTAACATGAATGGTCGGGGACTGTCAGCCACCCTGGAACCGATCGGTGAAATACTGGCCGCCGCTCTCGTTGATGTCCGGCAGCGAGAGCTGCTGGATTCCTACCGTCGCTATGACGATGCCTCTA
>Ga0307511_10007388_pt1 | contig 11057 bp, 8 predicted proteins | sample 13_EM_MG_FD_200266 | JGI IMG/M metagenome (GOLD analysis project Ga0307511, IMG submission 200266) | Populus trichocarpa ectomycorrhiza microbial communities from riparian zone in the Pacific Northwest, United States - 13_EM | ecosystem: Host-associated > Plants > Roots > Unclassified | place...
GAACTCGGAGGCGATCGCCACGTAGTCGTCGGTCTCGGCGACCAGTGCCGGCTTGCAGGCGAAGGGGTCGCGCACCAGGGCGAGCTTGTCGCGCGTGCCCATCAGGAAGGTATAGAAGCCGTCGAAGGCGGTGAAGCCGTGCTCGATGGCGGTCTCCAGGTCGTCGCCCTCGCGCATGCGCCATTCAAGGTAGCGGCAGGCTGCCTCGGTGTCGCAATCGCCGTCGAACTCGATGCCCAGCGGCTCCAGTTCGCGGCGCAGCTGATAAGGATTGGAGAGCGAGCCGTTGTGCACCAGGCACCAGTCTTCGCCGGCGGTGTAGGGGTGGGCGTTTTCCACCGTGACGGCGGACTCGGTGGCCATGCGCGTGTGGCCGACCAGGTGGGTGCCGGTGAGCCCGGCGAAGTCGTAGCGCTGCGCCACCTCGGCCGGCAGCCCCAAGTCCTTGTACAGGTCGATGGCGCGGCCGGCGGAAAGCACGGTGATGCCGGGCTGATGCGCCTTCAGCCAGGCCTTGACCGCGCCGGGCGTGGCGCCGCTGGTGAGCACGGCGTGGTTCTGCTTGACGTCGATCTTCGCGTCGGTGTTGAGCGCCGCCGCGAGCATTGCGCGCAGGGCTTCCCAGTTCATCGCATGCGCACCGGCGTAGAGCGAGAGCTTGCGCTTTTCATCCGCGACCGGCTCGGTGAAGACCGCCATGCCCGCCGAGTCCGGCCCGCGTTCGGTCATGCCGATCAGCATGGGCAGCATGAGTTCGCCCAGGTGCTCGCGCAGGGCGGGCTTTTTCACCAGTAATCCGACGATGCCGCACATGGCCGCTTCCCTTAAAAGAATTCCAGATAGCGCTTGCGTTCCCAATCGGAAACGTCGCGCGAGTATTCGATCCACTCCATGCGCTTGAGTTCGATGAACTCTTTTGCCAGTGCCTCGCCGACCGCGCCGCGCACCACGTCATCGGCGGCGAAGGCGTCGATCGCCTCGTTGAGGTTTTGCGGCAGCAGGCCGATGCCGCGCTTTTTGAGCTGCTCGGGCGTGGCTTCGTAGAGGTTGTCGTTCGAGGGCGTGCCGGGATCGATCTTCTTGTCGATACCGTCCAGGCCCGCGGCGATCAGCGCGGCGGTGACGAGATAAGGATTACAGGAGCCGTCCGGCAGGCGCAGTTCGAGCCGGCCGTAGGGGATGCGCACCATGCTGGTCCGGTTGTTGTCGCCGTAGGTGATGTAGGCCGGCGCCCAGGTGGCGCCGGAAAGGGCGCGGCCCACCACCAGGCGCTTGTACGAATTGACGGTCGGCGCGGCGAGGGCGCACAGGGCGCGCGCATGCTTGAGCACGCCGCCGAGGAACCAGTAGCCGGTCTGCGAAAGTCCCAGGCCGTTCTTGTCCTTGGCGTCAAAAAATACGTTCTTGTTCTTCGCGGTGCCCAGCGACACGTGAAAGTGCGAGCCGGTGCCGGTGCGGTTGGCGAAAGGCTTGGGCATGAAGGTGGCGATCATGCCGTGCTTGTGCGCGATCTCGCTGGCGGCCATCTTGAAGAAGGTGTAGCGGTCCGCCGTGGTCAGGCAGTCGCTGTAGGTGAAGTTGACTTCGAACTGGCCGTTGCCGTCTTCATGGTCGATCTGGTAGACGTCAAGACCGGTGGCGCGGACCGCGTCGGTCAGCTCCTGCAGCATCACGGCGGTGCGCGCCAGGCCCTTGTAGTCGTAGCAGGGTTTTTCCAGGTTGTCGGTCGCATCAAACGGCTCGATCGCCCCGCTTTCGCTCATGCGCAAGAGCATGAACTCGGGCTCAATCCCGGTGTAGAGCGTCATGCCGCGCTTTTCCAGCACCTTGAGCTGGTTCTTCAGCGCCACGCGCGAGCAGAATTCGTAGGGCTTGCCCTTCACGTGGCCGTCGCACACCATGCGCGCGAAGCCCGGCATCCAGGGCACCGCGGTCAAGGTGGCGGCATCGCCCACCGCCATGTAGTCGGGCCCGTGCGGTCCCATCCCCAGGCCCCAGACCGCGAAGCCGGCGAAGCCCGCGCCGTCGGTCAGCACCATGTCCAGGTGCTCGGCGGGCACCGCCTTGGCCTTGGCCGAGCCGTGGATATCGACGAACTGGGCGAGGATGGTCTTGAGCTTGTTATCTTTCAGAAATCTCTTGGCTGCTTGCGGCGTCATGGGGGTTGCTCCCGGAGAGTCGATGTACGTGAATGCGGCGGCACTGCGCTACAGCGAAAAATCGAAAGCGGTGGCATCGCCGCCCTGTTCGCGGACGATCGCGAGCAGGGTGCGCCAGAGGTATGGGCCGAAGGTCGGGTCGCACCAGATGCGGTACCCGACTCCTGCCTTGGTGCAGATTCGTGGGATCACCAGCACAGAGACGCCGACCATGGAAGTCATCACCAGCGGCTGCCTGGAAAGATCGAGGGCGGCAAAGTCGATGTTGCAGGTCTGCAGCAAGATCTCGTTCGCCTGCGGGCCGGCCAGCACCAGCGCGGCGTCCTCGCGCATCACCGGGTAGCAGGGGCCGCTGGCGGCGCGCGAGCCCTTGCCGAGGTCGCGCCTGAGCGCGTCGATGGTCTCGGCACGGCTGTCCTCGATGAAGAATTCAGTGGCGGCCAGGCGCGCCACCAGGCCGTGCGGAGTGGCGCTCCAGGCGTTGAATTCGCCTGGCACCGGCAGGCCCTGTGCGGCCAGCCACTCGGCGGCCCCTGGGCCCTTGCAGCCGCAACGTGCCAGCGCGGAGACGTCGCTCAGGGTGACGGGCTCGGCCAACTTGCCGAACGCGCGCGGCAGCTGCATGCCGTTGACCACGGCCCAATCGGCCACTTCGCCTCGATAGGCGTCGTGCAAGGGGGAGAGGCGCAGCACGCTGTCGCTCATGCGGCCTCCGGCGTCTTCTGGCGCGCGTTCTGCGGGTCGTAGAAAGGGGTGTCGGAGACTGTCGCGCCTACCATCACGCCGCCGTCGATGCGGATGGAGAAGGCCTTGCCCGACTGCGCCAGCGCCGGCGCGACCAGCGCCAGGCCGATCACCTTGGCAAGCGTGGGCGAGTACGCGATGCTGGTGACGCGCCCGGCAATCTCGCCCGCCTCGATCACCAGGTGACACTCTTTCGGTATGCCGGCGTTCGCATCGTTGAGCGTGAAGCCCACGAGAGTCTGCTTGCGCGGCAGGCGCGCCATTGCCTGCAGGCTGCGCTGGCCGACGAAAAAGGGCTTGTCCATCTTCAACGCCCAGTCCATGTTCAGTTCCAGCGCGTTGGTGACGCCGTCGGTGTCCTGGCCGACGATGATGTGCCCCTTCTCCAGGCGCAGCAGGCGCTGGGCCTCGACACCGAAGGGGCGGATGCCGTGAGCCGCGCCGGCCGCCATCAGGCCGTCCCACAGGTGCACCGCGCCGCTGGCAGGCACGTGGATCTCGTAGCCCAGTTCGCCTACGAAACCGACGCGCAGCAGCCGCGCGGCCAGGCCGGCGACCTCGGTCTCGCGCGCGCCGAGATAGGGGAAAGAGGCTTCGGAGAGGTCAAGCGCGGTCAACCGGGCCAGTACCTCGCGCGAGCGCGGCCCGGCGAGATTGACGGCGGCGTAATGGCCGGTGACATTGACGATGCCCACTTCCATGCGCCACATCGCGTTCAGGCGCGTCAGCTCGCGATAGACGGTGGCCGAGCCGGTGGTGGTCGTGGTGAAGTAGAAATGCTGCTCGCCCAGGCGCGCGATCACGCCGTCGTCGATCACCACGCCGGATTCATCGACCATCAGGCCGTAGCGCGTGCTGCCCGGCTTCATGCCGGCAAAGCGCGCGGTGTAGATGCGTTCCAGGAAGGCGCCGGCATCGGCGCCGTAGATCTCGATCTTGCCCAGGGTGCCGACGTCGATCATGGCGACGCTGCCGCGCACCGCCGCCACTTCGGCGCGGATCGCCGCTTCACGGCTTTGCCCAGGCGCTGCGTAGTACTCCGGCCGGCGCCATTGCCCGGCGGGCATCCACACCGCCCCGGCGGCGGCGTGGCGGGCGTCCAGCGGCGTGGCGCGCTCGGGCATGAAGCCGCGTCCGCCCAGGTGCGCCATCGGCACCGGGTGGAACATCGGGCGCGCGGTGGTGCTGCCGACCTCGCCGGGGGCCTGGCCGCGGATCTTCGCCAGCACGCGGATCGCATTCATGTTCGAATGCTTGCCCTGCGAGGGGCCCATGCCCACCGTGCTGTAGCGCTTGATCAGCTCGATGTTGTCGAAGCCTTCCTGCGCGGCGTTGAAAAAATCCTGCAGTTGCAGGTCTTCGTCGAAGTCGACGAAATTGCGCCCCTTGGGATGCGCGTAGATCGGGTAGGGGTGGTTCGGTGCGCCCGACTGCGTACGTGCATGGCGCGGCGAAGGTGCGGCTGCTTCGCTGCTGGCAGGGTCGCGCGCATGGGCCGCCGCCGCGCGCCCGGCGCTGGCCCCGTCATCCAGCTTGTGCTCGAAGCTGTAGACGCCGTTGACCCGGCCGGCGGCATAGACACCTTCGGGCAGGCTGGCGGGCACGAATTGCTGTAGTGGCGCATCGAATTCCATGCGCGTGCCGGCCTGGTAGAGCAAGGGCGCGGCGCCGGCCCAGCCGGTGCTCATGAACAGGCCGTCGCATTCGAAATCACGCAGTTGCCCATCGTTCAGCAGGTTGTCCTGGCCCAGCGGCGCGACGCGCACGCCACGCAGCAGGCCCTGGGCATCGGGCAATGCCTCGTGGACACCGTGGCCCTGCAACACCAGGGTGCCGGCGGGCGCGTCGCCATGGGCGCCGGGGGCCCGCAGGTCGACGATCGCCGCGACTTCGATGCCGTGCGTGGCGAGGTCGCGCGCCGCGCAATAGCCGTTCTCGTTCGCGGTCAGCACGACGGCGCGGCGGCAGGGGACGATGGCATAGCGGGCAAGCATTTTCTGGGCTGCCGATGCAAGCATCACGCCAGGCAGGTCGTTGTGGCGGAACACCGCCGGCTGCTCATAGGCGCCGGTGGCGACGACCACGGCCTTAGCGCGCATCTTGACGATGTGGCCGGGGGTGACGATCGGCACCCAGTGGTCGGCGTAGTAGCCGGCGGCATGGCTGGCGGTATAGACCGTGGCTTCCCGCGCGACCTTGTCGATCAGGCGCAGTACCTCCGCGCTGGGCGCGGCGCCGCCGAGATTGGTCAGGCCGCTGCCGCCCAGGCGCGCGTTCTCCTCGACGATGGCGACCCTGGCGCCGGCATCAAGCGCCGCTGCCGCGGCGGCCAGGCCCGCCGGGCCGGCCCCGATCACCAGTACGTCGCAAAAGGCGTAGCGCTTGGGTGTCTCGCGGCGCGGCGCGTTCAGGTCGACGCGGCCCAGGCCGGTGATGCGGCGGAACATGCGCTCCCAGAAGGGGAACTGGGTCTTCTTGTGGAAGGCCTTGTAGTAAAAGCCGACCGGCAGGAAGGCAGAGAACTTCTCCAGGTAGCGCAGGCGGTCCACTGCCAGGCCCCCGAGCGTGTTGACCGCCTCGACGATCATGCCGTCCTGCAGAAGCGTCACATCGGCGCGCACGTTCGGCAGTGAACGGCCATCCACGCTTACCTGCATCAGCGCGTTCACGTCATGGTTGGCCAGCGAGAGCACACCGCGCGGCCGGTGGTACTTGAAGCTGCGGCCCAGCACGGATACGCCGCTGGCGAGCAGGGCGCTGGTGATGGTGTCGCCGGCGTAGCCTTCATAGCCCTTGCCTTCGAAGGTAAAGCGCAAGGTCTTCGAGCGGTCGATCCACTCGCCCGGTTGCGGGGGCAGGCGCTTCATGCGGGCGCTCCTGTCCCGCCGCTTGGCGCGCCGTCGTAAAGATAGGTGCGCACCACCTTGTCGGCGATGGTGTCGCGTTCGGCGACGAACCAGACGCCCGAGGGCAGGTGGTACCACCACTCGCGCTTGATGCCAGGGGCGCCGTTGCGGTTGAATACATACGCGGCCCATTCGTCGTCCGACGCCGCGTTCGGGTCGGGCATGGCGCGCATCTCGCCCCAGTAGAAAAATTCCGAGACCGGGCGCGGGCCGTTGATCGGGCAGGTCATGATCTTCATGGCCGCGCCTTCAGTGGCCCACGCTGGCCGCGCCCTTCTCGCCGGTGGGCGAGTAGGTGCGGAAGCGGTCCAGGGTGAAGCCTTCGATCAGTTCGTGGTTGCTGTCCTTCGCCACGGTGTAGCTCATGGTCTTGCCGCTGGCAGGGGTGGCCTTGAAGCCCCAGGTGCCCCAGCCGGAGTCGATGTAGAAGCCTTCCACCGCGGTCTTGCCCATGATGGGCGCGAAGTCCGGGGTCATGTCGGCCATGCCGGCCCACTGGCGCACCACCTTCACGTCCGAGAGGAAAGGGAACATGTCGACCATGTGCGCCGCCAGGCCTTCGGTGAAATCGAAGGTGGAGCGGGTGCTGTGCAGCTCATAGGGGTCGAGCGAGGCGCCCATCACCAGTTCGCCGCGCGCTGTCTGGCTGACGTAGACATGCAGGCTGCCCGACACCAGGATCGGGTCCAGCCAGGGCTTGATCGGCTCGGAGACCATCGCCTGCAATGGGTGGATGAAGATCGGTGTATCGATGCCGACCAGCTTGGTGATGCGCGGCGTGGACCCCGCGACCGCGCACAGCACCTTCTCGGTGGCGATATGTCCGCGGCTGGTGTGCACGCCTTTCACCTTGCCGGCGACGATCTCGATGCCGGTCACCTTGGTCTGCTGGTGGATCTCCACCCCGCGCGCGTCCGCCCCGCGCCCGTAGCCCCAGGCCACCGCGTCATGCCGCGCGATCGAACCGGGCGCGTGGTACAGGGCGCCGAGGATGGGCGCGTGGCCGTTGCAGCTCATGTCCATCATCGGGCAGGCGCGATGCACGGCGCTGGCATCGACCACTTCGGAGGCTATGCTGTAATGCTTGTTCACCTCGGCGCGCCAGCGCATGGTGCGCATCGCCGAATCGGTATGCGCCAGGGTGTAGTGGCCGCGGTTCGAATAGAACAGGTTGAGGTCGAAGTCTTCCGACAGGTCCTGCCAGAGCTTGACCGAGAGGTCGTAGAACTTCGCGCCTTCGGGCGTGAGGTAGTTCGAGCGGATGATGGTGGTGTTGCGGCCGGTGTTGCCGCCGCCGATGTAGCCCTGCTCCAGCACCGCCACGTTGGTGATGCCGTGGTCGCGCGCCAGGTAGTAGGCGGCTGCCAGGCCATGGCCGCCGGCGCCGATGATCACCACATCGTAGGAACGCTTCAGCTCCGCGTGCGCACGGAACATGCGTGGTTCCGGGTGCTTGGAGGAAAGGGCAAAGCGCAGCAGGCGCCAGGGCATGATCTACACGGTTTGAAGGTGAAAACGTGCGGCGAGTTTAAAGAGCGCCAGCCCCGCTTGTCAATACTGTCAGGAAATAGTATTTTCTTCGCAGGAAACGTGCGTGACGTCGACAAAAACGCCCCGGATTGGTGCGTTATAGTCCGGCTTTTGGAGAGGAATGCGGGTAATGGCAGCAGCAAAAAAGCGCGACGCCGGGGCGATGCGGGCAGAGCCGGCTCAGGTGGACGACCCGAAGGCGCTGGACCGCCACATCGGTGCTACCGCGCACGCACTGCGCGCGCAGCGTGGCCTCACCATTGCCGATCTCGCACGCCAATCGGGCCTGAGCCCGGGCATGCTGTCGAAGATCGAGAACGGCCAGGTATCGGCCAGCCTGGATACGCTATTGGCGCTGTCGCGCGCGCTGGGAGTGGGTATTGCCGAACTGATGAGCGAGTTCGACAGCACCGACGGCGAGGTGCAATACGTGCCGAAAGATGGCGGGCTCGAAGTGGTCCGGCGCGGCACCAAGAAGGGCCACACCTACAGCCTGCTGTATTCCAATCGCGGGCCGCACAAGCCGTTCGAGCCGTTTCTCGTCACGCTCACCGACGAGAGCGAAGTATTTCCGGCCTTCAAGCACGAGGGGCTGGAGTTCATCCACATCCTCGAAGGCAAGATCAAGTACCGCCACGGTAACCAGACCTTCATGCTGGGGCCGGGCGACTCCCTCACTTTCGAGGGCAAGGTGCCGCATGGGCCGGAGCAGCTGGTGAAGCTGCCCATTGTGATGCTGGCGGTGATGGTCTATCCCGCCAGCTAGAAAGGCGTGATGCTGGCGGTGATGGTTTACCCGGGGACAGCCTAGACTCGGCCTAAGCGCCACCCTGCGACAGCTCCCACACCCGCGAGGGGCTGAGCGGAATCTCCAGCAGTTCAACGTTGCGCAAGGGCAACTGCAGCGCGTCCTCGATGGCTTGCGCGAACAGCGGGCCGACCGGGATGGCGCCCGCTTCGCCCACCCCCTTGATGCCCATCGGATTGAGCGGCGAGGGTGTCTCGGTATGGGTCATCTCCATGCGCGGCACGTCCATCGAGGTGGGCAGCAGGTAGTCGGCCAGCGAGGCGTTGAGCAACTGGCCTTCCTCGTTGTAGACCAGGTTTTCATAGAAGGCGTTGCCGATGCCTTGCGCCACGCCGCCCTGCACCTGGCCCGCGACGATCAGCGGGTTGATCACCACACCGCAGTCGTGCGCCACGGCGTAGCGCTTGATTTCCAACATCATGGTTTCGGGGTCGACCTCGATGATCATCGCGTGCGCGCCGGAGGCGGTGGCGCCCATCGGCGGACCGAAGTAGCTGGTCGCTTCCAGTCCCGGCTCGGTGCCGGGCGCGACCGCGCCGCGCATCGGATTGGCCTTGTTCGCCAGCTCGCCCAGGGTGATGGAATGGTCCGGCACGCCGTTCAGGAACACGCGGCCGTCCTCGATTTCAAGATCGGTCTCGGCGCATTCGAAATGCTCGGCGGCGGTGGCGAGGATCTTCTTGCGGACGATGCCGGCGGCCTGGCCGATGGCGTTGCCCGCCACCACCGCGCCGCGGCTGGCGAAGGTGCCGGCGCCCCAGTAGAACTGGTCGGTATCGCCGGTGACGATCTCCACGTTGGTCACGTCCACCCCGCAGGCGTCCGCGACGATCTGCGCGAAGCTGGTGAAGTGCCCCTGGCCCTGCGTGCCGATGCCGGTGACCACGCTCACCTTGCCGCTGGCCTGCACCTGCACCTTGGCGCCCTCGTACGGGCCGATGCCGGTGCCTTCGACATAGCAGACCACCGCGATGCCGACGCACTTGCCCTCGGCGCGCAGGCGCGGCTGCTCCTCCTTGAGAAAATGTTCGTAGCCGATGGTGGCAAGAACGTTATCGAGGATGGGCCCGTAGTTGCCGCTGTCGTAGGTAAGTTCGGTAAAGTCCTGGTAGATGATCTTGTGGTTGTGTGGAAAGTCTTCCGGCGGGATGAAGTTGCGGCGGCGAATTTCAGCGGGGGTAAGGCCCAGTTCGCGCGCGGCGATATCGAGCAGGCGCTCCATCACGAACACGCCATGCTGGCGGCCGGCACCGCGATAGGGTGTGACCAAAGTCTTGTTGGTGAAGACGGCGGTGAAGGTGCTGTCGTAGTGCGGCACCAGGTAAGGGCCGAGCAGGGTGCACTGGCTGTTGATCGGCACCGTCAGGCCGTAGGGGTCATAGGCGCCGGTGTCGTGCAGGAACACATCCTTGACGCCGATGATCCTGCCGTCCTTGTCCACCGCCAACTCGGCGTCGTGGATCTGCCCGCGCTCGTGAGTGGTGGCGACGAAATGCTCGGCGCGGTCCTCGATCCACTTGACCGGCGCATCCAGCTGGATCGCGGCCCAGGGGATCAGCACTTCCTCGGGGTAGAACATCATGATCTTCGGGCCGAAGCCGCCGCCGATGAAGGGTGCGATCACCCGCACCTGGCGCTCGGAGAGGCCCAGCATCGCCGCCATGCCGTTGCGGATCACCACCGGCGCCTGCGTGGTGTCCCAGATGGTCAGCTTGTCGGCCTTGGCGTCCCATTGCGCGACCACGCCGCGCGTTTCCATCGGCTGCGAGCAGCCGTGGTCGTAGGTGAAGCGGCGCTTGATGATCTTGTGCGCCCCCGGCGCCGCCTTGGCGTAGTCGCCCTTGGATTGGTGCGCATGCGCGGCGACATTGCCTGGTACGTCTTCATGCACGCGCGGCGCATTGGCGCCGGCGGAAAACTCCAGGTCGGCCGCGACCGGCAATGGGTCCCAGTCGATCACGATGTCGTTCACCGCATCCTCGGCGATGTAGCGGCTCTCGGCGATCACCAGCACCACCGGCTCGCCGACGTGGCGTACCACGCCCTTGGCGAGCGGCACCTGGCAGCGCTGGTTGAACACGATGCCGGGCACCGGCGGCGGGGGCACCAGCAGCGGGCCGGGTTGCCAGTAGGCGCCCAGGTCTTCGGCGGTGTAGATGGCGATCACGCCTTCGCGCTCTTTGGCCGCGGCGCTGTCGATGGAGAGGATGCGCGCGTGCGCATAGGGGCTGCGCAGGAAGGCGGCGTGCAGCATGCCGGAGAGCTCGACGTCGTCGACGAACAGCGCCTTGCCGGTGAGCAGGCGCGCGTCTTCGTTGCGCTTGACCGGCTTGCCGAAGTAGCGCGTGCTCATGCCTTCGCTCCTTCGCGCAGGTTCTTCGCCGCCAGCAGCACGGCATCGACGATGTGCTGGTAGCCGGTGCAGCGGCACAGGTTGCCGGAGAGCGCTTCGCGTACTTCGGCTTCGCTCGGGTCGGGGTGCGCGGCTAGGTAGGCCTGCATGGTCATCAGGATGCCGGGAGTACAGTAGCCGCATTGCAGGGCGTGGCATTCGCGGAACGCCTCCTGCAGCACGCTGAGCTGGCCGGGGGCGGGGGAGAGGCTCTCGACGGTGGTGATCGCGTGCCCCTGCGCCTGTACCGCGAAGGTCAGGCAGGAGCGCGCCGGTTGCCCGTCGAACTGCACGGTGCAGGCGCCGCACACGCCGTGCTCGCAGCCGACGTGGGTGCCGGTCAGGCCCAGCTCATGGCGCAGGAAGTCGGAGAGCAGCATGCGCGCCTCGACCGTGCGCGCGTGGCGGCGGCCATTGACCATCAGGGTAATTTTGACTTCGGATTCGGGGGTGCTGCTCATGCGGGTATTCCTGAGCGGGCGCGGGCGGCGGCCTGCGCGAGAGCGCGACGCGCCAGC
>Ga0307511_10007389_pt1 | contig 11057 bp, 13 predicted proteins | sample 13_EM_MG_FD_200266 | JGI IMG/M metagenome (GOLD analysis project Ga0307511, IMG submission 200266) | Populus trichocarpa ectomycorrhiza microbial communities from riparian zone in the Pacific Northwest, United States - 13_EM | ecosystem: Host-associated > Plants > Roots > Unclassified | place...
TGCTGAATTCCAGTTGAAGCTATCCTCCACGCTTGTCTATACTTTCTTCTTTTGTCACCAAAATCTAGTTGAGGTACCAAACTCACACCAGTATTCATTGTGCCGGGTATATGAAAACAACCAAAATATACCATACTCGGGTCCCAAACCAAGTATATTCTTTGAAAGTAGTAACAAGTGGTGGCCAATTAACTGTCTAATTCAAAACTGAACTTGTGTTATATATGCTTGCGCCATATATTTCTATAAAAAACATTTTTTGTAGTAGGTAGTTGTGTTGACGATTATACTCCAACTAGTAACTATAGTTTCCCTTTCGAGCTCAGGTTGACTATAGCACCTTATGTCATGTAGTAGGGGTATAGACGCCTACTACAGAATAATAAAGCTTTACTAGTTGTCTATAACCATAGGGGTCTGTCTTGTATTAAAAAAATGTAAAGTAATACGTTGTCGCATGGATAGGTTTACCAGTCTGTCGCACATACTGTAAACCTGAGAATCCGCTGATAGTAATAAATCATTTTCCTAGTAACTATAGCACGCTGCCATAGTTAATACTTGTCAACAGGTGGCCCTGCCCGCTGGGGGCTTGAATTAATAGGTAGGAGCCCTCAGGCTATATATTCTCTAACTGTGTCTAGTTCTACATCTGAGCTCTGCCGCCTCCAACACTGGTGGCAGACTAAGAGCCCTTATATATTTCGCACCCAAGGAAATAGTGAGTCAGTATGGAGGCTGTGCGCCAGCCTCTGACTCATACATGAAATGAAATCCATCTTGGACTCATACCTGCGTGACTCACCAATGAGTCACGCGCCCAATTATACAAATGAAATACATGAGTCATAATTCTGTTTGGTGGCTATGCTTTCGCATGAGTCACCTTCTGAGTCATAATCCGCCAACTACTTGTTAGTATCCACTGGTTCCTACTAGAAGTGGAAGGTGGTTATATTATGCCCGTGCATAAATATAACTTCCTTACACAGTTGCTACAAAGCAGATGAAAACCCCGTTAATTCTCTCAAGAAATTCAGGGTCACGATTTCCCTTCATTCTCTTCGAATAGAAATACTTCTGATAGATGACTTTCACAATCTCTTTCGCTCGGAACCGATTAGCAACTCCTAACACAGGTAGCTTGTTAGCGTCGGATATCTGACAGCTGGCGTCTACTTACTGCCCTTGTAGCCTACCTACATATGAAGCGGTCATCCTCTAACAACTTTTCAACCTCAATCTTTAAGTCATCCTTGCATAAGTGATTGAAACCATAAATCTTAATTATTGTCCATCGACACTCTGCAACTAGATGGGCACAAGTCCTCGTATGTATGCTCTTGAGCTGGTTCAGGTCAGTCCGTAATCCAACATGAAGAGTTAGAATGTTGCTAACTCACATATGTATCCACCTGCTTGATCCTTTCGATATACAGATTCCCCTGTGCCCTATCCCATGCGCTTTACAACAGTACCAACGTCTCACCAGGGGTTAGGAGTGGCTTTCAGTAGAGGGTAAAGTTCTTGATGACCCTTCTAGCAACGATAGTCATGCTCTGATAGTTATCTGGGATACCTGAAAATGCCCTTGTGTTTTTCCCAAGCCCTGGCGTGATTACAGATATGCTAAGTCTACTTTCATGGTCCTATTCCGTCTTATTTCCGTCATCCTACTTTGGAAGTTAGCTATAATATATTCTCCTATGCATATCACCCCATATACCTCATCCGAGAAATACAATTCATTTGACAGTGGGGCTGGTGCTTGGGATGATTCTGTAGCAGGGCGTTTACCGCTGCCTAAGATGGAGCGTTCTACCTTGGCGGCAGGACGCTTTGCAGGGGTAGTAGTCGACTTGCGGGCCATTTTACACCCAAATGCACATAGAGCTGGAGATTTCATGTTCACTCAAGAGAACGAGGAGGTTTGGATCCGACGCAGCATGTCCAATCCCTTTTATGTACCAGTTAACCTTCAATCTATTCTCAATTCATTTCTGACTAATTTCAAAAACACTAGCCTCGACCTCCGCCAGACTACTTGCCTCGACCTTCCCCAGTCTAGCTGTCTCCCCATTCCCACTTTGCACATCCCCAAAGGCTCTGGCCTCCCCGCCTCCCTAATCCGACGGTCCTCGTCCTTATTCCCTCCTGGCCCATACTGCATTGGCTACAGCATACCCGGCATCCTCTGCCCTTCAACGAACTTCGTCGTTATGCTCCCTCATGGAGTCCATCACCACATCGTAGGCTCGGCTGCCGGCCTGTCCGGCAGCACGAGCCTCGATCATCTCAAGCCCGTTTGATGGTGGTGGATCCAGTTCTTGGACGTACCACCATTCTTCATCGTCAGAATCAATAATATCTAAATCAGGGAATTTTTCCCAATGTTTCGCTTTAACGGGTTCCAGACCCTCTGCCCTAACCCTCTTGATTCATTGCCGCACCGCCATTTTCCTATCCTCAAATTCCTCATCCTTTCTGAGCATGCCCCACTTGGCATACTCGGCGAGGTTGCGACGGAAAGCGTCGGAATCCTCCGCTGGGTCGTCGTATTGTTCTGCAGCATCCAATAAGTCCACCAGGAAATATGCTCTATCATCCAGTGGGGCAGAATCCTCCCTTTGAGGATCTGCCCCGGGATCTCTCCGAAGGACTACCTGAAGGCTGATTGGCTTCGAATTTGTAATGTCGAAAAAAGCTTGGACTGGCCTACGTCGGATTTTCGATTGCACAAAATATTGCTTGAACAGTTCAACTTGCCGGGATTTTATCCCACACCTTATCAACTACCTCCAATAGGGAGGTAACCTTCATTATCCCCACCCAGTGGCTAGGGCACCCATCCCATTTATATGCACCGCCTGGTGCAACTCTTACTTCGTCCTCACGACCAGGATCGACCAGGAAAATCCGTACAGATTTCTGGAAACCCTGGTCAGCACCCCCACTCCGACCCGGCGCGTCAGGGTCTCTGTCAAAATTATACTCAACATTCGGCCTGTCGGTGGCAAGGCTAGCCACCTGCGACAACGCGTATGCCCGTTCCGTATCCCTTGACTTTTTGAGCACATCCTGGCGTATTTTATCCAGGGCCTTTTCCGCTTCTCTCTTGATGGCTACCGGGCCTGTCTCAAGGAGTCTTTTTCCTGATGCAGGAAGTCCTGTTTCCCCCAACGCCATGTCCTTAAACCTCTTCCAGAGAGCAGACCCAGCTTGCCTCTTTCCTGTGACGCCATTGGTTCTGGCCCTCGCTTTGACACCTCCCCTCCATTGGGAGTACCGTGCATCATTTTCGCCCTAGTGTAATAGGGCTTTAGAGCAACCTACCTCTTCCCGAGCCGATGGCATTTTGGATACTGTGCGTCGAATGTTAACTAATACTAATATAGTTGCACAAAGCGAATAGTCCCGTACCAAAGAAAACAACCTTCAAATATACTTGTTGTATATAGCGGACGATCTACATCGAAATGTGAGCTTCAGCTGCTATGTAAGGTATTTGGATAGTAACTAACCTTACGTCCGGGATCAATGTTGATGTAACGTGTAGGCAGAGTGATATAGGTGGGCAGTATCACTATGCTGTGATAATTTGAATGGTCTATAAAAAAGCGGATCTAAGGGGGGTATTTATTCACTTCATTGTGGTGGCCATGGTTCCTAGACCAGTAATGGAATGTATGGTCACATATTCCATGGAACTTATGGCCATTCTCTCCGGGAATCTTGATATTGACCTAGATAGCACAGAAGAATATTACAGTAGTGATCCGACTGGCATAGTCGGAACCTGAATTTACGACGTTGTTTCTACTCTGCGATGGATGTTTCTACACAAGACGTTTGTACACAAGATATTTCTACACAAGCGAGCTAGTATTCATGGAGTTTGGTCATGATTCCTTCACCAGCAATAGAATACATTGCCATTCTCCGGAGGAATCTTGAGATTGATCTAGATAGGACAGAAAAATTATACAGTAGTGATCTGACTGGCATAGTTGGAACCTGAATTTACGACGTTGTTTCTACTCTGTGATGGATGTTTCCACACAGGATGTTTGTACACAAGATATTTCTACACAAGCGAGCTAGTTTTCATGGAGTTTGGTCATGATTCCTTCACCAGCAATAAAATACATGCCCATTCTCCAGAGGAATCTTGAGATTGATCTAGATAGCACAGAAGAATATTACAGTAGTAATCCGACTGGTGTAGTCGGAACCTGAATTTACGACGTTGTTTCTATTCTGCGATGGATGTTTCAACACCAGACGTTTGTAGACAAGATGTTTCTACACACTACTATAGAGTTCCTACAGATATAGTCGGAATATTGGTATTAGGATTTGTTTCCCCAATTTCTTAGATATTGCGCCCAATGATAGGAAATGGCTGTCAGAGATTCATATATACTATGTAATTATTATAGCAGTTTTAGGGAGTCATCATCGCAGGATAGATTTTGGTAGCGAGACTACTGAATCTCTCTATGTAGTAGGTTCCAGTCTAAGCCAAGTGCCTTATACTGGCTTTGTAGTCTGGTTGGCACATAGCCTTTGTTGCAACCGCACTAGAAGTTGTAATCGGATTAGTAATGGGATGCAGCAGGTGAGATTACTCTCGTGTCGGACTAGTTCTATAATGCCAACCAAACCAACATCGACAATATACACGAAGCTCTGTGAAACAACATGAACAGGCACATGACATGATGCCAGTGGTGTCCACAACTCTACAGCTCACCTGGAGCATATTCGAATGATCTGGCAAAGTTCCATCCAGAGAAGAATCTTAGTCTCGAAAAACCCAACTCTCGAAAGCGTCGGTTGTTTAACTTGAGCAATCCGGATTCTTCTCCTTTCGAGTTTGAGATAGCCAACATTGCGGAGATTTTTTTGGGAAGGTGCAATTCATCAGACTCAGAGCCAGAGAGTGAGGGCTCTGACAAAGAAGCTCGGGACTATTGCAGTGATTCAGAATCCAACGAGGAAAGTCAGCAAACCGACACAGCTATTGCGATTTCCCAGCCAGTAGCTGGCATTCCAATACGAGCCCACTGTTTTCCGGAGCGAGATTCAGAATTTAATTTGTATTCTCCATTCCGCCATGCAATTGACTATTGGCTTGCACACTTTTTTAATGCTGTACAGGCCTCAGAGAAAAAGATCAACCAGTTCTTCAAAGATGGCATTTTGAAAGGTCTCGATCCGACGCATCAAGTCCAATTCCACTCAGCATACACATTGTACAAGCTTGTGGACAAGGCAGCAGACGAGCCTGGTTGGCATTCGGGCAAAGTGGACTATCCCTTGCTTAAAGGAGACCCATTCCATTACTGCAATATTATCTCCACAGTAAAGTACCTTCTGAGGCAGAAGTTATATGCAGCAGATATGGTATGGGGACCACAGCGAGAATATGACAAGCAAGGAAACCGCATGTATAGTGAGATAAATACAGGGACATGGTCGGAAGATGCGCAAGTGAGTAATTTATATGAGGCACGTCGGATATCGGACTAACAAATATACACGGGGTTTGCTACCAGACGGAGGAACACTTGTTCCTATTCTGCTTGCGTCGGATGAAACTCATGTGACAAATTTCTCGGGAGACAAAATGTTATGGCCTGTTTACATGAGTATAGGAAATATTCTAAGCTCCATACGAAATACTCCTATGATGTATGCTTGGATACCCATTGCATTCTTACCTATTGGCCCCAAACGTGTTAACAAGATTCCTGCGTATTCTGTGGATATGCAGGAAATTCAGGCCTTACAGACTATACATGATGTCTTAACACATGTGCTGAAGCCCCTTTCTGACGAGGAGTGTCAGAACGGGTACGAAATGGTGTGCCGCGATGGCAATTTTCGGTTATGCTTCCCCAAGCTGGTTTGTTGGCTTGCTGACCATATGGAAAATGCTACTCTTTATGGTATTGCTAGCAACCACTGTCCCACGTGCATAATCCCGACAGATAAACTTGGTGAATATTCAGGGTCAGGTTATCTTACGCACTCACACAAGGATTATATCGCAGCATGCGATAAATCCGATGCATCGAGTTTGAATGCTAACGGTGTGAAAAACTTCAAAAACACACTATAGTCAATCCCTAATCTGAACCAACTGGAGCTAGTTAGAGCGGATATCTTGCGCAATATTCGCCTCAGAGTGTTTGAGCATATGATGGGTTGGATTCAAGGCTTTCTAGAACATCACGATCTAATTAACGCATTTGACTATGTCTAGCGTCGATTACCCCCCTACTCTGGCTTTTCTGTTCCAACAAAGGCATACCGTGTAGTTTCACAATGGTCTGGAAAAGAAATGCGGAACTTTGGTAAAGTCATTCTTTGAATATTCACTGCTGCGTTACGTCGGAATATAGACTAGGCGGGTCCAACTGGAGCTCAAGTACAGGAGTTCAATAAAGCAATTCGCTGTGTGCGTAGCATTACTGACTTCTACCTGATGACTCAGTATGACAGCCATATGGATCAGACGATTTCTTATTTACAAGAATATTTGCATGTATTCCATGAAACCAAGGATGTATTCTTACACTTCCGTGCAGGCAGGAAGGCAAAGCGAGCGGCGGCAGATGCATACAATACTGTGTTGCAAGAACAAACGGAAGTACAAGCGTCCGTTCAAGACCTTATCGCGTCGGAAAAGGCCAGGTTACGGCAGGAAAATACCTTGGAACGTCGGAAGCTGGTGGATGAAATTCTAAAGGATGGGGCGTATTACAATTTCCCGAAGATCCATCTAATCTCATATTATGCGGAACAAATACCAAAATTCGGTGTGCTGGATCAATATTCCACTGGGATCAGTGAAACCATGCACAAGGCATTTAAGGATGCTTACCGGCAGAGTAATAGGGTCAATTCAATCTCTCAAATTGTCACTACATACACGAGGGATCACACATTCGCCATGAAGGACTTAACAATTAAAACATGGAACTGGGTAAGGGAAGAAGGTGAACTGACCGGGGGCGTTGGAAAAAAAGGCGCACAAGGGCAGGTGTATTTGAAATTACGAGGGAAAATTGAGTTGGGTGTGGTGGGAAATCTTGCAGAGCTGGAGGGTGCAATGGCATTGGGTGATGTGGTGTTCGCTACATGAGTCCTTTTGACACAGGATGTTAGGTGTACCTATTCCGACGTACAGTAACTATTAGAGGGGGGTATTAGGGCATATACTTCACTGGAGATTCCTGTACCGAGGTTGAGCGGACAAGGATTTGTTGTATACCATGCGATATGCACCGGATTAACTATATTTAGGGGACACAAACGATCTGATTGGGTTTGGGTTAGAAGATACTGTGCATCGGATAAGGCACGCGCAGGGACGTTAAATGGGCATCTTCCAGGGAGATTAAATGCACTATTCAAGTTAAAGAGCAAGGACGGAATAGTATATTGAGTGGCAAATGTTAGTCTTCTACAATGCATAGGTGGAGGTGTTGTGCAAGGTGCGGAAGGGATGCTGCGCGTCGGATGGGGTACAAGGGAAGAGAGTGTAGTGGTTCCAATAGCAAAGATTGAGGGTATGGCGCAACTGATACTATTGGACCCGGGGGAAACTTAGTTGGTGAATAATAGAATAGATCTAGAAACATGGGATGTCTTGTATGATTAGCAATGGGAGCGGAAATAGTTGGCGGAGCGGGAAACATTAATTATAAAGGTGGGCGGAAAGCAACATCAGAAGTTACAGATAAGACACACCGCGTTGGATTGTGTTAGAAGTAAGTCACAATTGAAGGGTTGAGTGCATTGTGCCAGAATCAAGTTAATAAGTAGAAGTCAGGTGAGACTCGTGTTATGGCAAAATCGCGATGCAGAGTGAAGGAGATAGGCAGGAAATGTGAAATAGATCAAAGGTTTGGAGTGAAACAAATTGGAAACAAGGTGTATAGGGCACATAGCTGCTGTAGGATCTCGGATAAAAATTTGGGTATGTAGGTAGAAGGGAAGGAGCGCTCACAGAAGGCATCCAAAGTTACTAAAATTTTATTAAGCATAGGAAGCACCTGATGCGTGGATCATTGAGGTTGCATCGGGACGCAGTTTTTTTTTTCCTGATGTAGCTTTACTCTAATCGAGTCCGCTCCTATACATAAGTTATAACTTCGTTTATACTTCTGCCCACCTCTTATACATATTCTCGAAGTATTCACATTGTTTACAGCTCACCTGTAACAATCGCTAGCAACCACTGTCCCACGTACATAATTCCGACAATAAACTTAGCGAATATTCAGAGTTAGGTTATCTTACACACTCACACAAAGATTATATCATAGTATATAACAAATCGAATGCATCGAGTTTGAATGCTAACGGCGGGAAAAACATCAAAAACGCACTATGGTCAATCCCTAATCTGAACCTACCAGAGCTAGTTTGAGTGGATATCTTGCACAATATTCTCCTTAGAGTATTTGAGTATAAGATTGGTTGGATTCAAGGCTTTCTAGAACATCACAATCGAATTAATGCATTTAACTATGTGGGGCATCGATTATTCCTCTCCTTCAGCTTTTCCGTTCCAAAGAAGACATACTATGTAGTTTCACAATGGTCTGGAAAAGAAATGCGAAACTTTGGTAAAGTCATTCTGGAAACATGTACTATTGCATTATGTCGGAATGCAGACTAGGTGCATCCAACTAGAGCTCATGTACAGGGCTTCAATAAAGCAATTCAATATATGTGTAGCATTACTAACTTCTACCTAATGACTTAGTATAATAGCCATATGGATTAGATGATTTTTTATTTGCAATTATATCTGTCTGTATTCCATGAAAACCAGGATATATTCTTACACTTCCATACAAGCAAGAAGATAAAGGGAGTGGCGGGAGATGCATATAAAACTCTATTGCAGGAACAAATGGAAGTACAGGTGTTGGTTCTAGATCTCACCGCATTGGAAAAGGCCAGGTTATAGCAGGCAAATACCTTGGAATATCGGGAGCTGATGGATAAAATTCTAAAGGATGGGGCACATTACAATTTCCTAAAGATCCACCTAATCTCACATTATATAGAACAAATACTAAAATTCAGTGTGCTGGGTCAATATTTCACCAATATTAATGAAACTATGCATAAGGCATTTAAGGATGCTTACTAATGGAGTAATAGGGTCAATTGAATGTTTCAAATTGTCACTACATACATGAGGGATTACATATTCCCCATGAAGTACTTAACAATTAAAACATAGAACTTGATAAGGAAAGGTGAACTGACCAGGAGCATCAGAAAAAAAGCCGCATAAGAGCAGGTATATTTGAAATTATAAGGGAAAATTGAGTTGGGTGTGGTGGGAAATCTTGTAGAGCTGGAGGGTACAATGGCATTGGGTGATGTAGTGTTGACTACATAAGTCTTTTTGACATAGGATGTTAGGTATACCAATTCGGACCTACAGCAACTATTAGATAGTGGTATCAGGGCATATACGTCACTAAAGATTCCTGTACTGAGGTTGAGTAGACAAGGATTTATTATACACTATATGAGATGTACTAGATTAACTATATTTAGGGGATACAAACTATATAATTGGGTTTGGATTAAAAGACACTATGCATTAGAGAAGGCTTGCGCAGGAACATTAAATGGGTATATTCCAGGGAGATTAAATATACTATTCAAGTTAAAGAGCAAGGACAGAATAGTATATCAAATGGCAAATATTAGTCTTCTACAATATATAGGTGGAGGAATTGTACAAGATGCAGAAGGGATGCTGCGTATCAGATGGTATACAAAGCAAGAGAGTATAGTAGTTCCAATAGTACAGATTGAGGGTATGGTACCACTGTTACTATTGGACTTAGGAGAAACCTGGTTGGTGAATAATAGAATAGATCTAAAAATATGGGATGCCTTATATGATTAGCAATGGCAGTGGAAATAGTTGGTGGAGTGGGAAACATTAATTATAAATGTGGGTGGAAAACAACATCAGACGTCAAAGATAAGACACACTACATTGGATTGTGTAAGAAGTGAATGACATTTGAAGAGTTGAGTTCATTGTGCTAGAATCAAGTTAATGAGTAGAGGTCAGGTAAGACTCGTAGGAAGATAAGGAGTAAATAAAAGAGAGTATGTATTATAGTAAAATCGCAAGGCAAAGTTCAGGAGGTAGGCAGGAAATATGAAATAGATCAAAGGTTGGGAGTGAAACAAATTTGAAACAAGATATATAGGGCGTATAGCAACTGCAGGACTTAGAATAAAAATCTAGGTATGTAGCAAGAAGGGAAGTAGCACTGAGAGAAAGCATCCGAAGTTACTAAAATTTCATTAAGTACAGAAAGCACTAGATGCATGGACCATTATGCTTGGGTTGGGATACATTTTTGTTTTTCCTAATGAACATCGAGGTTTGGAGTCTTGAGTTGCCAATGAATCATGAGATCCTGGATACGATCAAGATATAGAACTACAGGAAGCGGACCCAAGATACTGCTCAGCTATAGAGGAGCCTAAATCACTCTAGCAAGGCTAAGTATCCAAGATTCAGGAGTAAACAAGGTTCTGATTATCTAGAAGGTACACAAATGTGCAACGAAGCGGAAAGGCTAATAGTTCCTGAGTTGCCCTAGCAGTTCTATGAATATCTCATAGGGAACACAGGGCTGCTAGTAGACATAGTAAGTCTGGCAAAGGTCGGGCATTTCCCAATGCACTATTATATGAAGCTATCAGTTGTTGGGGCACAATTTCTAAAGGAAGGTATACAGGCATACAATATCTAGGAGACAGCGGGGCAGGCATTCTGGAAGATAGGGAATCCATGAACTGATTGCATATAGGTGTGACACAAAGGGAGATCAAAGACAGCTAATGGGGAACTGGGTGGGAGGATTTGTAAATGGGGACCTAAAGTATTTAGGGTGGAATATTACCCTGAAGTAATATTCCAGGACTACTAAGTACTATAAAGGCTAAGTGTTTGGTTTCTAGTATTGGATTACTAAGTTCTGAGTAAGAGTCCTCATGGG
>Ga0307511_10007390_pt1 | contig 11057 bp, 10 predicted proteins | sample 13_EM_MG_FD_200266 | JGI IMG/M metagenome (GOLD analysis project Ga0307511, IMG submission 200266) | Populus trichocarpa ectomycorrhiza microbial communities from riparian zone in the Pacific Northwest, United States - 13_EM | ecosystem: Host-associated > Plants > Roots > Unclassified | place...
TGGAAGATCTATGCGTTTATCTCCCGCATATGCCAAGTTTTGGCCTACATATACCCGCATATGCACCATTCCCAAATAGGAAGGCGGAAAAGACTTTTGGTGCGGACATCCGTACCCTCAATAACCACAGAGAGCCCCTCAATACTCAACGAGGGGGCACTGACCTCCAACTCTCATAGAAGCAACCGAATCCCCAAGCCCAGGTCTTCGGGGGGGTAGTCCCTCTGGGCTTGCAATCTTGCATTCAATATGGATATAGATGTCCTAGTGGTCATTGGACCCTAGGAGAGGTCATATCGTGAAGGGAGAAGGAGGGGGGGGGTATTGCGTATTGGGTTAATTCTGGCAGGATGCCAGAAAGGAGAAAGGTCTGTACAACCCATGATTCCATACTTGTGCTTACTGACAGGAGAACCTCCTACCACTGTCACTGTCTTTTTTTTATATTTTATGTTTTTGTTTTTGTTTAATATTGTCAGAAGGATGTGCTTAAGCAAACAAAAAGAATAACGTACTTCGGATGCATCAAAATGTCCAAGCAAGAGGATCCCCGTTAGCGGCAAAGAATACGGCTTAGGTTTAAGCTAATGCAATTTTGTGTGGAGAATGGTGGCCATTTTATCGAAACAGTACCAGAGGATGACTTCTGCTTATATATGGACTTTATTTAGCTCTATAACTAGATGCGATACCGGAAAATACGCCGCAAGGTTGCTGACACAGCGAGTGATCGAAAAGCGGAGATCGCTGTGCGACGAATACAGTCGGGGGTGGCAGTTGCCTCACCTACAGACCTTGAACAAGTCATTGATACCTGGATTGATTGGATAGATTGACGAGGAGGATTGCACAAACTACACAGATTAAACAAGAGAACGCCTGAAAAGTGCACCTTTAAAGAGGTTGCTGCCATTGATTTGGCAGATAGTGATTCAATACGAGATAAAAAGCGGAAGGCTATCCATGTATGGGGAGAACTGTCTTCTACGAGTATCACATATCCCCCTTTAAGTGTTGCAAATCAAGCCTCTGTATGAGCGGCGGGGGCACAGCTGGAGACAGAGCTAGAGCCAGCGGAGAAAGCAGCGGCGGGAGTACTGGTTCGTACGTAGCCCCTTCGCGGGTGTTAGTTACACCATAGTTCATGTAGGAAAAACTCTAGCTGGGATTGTAATATGGCAATGGAATTTCCGCATGTATCTAAATTTGTTCTATAGAGTAGTTCTACCATAACTTCGAGCCTAGCAATACATACAACGAAATTCAAATATTTTTAGGTCGCTCCTCGGCCGGGCCCAATCAGACTACCCCAGCCCGAGCACCATTGCCGGTACGAGGTATTGATGTCTATGAGACGATATCGTAGATGAAGTGTTCAAAGCGGGGTGAAGGTCCTCTTCATACGGATATATTGATTGATTGTACCTACCTACGGATATACTTAGGGCCTATAAACTATACACCAGCATGTATATACAGTACTCCCACCCCCAACCGAGCATGAGAAGAGTATGAAGCGTCGTAAGAGCTCGCTCGAGTTAACATCGTACCAAAAAAAATTTTTCTTTCTTTTTTTTCTCCTTTTTCCCCCCCAAAATATGTACCGGTACAGTATATACTTTTTTTTTCTTCTTTTTCTTACCCATACAAAAAAATGTGTCGAGAGTAGTAGTACATAACAACCATGCCATGGTGAGAGAAGATGTCGGTGAGGATTGCCTACTGTATTGTGGCAGGCAACCTAGACAAACCGGTACGGTAAATGTTTGATGTACAGTACCCTACAGTAGTCTGGTCAGCATATGCGTCCCCCCCCAACCCAACTAGAGACAATCCTAACAGTTCAGCTTTATTCTGGGATATGGGATATGGGGTATAGGTAGCTAGGGCCTCCCCTGTACATAGGTAGTATGTATGTTGTTCACCCCCCACACAAAGTGGCTATGCTATACCAAAGCCAAAACCGACCACTGCCGTGCCGTCCGCAGGTAGGGCCGTCCGCAGGTAGGGGTAGTCTAGGCATTCCTAGCCGGACCATTTAGAGTAGTACATGTACCGGTATGTGGGAGAGCGATGGTGCTATATAGATAGCACAGTATGATATGATTTTCTAGTACCCATTGGCAGGAACTTTGGCATAATTTTAGGACTGTATGAGCGAGAGGCTGACAGAAGTTGATGCTTTGTACTTTTTTTTGGTCTAGATCAATTGGTCGATCCCAGTACGAAGCCAAACCCGCACGAGCCAGATAGAAAAAAAGAAAATAGAGAACCCAGAACAAATTTTGAAGAAAATAGATTCCTGTTACTTAACCCATACCTGCAACAGTGAGACCAGAAAGAGACGAAGAGAAAAGCAACCCAGAAACTGATGATGGTAACCACATGACAACCTTCCCAAACATTTTTAGGCACCATGAAGAAATTCAAACTCCTCCCATTATGCCTGCTCCCTAAATGCGCATTTACTGCTGAGCAATGGCAACGGCACGACGACGGTCCCTCTCCTCGGCAATGGTCAACTGTTGGTGAAAGATGTCAGCTGAGCTCAATTCATGTGTATAATTCCGTAATCAATCGTACCTTGACACCCTTGCCCTTTGGCAGAGAGATCCAGGCCTTGTCTTGCCCAATGATGAAGACGTTGGACAATCGGGTAGCGAAAGTGTTGTCGACAGCATCCTTGATGTGGACAATGTCGAAACCTCCATCATGGCGCTCGCGGTGGGTGATGACACCAACACGCCCCATGTTACGACCACCAGTGACCATGGCAATACATCCAGTATCGAATCGGATGTACTCAGTGATCTTGCCGGTCTCAAGGTCGATCTTGACGGTGTCGTTGACCTTGATAGCTGGGTCTGGGTAGCGGATACTATAACATCTTATCAGTTCTGTAGTTGGGTTCACTCTGTGGAAGAACATACGTTCGGGCATCGTGGGTAACCAAGTATGGAATACCCTTAGCACCAAGCTGCACTCGGCGGACCTTGGCAAGCTTGTATCCGGCCTCCTCGTCAGTGATCCTGTGGATGGTGAAGCGACCCTTGGTGTCGTAGATGAGCCTGAAGTGCTCGCCAGTCTTCTCGATGGAGATGACGTCCATGAAACCAGCCGGGAAGGTTGGGTCAGTGCGGACCTTGCCGTCAACCTTGATAAGGCGCTGCATGACGATAGCCTTGGTCTCACGCCCGTTCAAGGCATACTTCAACCTATATCATTCCGAAAGGTGTTAGACCAAAGTAGTGATTGACTAGTAGAACATTTGTCTCTTTCTCTCCAGTTGTATAAAAGCAAAATTATGGTCCACGCGTACCTATTTCGGAGGAAGACAATGAGAGGCATACACTCCCTCTGCTTGTGAGGACCTGGGGAAGGCTTTGGTGCATATTTCCCGGAGACTGAAAGAACATCAGTATACCACAGTAATTGTTAGTTTCTAGGGGGCACTTACGTTTGTCAAGCAGCCAGTGGGAGGGCTGAATTTACTCCACTTTTTATCAGCATGTATTCTTCAATCCTCCAATCCCTCCTTACGAGGTTGAATACTCAGAACCCAGACATACCGCTGCGAGACGCTTCATATGCTTCTTTGGTCCCCTGGATGAAGTCAGCCCCTATCCCGTCAAAAGTCATACCCGCTGTAGAGAGAACCAACCTTCCCATCTTGTCGGATTTCTGGATAAACGGTTAGTGGTGGTAGTGGTGGTGGTGAGTGCTGGGCGATGCGTTCGTCTGCGTCACTTGAGTGGGAGTTGAAAATATCAATTTGGATATCGACAAAGTGTGGTACTTGCTTGGCGCCGAGCGTTGCCTGTACTTTGTGTGTGGGTTAAGGGCTGCTAGTTTGTGACTGCGATAATCTCTTGCAAATGAATAAGGTTAAATGCTGCCAGCTACTGTACATATAGGCTAGACTAATTGTAAATCACATGACTGAAGGTTGAAACGAACATCTCGGGCCAATATTAACATAAGATCAGGAAAGTGCATCCGTAAATTGTATAGGAAAATGGCAGATGAGAGGTGGAAGGGAATCCATTATGGGCATCAGGAAACCGTTTTCATAAATACCGAAAGCCCCAAGCTCCAATGAATAATTGAAGAACAAATGCTGGCATATATCTCCCGCAAGAGCGCTCAAACACCTTTTAAAGAAAAAGCGTACAATAAAACCATTAAACGGAGTAGGAACAAATAGAACAAGAATTCAGGAATAATGAAATGAGGGAAGAAAAACCCAAATCAAAGGCGCCTTTTCTCCACTGAAGGTCAAAGTCTAGATGTCTGTACTATTGGAGGTGGCCTCATCACACCCAGATTCTAAAACCCTTAATGTGAGTGATAGAAACTCATTTGGTAATCCGTGAAATTGAATCCATCGCAAGGTGTCAAATCCACAACCTCCTCCTCCTGGCCCCAAACAGAAGTCATTAACGCTTGTGGAGAGCTCGGATAAAAGTGTGGGGTTGGTGGGGTGATTGCTGTCATCAGGGGCAAATTTAGAGCGTCATTCTGGGTAAGCGACTGCTCCTGCGTCCAGAAAAATGAAGGCGAGGACTCTCTGCGACGCTGTATAGGTCGTTGGAATTCAAAGTCGTCTTCTCCCGACCAGTGGCGCTTAGTTGTTGTGTTTAACCAAGGCACCATGTTGGGGGTTGTGAACTGCGGGGACACATGATTTGCCAATGATGATTCGTAGACTGTGCCTGTGTAGGTTGGAGACGGGGTGGCATACTCCTCTAAGGGAGAACTGAACTCATGATCCAAGAGAGGAACTGTGGAAGCTGGCCAGATACTATAGGCGTAGTTGGTTTCGGTAGGGAAGAGGTGTATGTTGGGCCGCTGGGACGGTATTCCTTCAATTGATAAACCCTCAAGAGGTTCATTTTGAGCAGAGCATCTGGCCCGCTCATTTCCCTTTCTTAGCTCGCTACACCTTTCCTTTCTTTGAATTCTTTCCATCGCCTTTTCACAGCCGCTCATGACCAATCTCAGAGCCTTGTCCGCGTCCTCAAGATCATCCTGGATAGGAATCCGCCTGACTTTCTTTACACCCAACTTGCGACCTTTCAGGACTCTGAAACATTGTGCAGCCCAATCCACTCTAGATGCATACATGCTCAAGAATAAACATGCGGTTTTCATCAGGGACTCGAAGTCCGTCAGGCAGTGGTTGAGATCGTCGGAATGTTGAATTTTGTAGAACTCCTCCAGGGCACGCCTCATGCATGTAGAGGCCTCCTCAACGACAAGTGCAAGATCCGTCTGACTCGCTATACCTTCCCGCAGAGTTCGAAAAGCCTGCTCATGGGAATAGCCGCATAAGAGTAATGCAGTTTGAGCAGTCTGGCTCATCCCAGGTGGCCGTCTTCTCTCAAAAAACCTTCTAATCCGGTGTGTGGGAGGTGCCTCGTTCAGGCGGTCTGCAAGCCATGTCCGTGTAACGTAAGGAGCCAAAGGCTCCTCCTTGATGGCGCTGAAGTCCTCCCTTATATCGTGGTATTCGAAAGGTTCCATAGCTCTTTTAGAACTTGGGTCTCACTTTCAGGATAGATACGTTCGCTGTGGGGGTGTTATTGATACAGTGCCAAGTAATGAACACTTCTGATGAACCTGTGGGGTATTCTCTAACAAAGCACGAGGGGTGCCAGTGGGAGTTATATGGAGGCACTCCGGGGCTGGGTGATATAAATAATAGAAGCGGTTCTTCTTTTCCAATATCGAACTGGCATAGCCAATGTTCGATGATCCAGAGAAGATCCACCTGAGACAGGCTGATTTTGGTTGCATGTACAAGCTTAGCACTACACCAGAGGCTTATGTGCACGGCTCATCTTGTGATAGTCCAAGTCCTTGCCATTCGGTAATTCTGCGCATATCCGGCCACAGACTGCTAGCGTTGTAGACTGACACAACCCGATGCCAACTGCATACTCACCGTGCACTCATAGGAGGCAGACTCGGAAACACCCTCGTCCGCCACTACCTAGACAGTCCCCCACCAGGCTAGCATCGCTTTCTCATGAAGCTGAGTTCCGGTAATTCGGTGACTGGTTCCTTGAGGCAATCAATCAAAGTTTGTGGCCCCAATTTAGGAATACGACAGTCGGTATAATTCACAGGACATGGTGCATGACACCGTAGTAAGCGAGATGGCAACGCAACGAACTACTACTGCCACCACTGCCACACTAGGCGGGATTGTGGAAGGGCAGATTTCCGATCTCAATGAAGACGGACCGAGGAGACTCCGTGGCGTGACTTAGCAATTGTTTCAAACAATATTTGATATTAGCAAGGACTCAGGATAGCGTCGTGCCAGAAATGACCTGTCGAACAGACCGTAGCGTGGTCAGAACGGACCCTTTTCCATTAACGTTTAATTGAGCCAAGATCTATTGACGATCCCAATTGCCTAGGTAGAGTACATACTCTACCTACTGCAAGGCCGATCTCTTGATCTTTGGAGGTTCCTGGTCCAGAACCCGATAGATCCCTTAGGGTTAGATGCAGCCGCAACGACCCAGTGGAAATTGTGTTACCGGGATGTGTTCACCAGGCACTAGCCGTAGTTGGCACAGCCACTAATGCAAGAGCTGGTGCTGGAACCAGTCATATGAGGGGCAGAAGGAACTGCACAAAACGAAAGATGGTATCAAATGAGAGCGAGAAATGGTTTGTATTTGCTGAGCCAAAGCATAAAAGAATAAACTATAAAGTTGAGAATTACCCCACTCGGTATACCTGTTGTTAAAAGACCGATTTGAAAAATACCACAACGCCTCGGGGGCAAATAATAGAAGCCTGCCATTGATTTAAGGAACAAAACACACGCTAATTCGATCCAGATAAAACCCCATGCAACCAAAAAGTCACACCCTTCAACCGAGGGCCGAATGTGATCCTTACGAGTAGGCGCCAGGAAGAGCGTGAGGAGAACGATGATTGAAGGGCTTCCAGAGCTGCCTCACACCTTTCACTTTCAAGTTCGGGGGGTCCTCCTCCTCTGTCCCTCCCATAACCCACTTTGTGACTCTCTCTTGTCTCTTCAGCTGATGGTACTGCCTCGCATTCGTTATTATTGTATTCCAATCATCCACGGGAGAGCAATATGCGGCAAGGTTCAATGAATTTAGCTCTAACGGGGCATTTGGGTCCTGATACACCCATTCTTCTTCTTGAGGAGTAGGGATGACACAACTCGCCATGTCGCCCCAGTTCGCGTCAACAGGGGCGGGGTCTGTTGCCCATGGGTTTGTGCTTGCGTCCGCGGGGGTGGCGCCCCAACCAAGCGCCCCACTCGGCTGCTCCCAGGCATTGGCATCTTGCTTCATAGGGCTTTTCTCCGATCCAGGTGGTAGGCTAGCTGCGATCGGTTTATCCCAGGAGTTGGTTTTGTTTACTTTCTTGGAGGCATTTGATGGCCATTGATTGCGACCACGATTGTTCCGGCCCCCGCGGGCCCACTGGTTATCATTGGTCGGGTTTTTGCGTGAGCCAATAAAGTCGGTCATTTTTGAAATGTATCACCAGAACTGTCCTTGTGCCACCAGACTGGGGATAAGAAGTGGTGGGAATCTGGTGTATTTGGTCGAGAGGCCTGAGAGATGTCGTTCTGCGCCAACCGTTCGTGTTCGGTTCCTTGCTTGAGCAAACTGTGGCAAATGTCACTTTTAGTGGGGAATGATTCGATCAAGGGAGATGCAGGGAGCCAATCGGCTAGTGCTCACCGGTAAAGCGCCTTCAGCAGTAAGAATCAAGAATCAGGCTCAGATAGCTATCACGGAAGATACAAAGTAGGTGTCTGAGGAGCAGTGCAGTTGTGATTTGATGTCGTTATTTCAAGGGATGAGGGTATTTCCTCGGTCTGTGTTAGGTACGGGATATGCACTTTGTCTTATTTTCACTGATAGAGTTTAGTATAATTACGTAAGCCACGACTTGAGCGTACCTCTTGCTCTTAAGGTTGACGCCCATACCCATATAAACTGGAATTTAGGGGGGTATTTGTATGCTGTCATGGCTGGCCATACAAATACCTCTAACTATTTTTTTCTTCTTTCTTTTATAGTAACCGGGCTAGAACACTGGCCAAAGGCTTTGGGCGTTTTGTGGGCCGCGGAGCAGAGGGGTTTTTGCCCCGGAGCTATGTATGAATTTGAATATGAAGCATGAGACAAAAAGCTCGGGGCTGTCGGAGGTGCAAATCGGAAGTGGACCCCTGCACGTCATGCTACTTCCGGATCACTTTTCGCCCCCGACTGTATGTACATGTACAACTCGAACTGACCCGTAACCACGGTTGAGGGTACATAAGAACCGACTTAGTGATGCCAGGGATTTTGGAATATTGATAGTCTAGTTGCACAACGAGATATTGGATATCCAGAGATGGGATAGGGATGATCTTGTTAAATGGATACAGCTAGCTAATCCTAACCTCCTGTATCCCGTCGATCTAAAAGCTTTCAAGGTCATCAGGCTCACGGGAAGCGCGGAGGAGCGCGGGAGAGCGCAAGGCGGATTTTGACAATGAAAGACTCAGCCCCAAAAGGTTCTTCCCTAATACCTCTCTCTCAAGTATATACAGGTGCCCCCCTCCCCATTTCAATCACCTTGTGAACCTTCAGCTGATGTACTACGTAGATCTTCATGAGGCTTCAAGCAAAGTCTCACTTGATATTGTTAAATACTGTGATATATCACAAAAGCAGACGGTCCCATTCTTGTTTGCTGGACAGGTCCTCACTGAACGGTTTCATCTTGAGGAGGATCGCGATCTTGAGGAGGACCGCCATCTTGAGGAGGACCGCCATTTTGAGCTCTACGGCCGAAAGCTTTACAATAAGACTCTATAATGCGGCCAAATTCATGCATATCCTCAAAACACGCCGCTACTTGCTTCATGGGACGCTTGGTGCTGGCAAGTCTCATCTATTGGCTGTGCTAACCTGTGTCCTTCGGAAGGAGGGAATGAGGGTGGTTTACCTTCCGGATTGCCGAAGGCTTTCGATACCTTAGACATGCCCTACGGCCCGCATTCCTTTGGGCTTCAGCCAAGCCGATAGAGTCCTAATTTTTCTTCATGTAATTCTGGCTATTGACCTCGGCGCGCTGGCGAGGCAGAGAATTCATCCGATTCAGAGAGCGAGGAGGACCTCCCAGCTCGCACAGCTACGGAAGTATATACTGACAAAGCGAGCCGGGTGCGGGATGCTTTCTAGCAGTCAGCGGAAGTAATGAGCACCGTTAGAGGCCTCATTGACTTCATGGTTGCCCAGGGCAGGGTATTACCTGGCACCGACGACTTGCTCATGTAACTCCCCCCTGATATAACGATTGTGTGGATACCATTCGGGAGGGAATTGAAGCTAGCGTATTCTAAAGGTTACGACAGGCTGTTTCAGCTTGTCTTACCAGAGGGTTTGTAGGGCCTGCTAAGGAGAAGCTTCTTGATTGGAGATACTTCTTCGTCGCCAACGGTAGTGTCAATGTCACTTCTGAAGTAGTGTGCGAAGCCGCTCCAAAGTTTCTGAGATCTCCCATGAATGCGGACGAATTTCTGAGCCGGTATTGGTACGACAGTCTTCGTATGGCTGGAAAAAACCCTTCCATGCTGAGATTTTTTAACAGAGACGATGTTTCTAAGCTGGATTGCGGTGAACGGCTGTAGCGCGACAGGGCCAGTGTTTCAAGGGAAGCCAAAGGTATTTTAACTTAATGGTGCCAAACCTACCATGAGCCGAGATAACCCCTATAGTCTATACATACCCGTCTCTTTCAATTATAGAGCCGTGGACACTATTCTCATGGTGGTAGACAAGCAGAAGTATGAAGCCATCATTACTGGCGTACAGATTACGATCTCGAAAACCCATTCTGACTCAGAAGCCAAGTTTTTTGCCGACTGGGAGTGGTGGTGTGGCATTGCCGGTTGTGCCACTGTCAGTTTCAGGTTCTTATGGATTATAGAGGATGTGGGGGCAGGATCCTGCTATCGAGTCAATCTAGTTAGGGCAGCGAACACTGAAGGGTAAAACAAAGGTGTGGTATCCAGATTTTGAGAGGAGATGTGCCAGTGAAAGACGCAAGCATGGACATTGGCCAAAAGCTAGAAATTGCAAGAAAATCGGCTCGGTAATCATGGTAGCTGAGGTGGTTGGTATGATGTCTATTGGGATCCTATCGATGGGTATATAGTCTATATATAAGTACAAGAATTCTAAAGTAATGGAAAGCATGCTCTTGTTCACGGGAATCTGTCACAGTGACCCACCACAATGTTCCTTTTTCATATCGCATATAGTTTTATATGTGTACGGTAGTTCAAACAGGCTACATAGGTCCTCTAAACAGCTCTGGACACACTACTTACACAGCTATACTCTGCACAACTTGAGACCCTCTTTCGGGAAATGGAGTTCATCTAGTCCTCCTACTTTTCCTCCTTTATAAGTAAATCACGTTAGCTATTTATCAATAATGGGAGGAACAATATTTGCGTTTTGCGGCTTTATATTTGTAGTTGTGAGGGGGTTAACGCCTCTAAATTACCCTGAACCCAAGGTCTATATAACCTATGTTATGTTTTTACCTTGAAGCTGTTCCAACTATCGACAACTCAGTTACTGAAACGCATTCTCAGCCTCTTATACTTTATCCTCCCAATATAATATATAATTAATTTTTCCAACAAATTACAAACCGCAAAAAAAAAAAAAAAACCCCCCGTAGGGTGAAGGAAGGAAGAATAATCAACCATGGACATTACATACTTGTACTTTTTTCCGCCTGCATATATAGAAGAAGAAGAAGAAGAAGAAGAAGAGATGGAGTATCTATGAAGGCACTAGGTTCTGGGTCAAATGCTACTGTATTGTCTTTTTTAAATCATTAGCGGTCTTGTTTTCCTTTTCTTCCCTTTCTTCTCTCTTCTGCATGATAAAGCCGAATACACCATAGAACCTTCTAATGTACACCATTCCCAGACCCATTCCCAGACCCAGACCCAGCCCAGCCCAAACAAAAAAAAAATTAAATTATAAAAATAT
>Ga0307511_10007391_pt1 | contig 11056 bp, 5 predicted proteins | sample 13_EM_MG_FD_200266 | JGI IMG/M metagenome (GOLD analysis project Ga0307511, IMG submission 200266) | Populus trichocarpa ectomycorrhiza microbial communities from riparian zone in the Pacific Northwest, United States - 13_EM | ecosystem: Host-associated > Plants > Roots > Unclassified | place...
TCATCGTTACTTTGTTTAGCTGCCTATAATCAATAAAAAAGTCTCTGAGTCCCATCATTCTTTTTCACAAATAACACTGGAGCTCCCCAATATGAGTTACTCTAACGTGTGAACCCTTTGTCCAATAATTCTTATAGTTGAATCTTCAACTCAACTAATTCAACGAGCGCCATCCTATAAGGTGACTGAGCTATAGGAGAAGTTTCGGGTAATAAGTCAATGAAAACCTCCACTTCCCTTCTTGGGGACAATCCTGACAATTCTTTCAAAAATACATCCAGAAATTTTCTCACTATCAGGAGGTCTAACAATTGAGCTTTTCCCCTTTTTGTCTTTAAGACATAAGCAATATAAGTTTTACATCCCTTTTTCATCATTTTTCTAGCCGTCATAACCGAAATAATGCTATTTGGTATAAATTTCTATCCTCTTTAAACACCACTATCTTACCCTTATACTTCTTGAGGGTCACTATTTTCGCAAAGCAATCCATTTAGGCTTTATACCTATCCAGCCAATCTATTCCTAAAATTAAATCTAAGTCATAGAGTTTTAAGGGTAGTAAATCTACCTCCATAACTAAGCCTCACCATAACATTAACCTCTCTATACATATATTCAACACTTACTGCTTTCCCTAGAGGCATACTAATAACAAAACCTGGTTTTACCTTAACTGTTTTACACTTAATTTACTTTCAAATCTCTTTGCCATAAAAGAATATGTGGCATTAGGATCAAGTAAAGCAAAAAATTGCTAAGAATCTAAATGTAGGGTACATGTCACAACATCCGAAGTAGCCTTAACATCCTTTTGTATTATATAGAATACCCTACCCTGAGTCCTGTCACCTGATGCTCCGGGATGATTTTTGTACCACTAACCCCTGATTGTGCATGTCTCATTGGTCTATCAACAATGAAAGATTGTTATTGGCTCCTAACCTACTGTCACTGGCTCTGTGCAAACTCGATCCTCCTAGGGCAATTTCTTCTAAAATGACCTTGTCTTCTACAATAATAATAACTCTGACCTATATAAGGGTAGTTCTTCCATCTATGCTCTCTTCGATAAATATAACATTGTCTAGGTATGACAGAACAGTTCTTAGGATGTCTCTTCCCAGACCGATCACAGTGGGGGTATGTCTTCTGCTCTAGAGTCCCCCCAATAAGACCATCATATGAGTATGACTACCCTTTGGTAAGTCTCATTCCTGAACTTTGAGTGGACCTAAATGCTGATCCTCTTTTGTTTTTTGAATTTCTAAATTAACCTTTGCCCTTTTTAGAAAAAAAAGGTTAGCTGGATATCTGCTTAACATCTTTTCGCTTGCTCAGACTCACCTGGTCCTTTTTCATACAAGCCTTCAAGGCCTCAGCTGTTTCCACTAGTTCCCTAGTTGTCCCAAACTTTAAGGGTAGCAATGCTTGTTTTAACTCTTGTCGCAACCCATCACGTAGTTTCTCAATTAATTATTGCTCTATAGGAATATGATGCGAGGCAAACATTGAGAGGTCATAGAACCTCCTTTTATAGTTAAGTACTGACATATCACTTTGTGTTAAGGCCAAAAACTCTTGCCCCTTCACCTTTTGATGATATGATGGGTAAAACTAGTTTTCAAACTGCACCTTAAACTCAGCCTATGTTCAAGACCTCACAAGTCTTCTAAATCGCAATGTATCCCACCAAGATCGTGCTCTGTCTGCTAGTAAATGAGTGGCACAATTCACTCTCAAATCCTCCACCACCCAAATATGTTCCATAATGTATTATACTATATGGTAGCCACCTGCCTACAATCTCAACATCTAATTCTCTTGCAAATGACTTGCAACTCAACTCTCGCATGCTCTTTACTACCCGAACCAGTGTAACCACACTGTACACTGGTGCAGAGAAACTGGTGGTACCTGCGCTGCTAGTGGTACTGAGGGTGCCAGTATTGGCATATAAGGCATCGCCTCCATCACTGCCCTCATAATCTAGGCTATAAATGCCAGATCGGTATATGGTGTAGGGGTTACCGCTGGCACCGCTGCTATCAGAGGAGGCACTTCTCTTGGATAAGGTGTTGTATGTATATAGGAGGCTGAATCCCCCAAGAAATTCTCTTTCTCTCTCTCTAAACCAAGATCTTGACCCCGTCTCTATACTGAAGAGAGATCTGTCATCGCACCTTGCCTTGTGCACAACATCTTGGAACAATTTAATACTTATTAAATCTCAATTTAACTCCTGAACCTCGACCAGAGCTTATCACTATAACAATCTCCGATCTTTATACTTAACTTACAAATAAGGATATCATAATTCAATTCAAGATTAGGGTGAATTTTTTTTTTATTTTTTACCATAATTTTGGCAGAGTTTTCCTTTATATTTCAGTACCAAGTTATCGACATCAAATAAAAAATTATTGTTTAATCATTCTGGACACAATCATTTTAAACTCTTATTCTATTCAACAAGATTTCAAATTTATTTCTACATTTCAAAGATCTCATTAATATTCTCCATATTCAACATAGAAACTAGTAAATAATGAATTAGCACGTGTTTGATAGTATGATGTAATTATTTTTATAAAAATATTTTTTTAAAATGCTATTAATATTTAAATATAAATTTTTTTTAAAAAAAAAATATTCCATTAAAGAGGCTCTAGATTATATAAAAAGAGTCGTACATCTGACCCAAAAAGATGCGAGGCTAAAAATGGGTTCAGGCCCATCAATACTTTTGACAGGGACTAGACTCGGTCCATGGTTCAGTCTATCTACCACGTACACCTTTCCTTTTTTGCCGTCTCTCTCTCTACGATTTCTCGCTCGCCTGCTCGCTTTTCTTTTCTTTCTCCATGATTTTCTCACTCTAGATTCTCGATATCTCTTCTTCTCACTCTAAATCAAAGCAGGATCTCTTATTTAACGGATCGCATATCGATTCGGATCGATTGATCAGCGGTGTTAATTGATTTTGGTCAAATTAGGTTTGAATTGCACTGATAAACGGTCTACAGAAGCTAGGGTTTTTCTTTTCTTTTTTCTTTTCCATTTTTTTTGGCCTTGTTTGGATCTAGGGTTTTTGAATTGGTGAATTAATTGAGGGGAAGTGTGAGTTAGGATTAAGGGTTGATGGTACTCGAAGGGGAAAATGCAAGGCTATGCTGCATGGGCGGGAAGTTGAGGAGGAGAGGAAAAAGGATCGTATTCGGCACATGTTGACTGCTCCCATACGTGTTAACAACAATTCAGTTGTAGCTGCTCCCGATTTTGTTTCTTCTCCTTCTCCTTCTTCTTTGTCATCTCCAGCCGATTCTTTTTACAAGGTACTCCTTTTCTCTTGGGCTTTTTTTTTCTGTTATTTTTTGGGTTTTTGTCTCGATCATGGAGTCTATGTTATACGGCTTCCAATGATGAATAATTGGGGAAATCACTACCTTCGTTGACAAAAGAGGAAGATATTATTTGTCTGACATAGGAATTGTAGGAATTGGCCCAGATTTTCTTTGATTTCGGTTAACGTGGAGATATTACAGCTCAGTTGGTATTGGGTTCGCTAAGTTGGCTTTTGGAGACTGATTTTGTGTTGCCACATGATATTGGTGCTTAAATTGGGTTCTCGGGGCAGTTTTTGTTTTATGTTTTTTTCCCGTATTTATGAATTTTTTCAGTAGCAAGTTTGGGTTTGGTTTGTGTATAGATATTTGTCATTTAGCTTTCTGCTGTAGTTGAAGGTTGCATGAGGTTATGGAATTTGAATTTCACTTGCTTTCTTGTGATTGTTGACCGAACAATGAGCTTTGTTACTTTTTCGCTGTGCAAAGTGTAAATCCGAATGATTTATCTCTCCTGATGATCACATGCTTTAATGATTCTGTATGTTGCTTCCTTTTCTGATTGATGGCTCGGTTTACCATTGTTGATATATTAATGCTTAATCAAGTACTCAATGAATGGAATGAGAAAAAAGGACTAGCAAGCGGCGATCTTTAATCCATGAAGTTCATAATGATATCCTTATTATGATAGGAGTGGCCAATTAATGATATTCCATTCAGCAATTATTTATTCTGTCAAAATGCATGCTAAATTTTTTTCTATGTTAGCAGAACATTTACTGAAGTTATTGGTATGAAGATTGACTTTTAGTAAGTTACCTAAAGTGCCCTGTCACTTATTCCCCCTTTAACAGGATGGACGCAAGATCAGTGTTGGAGACTGTGCTTTGTTCAAACCGCCTCAGGATTCCCCTCCTTTCATAGGAATAATTCAAAGACTGACTACTGGTAAAGAGAACAAGTTAAAGTTAGGTGTGAATTGGCTTTATCGGCCTGCTGACATAAAGCTTGGCAAATGCATCCTTTTGGAAGCTGCGCCAAACGAAGTATTCTTTTCATTTCACAAGGATGAAATTCCTGCTGCATCACTACTCCATCCGTGTAAAGTTGCCTTCCTTCCAAAAGGTGTTGAACTTCCATCAGGGATTTGCTCATTTGTTTGCCGGCGAGTTTATGACACTACAAACAAGTGTTTATGGTGGCTAACTGATCAGGATTATATTAATGTGAGTTGTAGCTGCAGTTCTTGAATTTGCTTTGAATTGTCCATTCTGTTTGGTTAACTCTTTCTTACACAGGAACGGCAAGAAGTAGTGGATCAGCTATTATCTAAGACACGCTTAGAAATGCATGCAACAATTCAGCCTGGTGGATGTTCTCCTAAGACAATGAATGGTCCAACTTCAACACCACAGCTGAAACCTGGTTCTGATAGCGTACAGAATAATGCCCCCTCCTTCCCTTCGCAATCTAAGGGAAAGAAAAGGGATCGTGGAGATCAGGGGTTTGAGCCCATTAAACGAGAACGTTTTATGAAAATGGATGATGGGGATTCTGTTCATAGACCAGAAAGCATTTGGAAATCTGAGATTGCTAAATTTACAGAAAAGGGTGGACTTGTGGATTCTGAAGGGGTTGAGAAATTAGTGCATCTCATGCTGCCAGAGAGGAACGAGAGAAAAGTAGATTTGGTTGGCCGGTCATTACTGGCTGGTGCGATAGCTGCCACAGATAAGTTTGATTGCCTAAATCGGTTTGTGCAGCTAAGGGGCTTGCCTGTATTTGATGAATGGCTGCAGGAGGTCCATAAAGGGAAGATTGGTGATGGTAATAGCCACAAGGATAGTGATAAATCTGTTGAGGAATTTCTACTAGTTTTGCTTCGTGCTTTGGATAAACTCCCTATAAATCTTCATGCTCTGCAAATGTGTAATATTGGCAAATCTGTGAATCATTTGCGGACGCATAAGAACTTGGAAATACAAAAGAAAGCAAGGAGCTTGGTTGACACATGGAAGAAACGTGTTGAGGCTGAAATGGATGCAAATACAAAGTCTGGCTCTAACCATGGTGTCTCCTGGACTGCCAGATCACGTCTTCCTGAAGTTTCACATGGTGGGAACAGACCTGGTGTATCCTCTGAGGTTGCAATGAAGAGCTCAGTTGTGCAACTCTCTGCTTCCAAAAGTGGTCCAGTCAAGCTTGTCCAAGGGGAGACTGTGACCAAGTCTGGATCATCTCCAGGGCCCATAAAACCAGCAGCGTCACCTAATGCAGCTGGTAATAATTTGAAAGATGGACAGCCCAGAAATACTGGTGTCAGTGGTGCGATGGATCTACCTGTATCAGCAGCTAGGGACGAGAAAAGCAGCAGTTCTAGTCAGTCCCACAACAACAGTCAATCTTGTTCTAGCGAACATGCCAAAACTGTGGGATTGTCAGGAAAGGACGATGCAAGGAGCTCCACTGCTGTTTCAATGGCAGCAAATAAGATCATTGGTGGCTCTTTGCGGCATCGTAAACCAGTTAATGGCTTTTCAGGCCCAGCTTTATCTGGGGCCCAAAGAGATAGTGGGTCAAGTAGAAGTTCTCCCTTGCACAAAAATCCAGGTTCAGAGAAATTGCAACAGTCTAGTTTGGCTTGTGAGAAGGTACTTGATGCTCCCATGGCTGAGGGGAATAATCATAAAATTATTGTTAAAATTCCCAATAGAGGTCGCAGTCCCGCACAAAGTTCCAGTGGAGGAACTTTTGAAGATGCTTTAGTCATGAGTAGCAGAGCTTCTTCTCCTGTGGTTTCAGAGAGGCATGAACAGTTTGATCACAATTTGAAGGAAAAAAATGATCCTTATCGAGCTAATATCACATCAAATGTGAAGACTGAGTCATGGCAAAGCAATGATTTCAAGGAGGTGCTGACTGGGTCAGATGAGAGAGATGGGTTGCCTGCCAATGTTCCCGATAAAGAGCATGGTCAGACGGGTGATGATGCAAGGAAGTTAGGTGAAGTCTCAAAAACTACACCCTCTTTGACTGTGTTTGAACTTAAATCGGAGAAGTCATATGATGCTTCTTTCAGCTCCATGAATGCCCTGATTGAAAGTTGTGCGAAGTATTCTGAAGGAAATGCAGCCATGACAGTTGGTGATGATGTTGGTATGAATCTACTTGCTAGTGTGGCTGCTGGGGAGATGTCCAAGTCTGATGTGGTTTCGCCAACAAATTCTCCTTGTATAAGCATGCCCATTGAGCGCTCTTGGGCGCCAAGTGGTTTGAGAGGAAAATCATCTCCGTGTGACGATCCTGCTCAAAGCCAGGGTAAGTCTGCTGATGATGACGATGAGAAGCGGGTTACTGTTGTTGGCACTCCTCCATCCAAGAACACGGAGGCTAAAACCGTTCTGTTTTCACAAGAAAAACACGCAGGGGAGCTCAATGGACCTTCCAATTCTTCCAATGTGGATGCTGCTGAACCATGCATGGAAAGCAATGTGAAATCTGATGAAACATTAGCAGCTCCCGTGTCCTCTGCTAGCATGGCTGTGAGAACATCAAATTGTGGGGGCAAAGAACCATGGGAGAAAGAGGGGGATGGCATATCTGATGACAAAAATAAGTTGCTGCATAGTTCTGTCTTAACTGAGGTGAATTATACAGGAGTGCAAGTTGGGACTGAAGCAATCGAAGGATCATCATCAAACCATCATGTAGAGGTTGATGGCGAGAACAATAAAAACATGAATAAAGAGCTGAATGTTTCTATTCATGCAGATCCAAAACCACCTGCTATGATGCAGTCTGATTTTTCAAAAGGAACCAATGATGAAATGCCCCAACCTTCTAGTTCTGGTAAGGATATGATTTCTGAAAACATGCATGATGTGAAGGCTGGTGAAACAGATGGCAGAAGTCATTCTACCGAGAAAAAGAAAATCAAACATGAAAGCAATACAGCCCCAGCTGCAACTGATCATGAAAGTGAGTGCAAGGTGGAGAGCCTGGGAGGCAATCAGGGCAATAAGCAATGTAGTGCCAGACCAGCTGCTCACAAGGCAGAACCCACACTTGTTCAGGCATCAGAACAAGTAGTGAGGTCAACAGGGTCAAAGTTGGCTGGCTCAGGAGCTGATGAAACTGAGGAATGTACATCTGCCGCTGCTGATGCTTCTTCTTTATCTGCTACAGGGGGATCGGATCTGGAAACAAAAGTTGAATTTGATCTGAATGAAGGCTTTATTGCTGATGATGGGAAATATGAGGAACCAAATAACTTGAGAGAACCTGCATGTTCTGCTGCTATTCAACTAATTAGCCCTTTTCCATTGCCAGTTTCTTCTGTGTCTAGTGGGCTTCCCGCTTCCATTACAGTAGCTGCTGCTGCAAAAGGGCCCTTTGTTCCACCAGAGGATTTACTTAAGAGTAGAGGGGAGCTTGGTTGGAAGGGATCAGCAGCCACTAGTGCATTTCGTCCAGCTGAACCTAGAAAAGCTTTGGAGATTTCATTAGGTACAGCTAACATCTCACTCCCTGATGAAATGGTTTCCAAGCCTGGTCGGCCCTTGTTGGATATCGACTTGAATGTACCTGATGAAAGAATCCTTGAGGATTTGGCTTTTCGAATTTCTGCTCAGGATACTGTTTCTGTCTCCGACCTTGCAAAAAATAGTGATTGTGCACGTGATACACTGATGGGTTCATTATCTGGTCGGAGCTTTGGGGGATTTGATCTTGATTTGAATAGAGCAGATGAGGCTAGTGATATGGGTAATCACCTGACAAGCATTGGTCGGAGGCTGGATGCCCCACTACTTCCTGCCAAATTGTCATCAGGTGGTCTTCTAAATGGAGAGGTCAGCAGTCGCAGGGACTTTGATTTAAATGATGGCCCTCTTGTTGATGAGGTGAGTGCCGAACCATCACCACATAGCCAACATGCCCGAAACATTGTGCCATCCCAGCCATCTATTTCTAGCCTTAGGATCAACAGTTCCGAAACAGGAAGCTTGCCCTCCTGGTTTCCTCAAGGGAATCCATATCCTGCTGCCACAATCCAATCTATCTTGCATGATAGAAGAGAGCAGCCTTTCCCTATAGTTGCAACTGGTGGGCCTCGGAGGATGTTGGCTCCCTCTACTGGCAACAACCCATTTAATTCTGATATCTACAGGGGAGCAGTGTTGTCATCTTCTCCAGCAGTGCCGTTTCCATCTACTCCATTTCAGTATCCTGTCTTTCCTTTTGGGAACAGCTTCCCTCTGCCCTCTGCAACTTTTTCAGGTGGTTCAGCATCGTATGTGGATTCATCATCTGGTGGGAGGCTTTGCTTTCCCACAGTACCCTCTCAAGTATTAGCAGCACCGGTAGGTGCAGTCTCATCTCATTATCCAAGGCCTTCTTATGCTGTTAACTTCCCAGACATTAACAATAATGGTGCTGCAGAGAGCAGTAGGAAATGGGTAAGGCAGGGTCTCGACCTCAATGCAGGGCCTCTAGGCCCAGACATTGAAGGTAGAGTTGAGACTTCAGCTCTTGCATCAAGGCAACTGTCAGTTGCCAGTTCACCGGCCCTTGCAGAGGAGCAATCGAGGATGTATCAAGTGACTGGCGGAGGTGCTCTGAAGAGGAAGGAGCCAGAGGGTGAATGGGAAGGTTATAAGCAATCCTCATGGCAGTAGGGATGAATAATGACACAATCCAGTGATCCACCAGTAAGTTTGTCATGTTTTGTAAATATATGTTCTACTCTGTGTTTCACCTTGGCCTCCATTGTATGAATTATCTGTAAGGTTGCATGTTTTGCCTTTATTTATTTATTTATTTTATAAGAGGTTGGGGGAAACCTTCTCAAACTTGCATTCTTTTGGGCATGGGTTGCACTTAAGTTCTTGCTCACAGGTCAAGTAATTGTGTTTCTGCTTTCTTTGCGTTTTCAATTACAGTTCTCCTGGATTGATGTTGGCTAACTCCAAAAGATCATCTAACATGTGTTCTCAAGGATGGGTGGTAAGTGAGTTATTTGATCTTCAGCCTCCAACCTCCACCCTGTCAGTGTACCCATTGTATGTTAAAAGGACAGATTGTACCTTAAAAGGAATCTGTCCGGGTCGTTTGAGCTGTCATTTCCTTGAATTTGTACTGGGTAGCTGCAGTTTACTTTACCCTTTGTAGATATTTTAACCAATGGAAAGCGTGCATTCTGTGACTGTTGCCCAGACATTTGAAATTGGTGTCCATACTGTTGTGCAGTGCATCGACAATTTATACTGTTGGAGGCAAAATCACCCTTTCTTTTCCAATCATTCTGAGAATGAATGGTGATTGGATTAGTAAACTGCTTTAAGCAGAAGCCCTTCTGTATGTGCTTTGTTTTTAAGCCATTTTTCTTCATTTATCTTTTCATTCTCACTTTTAATCACGTACATATAATCAGAGTGGTCAGTGAATTTTGGTGCTCAAGCTTTTCTTGCTCTGGCATATGGTTTAGTTGCTATGGTTGGATGCTGTATTCCTTTTAATTTATTCTATTTATTAACCTGGTGTAGACACCCAGTTCTACCCAACTTTTCCTCGTATCTTCTCGCAAGGGTATCTTAACTCTAAAGCTAATCTAGTGTTGTATATGATATTTTACCATTTCTGTCCTATATTTGACCAACGATATAACGCCTGCTATCGTCTTTTAAAGGTGGCCTCCGTGCCATCACTGTGTTTGGTGTTGGAATTGGCTTCGGAGGATAGGGATCCTTTCCGCAGATAGCTATAGTTGCAGTTCAATTTTTCTCGGTGCCCTGTATGTTTATTGTATAGAATTTGGTTGAAAGCTCGCAAGGGTGGTTCATTGTGGGAATTGTATTTGTATTTTTGCTGAGGTTCCTTTTAGGTTTGAGATTCGAATGAAAATTGTTGAACCACCATTATTAGTCTCGAAAATCTTAGGTTAGGGGTTTGTCATCTCTAGGAAGAAACATTCATTATACGGGCCTTGACTTTATGAAATCACGTTTGCCAAGTCTCTCTTGCTTACTGTTGCTGTATTGTATGGGTACTTAATTTGATGGTGACGGGTTAGGCTGGCTTTTTCACTGCTCTATATTTGCTATAATAATATTTATTTTTTAATTTCTTGGGGGTGGGGTCTAAAACGCCCAGCAGGTAACGTTGTTGATGCCCCTCACAGTCGCTGAATTTGAATAATATAGGAAACCAGAATTGGTTTGATGGCCATCAGAATGGCGCAGATGCTCAAGTAGCGACGACATAGTAAACCACTAGTATTGGGCTGTTGCTTCTATAACGTCTGCCGTGGGTGGGAGGCTTTCTTTTCTCTTTCCTGTGTACAACAACATCACCCTCCGTATCACTCAAATATCAACCTTATCTTCGAATATAGGGATCGAAGAAGAAGCAACAACGAGGCCCGGAAAGAGTGTTTTCTTTGTTTTCATAACTATCAGGTTTGTAAAACTTAAAGGTGCGGCAAAAAAGTAACCGGCAATCAGCTTAGTAGAAGCAAGAAGCAAATCATCATTTCTCGCTAGTGTCAAAGCCAAAAGGTCAGGAAAGATGCCATGAAGAATAAAAACTTGCAACAAACCTAGCTGAACTCCACCTTTTACAATGAGTTACAATATATATATATATATGCAAGGAGTTACTGGATGAAAATATCTTTTCCACTGAAATTAGGACAAAATTAGAGAGTGACGTTT
>Ga0307511_10007395_pt1 | contig 11054 bp, 12 predicted proteins | sample 13_EM_MG_FD_200266 | JGI IMG/M metagenome (GOLD analysis project Ga0307511, IMG submission 200266) | Populus trichocarpa ectomycorrhiza microbial communities from riparian zone in the Pacific Northwest, United States - 13_EM | ecosystem: Host-associated > Plants > Roots > Unclassified | place...
ATGGAATAGGAAGGCAAGAGTCGCATACGTTCAATGTCGCACCGGAAAAGGCAACCTACAAGCCTGGCGCCACAAGATCGGAAAAGCTGAAAACTCGGAATGCCGGAAATGCGGAAGATATGCGGAGACAGGCAAGCACGTAGCCTTGGTCTGTACGCACGGAGAGAATATAGGACGGAGGTGGAGTACATGGGAAGACATGGACGATAGGGCAAGGTGGGCCAGGAAGGAAAAAGATGAGAAGGGATTTTACCTGGTGGATCTGGTGGAGACGTTTTTCTCTAAGATTGACCTGTTTTGATTTCCGGTTTTGTGGATTAGTTCGATAGGGGAGGGCCGGAAGGGGCGTGGAGGCGGAAGATTCATGTATGTACGGGGAGGGCCGGTGGGGGCGTGGTAGAGGAGGCTTACGTTTATTCGGGGATGGACCGGCAGTGGGTGTGGTGGCGGAAGAGGGGTATTTCATTAGACATTTCTTTGGTTCGGAAGGCAGGACGTTTATGTAGCCTCTTTTCCCGTGGGTGTACCGAACCTTTTAAGGGGAGGGAACGGGGGCGCCGCATAGCCTTAGGCTGATTAGGCGTATAGACTCCAAAAAAAAAAAAAAAAATTGAAGTCCGCCAACTTGATTCCGAAGTCGGCTAAGCCCAACGGGTAGCACTTCCTTATTAGGCACCGCCTAAATATGCACTAGGCCCTGTACGACTTGTTCTCATGGTAACAATCAAATACGTACCTAGCTATAGGTAATTGGAAGTAATTAATATATAAGTGCCCAAGCCCATGTGACTAGTGGAGAGACCATAATATGTAACCGGAGTCAAGGCAGGATGTGCATTATGGTAAATAATAGAATTACAGGGACTCGATCCGTTACCCTGAAACGAGCGTCGCTAGGGGGAAACTATTTTGTCATCCATGTTACTCCCGGTGAATCGCTGCAAGAGAGAATAGCTATAAACCCATTTACAGGTCAGTTCTATTAGGGTGTACATGTGCAGGAAGGTTCCACTGTGGAGAAGAGCATAATGGGGTTCGCCATGTTTATTACGGAGGAGTCAGAGGATCGGAAAGCCAAGCTCGAGCCTAATTGGGATGACCCTCCTACTCGACCTGCCAAGTTCTGTATTTCCCTAGTGGGATTTATTAAGCAACGATAGCTATGTGGTGAGCTACACGATAGACCTGACCGCAGCTTAACCCCCTACAATACCAAGTGCTCTGTAGGAGTTCTTGATTTGGTCGTGCCAGCAACCGAGACTAGCTACAACGAAGATCTCAATCACAAGATCCGTTCATTATTCCCCGAAACAGATACGAAACTACCGCCGGCCACTCCTGCATTCTGCGGAAGATCGAAGACTTATATATATTATTCTGTGTGTACATGCAGCTATGTATCCTCCCGCTTAACTTTAAATAACATGAATTGAATTGCTTTCCACCAAATAGTCTACACTAGAATTACTCGCGCCATCACTCCTATCTTCCTCCGCTTTGATCATTGCTAATTCTCCCTGCGCGCCTCCGCTCTTGGTCTCGCAACTATTATCCCCCGTGCCTCTAGTGCCTTTATTGATGTGATATCGACTCTTGGTATTGTGCTAAGGGTTGTCATTGATATCGGATTGCTCGGCAAGGGCAAATGTAATTTCATCCGGAGCTCTTGAGCCTGTTCTTGTTGTTCCATGGTTTCGTAAAGGTTGACCAGGCTATGTATTGTGTCTTGCGTCGATGGATGGTAAATACCCAATGCCTTCTCACTCCCGTCTAATGCTCGCCTGAACCACTCCAGCGCGTTTCCATAGTGTCCTTGCTTGCCGAATATAGATGCCATACAATGGGCAGTAGTGAGAGTGTGAGGGTGGCCCACTCCCAATGCTTTCCCATACCCTGCCAATACCCGCTCATACCACTCCAACGCTTTTCCATACTGCCCTTGCGTTTCGAATATGGATGCCATATCATGGACGGTGGTGAGAGTGCCTGGGTGGTCTACTCCCAATACCTTCTCGCTCCCGGCCAGTACCTGCTCATAGCACTCCAGCGCTTTGCCATACTGTCCTTGCTTTATGTGTATGGATGCCATATTATGTAGTGTAGCAAGAGTGTCTAAATGGTCCACTCCCAATACCTTCCCATACGCCTACAATACTCGCTCATACCACTGAAGTGCCATGTCATATTGCCCATGGGCTTTGTATACCAAGCCCAGGCTATATCCTCCCCTCAGTAACCTTTCATCCACCATTACCACTATTTTCATGTGGCCTCCTACTGTAGCAATATGTGGTATAATGCGCCGCTCAAAGACCCAGTCTTGCAGTACTCGGATCGCACCAGTAGTAACTGAGGTTGAGACTATTAGGAAAGCCTCAGTGGCTTTTTTTCGTTGCTCTTCAGGCTCCAGTCGCATTCGAGCCCACATATGGATTAGTGGATGGATATTGAAACTATCATCTCTTTGCTTTCGCTTTGCCATTGAGTATGAGAATAAGATTCGAGTAGAATCACCCAAACTTATATCTATAGGAACTCGTGGGCAAAGCGCTTTGCTAGAAAGGTGTTTTGCATACCATCCGTTGATAGCTTCATTCCCCGCCGAAGAAGCTCTTTCGGGATGTCTTCATTATCCATGAATCCACATAATAACAATAACTCGCCCGCCCTCGGATTCTGTTTCTGGATTGCATTGAAGGATAGTTCCAATGTAGCAAAAACAGATTCGTCTTGTCTAGATCTCCCTGCTGCTTTCCATTTCCCACTCAGGAGGTAGCTGCTATTCACCTCATATTCCCTCAAATAGCGACTGAATGAATATTGTTGCATGTGAATATATGCTCCAGCTTGATCTAAAGCTAGTGGTAGGCACTCAAGTTTCTGTACAATTGAGGAAGCAGCTTGTCGCTCTACATATGTTAGCAGCCAATTCAACGTTACCAAGATGACTACCCTCGCTTACCGTCGGGAGTAAGACCTCCGAATCTAGCATTGGCACTTTTAACAAGCAGATTCTCTGCCTCGCCGTCCTGCATCTGCAAGACCTCAATCCCCCTTCGTCGCGTACACAATCGGGTCTTCTGCTAGTGATAATCACAGTCCCATGGCAATATTGCGGAATATAGTCTCTGAGGTCGAATGATTCCAGGTCGTCGAGACTGGCAATAACCAGTAGCCATCTGATGTTCCCTTTTGCCGCAAACCACTGCTTCACAGCACCAACAATGTGCTGCTCTTCTGCCGGTTTCTGTACAGTGAATTTCTCCGCTGCATCGGGTTTTCCAGCCATACCTAGCAAGCGGCCAATTTCTGTGTAGTCTGGGTTGTCTGATAGTGATAGTTGAGCATGACATTGAATAAGTTGCTGCATTATATTGGTAAATCCAAGCTTCAGAGACTGTTCACTGGCACCATTAATCCAAAATACTGACGAGTAGTCTTCATAATAGCGGTAGACATATTGCAATGCAATCTGAGTCTTTCCCATACCACCGGTACCATAAAGCACTAACTCAATCATACCAACTTTCCCCGAACGCCCCTTAATATTCTCCTTTAGCTGCTCCAAAATGTCTTCTCTCCCAACAAAATTGGCATTCCGCCAAACTTCGGGAGGGTAGAAGGGGATATCATACCAGGGCACCTGTCGATATGCCGATACCAATGCACCTCTTTTGTGGCCATGCCCGTGGCTCCATTGCACCAAGTCCACCAATTTGGAGGAGATAAGTCCGAATCCGCTGTCATTGGTAGAACTATACTTGTTCAGTGCCGAGTGGTCCAACGACAGTGAATTTGATTCATAACCATCAATAGTAGCGGAGCGTTTGTCAACTAATTATTATTGCTCATGATTAGCTTGTATTACATCAATAATGTAAAGAATAACAGTGTAGAAACAATTGTGACAGTCCGTACAATAGTACTCATTCCCAAACGATAGTTTCCGAGTCCCATCCATGTTGGTTTAGTTTCATAGAAGCACACAAGCCGGATACCAAACTGTTTGGCTATAACTAGAAAATGTGAGGGTAGTAGGTCCAGTCGTTCTGAATGATCTTCCAATGTCTTCAGAAGCATGGCGGGTGAGCCTAAGCCTAGCGCTGATGCGCACCGTGCTATCACCGTCCCCAAAGTTGATGCAGGCGATCCACGAAAAGGTGTTCCTAAAAAGATAATACCACTAGTACTGGAGACTATACCCCCATAGTCTCCTCCGCTGGATTGCGCAAACACGATAGCCTTAATATAGTATGTCAGTGATAGCCGGTTTCCAGACTACTTCTAACATTATATAGAGTGGCACAATCCCACCTCCTGTATTATTATTCCACCAAAGCTATGACCGACGAAAATAATAGGCCGATTGGTTGTATACTCCTCTTTTGCCCTGAGATTTCGAATCGTATTGGCCAGTCGTTCCCCAAGTGACCTCAGACTCTCCCTTGGTGCATTCACAAGATACTTTGAGTCGTAGTTGAACTTCAGGATTCGAGCATGCGGTACCACAGCCGGCAGGAGATGCTTAAGCCACATGACCTCGCGCTCCCCTTTGCCGTTCAGGCGCCCCAATTTAGCACTCGCATTCTCTGCAACGTCTTTATCAGGAACCTTCTTGATCCAAGTAAACACTGGGTTAGCCGCAAGGCCATGTACGGCGATAATACTAGTATATTGGAATAAGTTTTGTTAATTATTTGTCTGGGACAGTAGGATTTTCTCCCCCATGCTCAATGGTGTGTAGACCATCGCCTTATACTCAGGCTGCGTTGATATAGGATTAGTACACGGAGGCGCAAAACGAAAGATATGCGACACCATTAGACTAGTTGCATTCGACCATGTAGTCTGACGGTTGGTTATAGTTTGCAAGGTAACTAGTGGTCGATAGCTATCGAATTATTTCCAACTTCAAGATGTGCCAACAAGACTATCTGTAGGTAGCCTGATTGCAATCTGTAGGTACTCAGGATGCAACGTTGAGGAACTCTCTTTCACTCACTGTCTTTGAATCAGATTTAGGTAGTGTGTGCACTGTGTCAGTTATCCGCCAGCCAACCAGAGCACACCGGAATTTCTTTACCGATGGATTAGAAGATATTAAACTTCCGATCCGTGGCCTACTAGAATTTCAGATTGGTGATTGGGAGACTATAAATCACAGGTGGCGTTTATGGATTATCAGGTACCCACATCCACTGGCGAACAACGTTCCTGGTCAATTCCTAAGACATAGGGTGGCTTTAACGTGAAAATGGTGGGCCTGAGCTCGGCCTATGTCTTAGGAATTGACCACGTTGTTCGCGCGGCATCGAGTGCATGGCTTGGCGAAGGGTTCTCCCCACACAAGTTGAGCCAACGTCGAGGTTCTATACATGGGGCGTTTCTTATTTGCCAAATAATCCGAAGCTCGGAATTCTACCATATGTAGGTACTGTTGTGGCTGTACTAGACGCACTAGAAGTTCCAACACCCTGATGAATCTACCGGTGCCGTTACACCTACATATTCTCCCTCATTATACCGAATGCCAGGGGAGTGGTCCTCTGGCCCAATATGCCTATGTGGCATCAAAGATCCGTGGATGCGACCGGGGCAATCGCTTCCAAATGATGCCGCCCCATAAGTCCGTCGTGAGCATCAGCATGACTGACCGATGAGGTGGGGAGCACCTTGTTTATCCCATTCACCACTCACACTCTATCTCCTTGACCAATAGTTAGGAATTCCTTTAGCTTTATATACAAATCTCCTTCATATACCAGCTGCTAATATAGTAAAAGTTACGGATCCAAACTTGCTATCTCAGCCAATTCTCCACTGATCCAGACCAAAAGAAGTGCATCATGCTCCTCCACTTCCTCCAGGGAAATATCTCACAGAATGGATCCGGTAGCTCAGGCACTGGGCCAGGCTCCAGCCATGTCTAGTATGCCGAACAGCAATTCATGGTTAATACAATTCATTCTCATCTCTGGATGGCTGGATCAAAAGGCAATATATCACCACTACACGGGGAACTCATGATGGGCTGCACAATTGTCATTACCAACGACCCAGCACTGCATCTGGTATGGAATAGTGGGACGATTTCTATCATGCCGCTCCCATCATTTCTTGTCACCGAAGAGTTTTGGAACTTCTCAGTAACGGCGCTAAGGATCACGGCTAGCATTTAGCGGCTGTATCGCTGTGAGTTTGAAGCTCGGTTCACCACAAGGGAATTTATAACGATAATACTCTGACCCACCCGCTTAAACTGGATTTATAGACTCTCCAAGTTTCAATATGTTTACCTGAGTTTGGGCACATAAATTCATTTCATTTGTTGTATGGATTGACTACCTACAGGTTCTACTGACCCCAAGGCCGGGGAATCAAGTATATTCTAATGTATCGGATACTTTTGCTCTGTTGGCTTTGTTTCTATGTGTTGTTTAACAGGAGGAGCATATTTATTGCTGTACCTCATGATGTTCGTGTGGAATCTGGGACCGTACAAGGAGCGCATATGTGCATGGGGGGTTCTGTATGACGGATATATACTGTATATATTGAAATCAGTCCCGATTAAGTCAACATATTTAATAACATCTGACTTTCCCTCAACATCGCAATGCCTTCACCAGAGTAGCTTCATATAACTAATGAGGTCTAGGCGGAATAGGAAGTACATACAGTGACCACATAGTTCGAGTTCCAAGTTCTATATCTCCTTTGTAGAGGTTCTTGATTTCGCCATGTATATAGACCCCTTTTGGGGTCGCGCTACTTGGAAACTTACCCATGGAAGGGACTACGTATGTACAACCTAACTCGCCGATAGGACTATCCAAATAACTCTCAAAGGTATATTTTCTCCGGAGACGATATACAACTAGATAAAATATTAGGACAAAAGTTTCCGGACAGTGCCACTTTTGCTACCAAAACTAGTACTGCCCTGTGTTCATCATAGATTACAAAAAAAAAATATAGTTATATTGCAGCAATGGCTCCGCAAAATCACAGCTTATAATGGAACTCAACTCTATAGATTTCATAATTTTTTTTTGAAGCAACTTGCAATAAATGCTTTACCCTGAAGTCGGATCTCCTTGGGGTTTTTTTTATATGCTGGAGGCATGAAATGGGCTCGGGATAAGAATAGGTTCAAAATTATACCTCTGGATATAATCTTCTACTCTATTGGGGGTTGGGGATAATATATATCAGGAAGCATTTTTTTACCAATTTTTACAAATAGGTCTGCTTTGGTGTAAAAGTGCTCTTGTCGCTTGTGCCGCTCTTGCCAGGAAACTTTTTGTCCATGTACTACTACAAATCTACAGCTCTAGCTTTCATATACTCTGAAATTCTCCGGCGGCTGTTGATGTCAGTTGTTCTGTTCCGAGAAATGAGGCACGAACTGCTGTCGACAACAGATTGGTGCTTTACATTCACATTTTTTCACATTCCGACCACTTGGTCCAGAGCGCAATCCCTAGGTATGAGAAAGATCCCAACCACAAAATATTCCGGACCCGTTCACTATTCCCCGAAGTACAGGAGATATGAAACTACCACCGGCGACCTCCCGCACTTGTGGGTAGATAGGAGCATCGAATGCTTATGAGGCATCTCTTCTTGCAAGACCTGGTAACTTTAGATAGTATGAGGAATATGTATGTAATTGAATTAAGATAGAGATTAAATTTAGAAATCACTCGCCCCCCAGCTTCCTCCGCTTTGGCACTTCCTCCTTATCGCTAGCACTCTCTACGTCCACCTCCGCTCTTGGTCTCGCGACTTTGTCGCTAGCTGTTATTCCCCGGGCCTCTACTGATATGATATCGACTCGTTGTGCTGTACTAGGCGTTGTCATTGATATCGGACTGCTCGGCAAGGGCAAATTCAATTTCAACCGGAGCTTTTGAGCATGTTCTTGTTGTTCCATGATTTCGTAAAGCCTGATCAGGCCACGGATTGTATCTTGCGTCGATGGATGGTCAATACCCAATGCCTTCTCACTCCCGTCTAATGCTCGCCTGAACCACTCCAGCGCTTTTCCATACTGTCCTTGCATTTCGAATATGGATGCCATACTATGGACAGTAGTGAGAGTGTCTGGGTGGTCAACCCCCAATGCCTTCTCCCTGCCAGCCAATACCCGCTCATACCACTCCAGCGCTTTGGTATACTGTCCTTGCGTTTGGAATACGGTTGCCATATCATGGACAGTAGTGAGAGTGTCTGGGTGGTCCACCCCCAATGCCTTCTCCCTGCCAGCCAATGCCCGCCCATACCACTCCAGCGCTTTTCCATACTGTCCTTGTGTTTGGAATATGGATGCCATATTATGGACAGTAGTGAGAGTATGTGGGTGGTCCACTCCCAATACCTTCTCATACCCAGCCAATGCCCGCTCATACCACTCCAGCGCTTTGCCATACTGTCCTTGCGTTTGGAATATGGATGCCATACTATGGACAGTAGTGAGAGTGTCTGGGTGGTCCACTCCCAATGCCTTTTCCTCCCCAGTCAATACCCGCTCATACCACTCTAACGCTTTTCCATACTGTCCTTGCTTTTTGAATATAGATGCCATACTATGGACAGTAGTGAGAGTGTCTGGGTGATCCGCTCCCAATGCCTTCTCCTTCCCAGCCAATACCCGCCCGTACCACTCTAGTGCCATACTGTATTGCCCATGGGTGCTGTATACATTGCCCAGCATATATCCTCCCCTCAATAAATTTTGATCCACTATTTCCACTGTTTTCATGTGTCCCGCTACTGCGGCAATGTGCCATGATACGCCGCTCAAAGTCCCAGTCCTGCAGTACTCGGATCGCACCAGTAGTAACTGAGGTTGAGACTATTAGGAAAGCCTCAGTGGCTTTTTTTCGTTGCTCCTCAAGTTCTAGTCGCATTCGAGCCCACATATGGACTAGTGGATGAATATTGAAACTATCATCTCTGTGCGTTCGCTTGGCCATTGAGTATGAGAATAGGATTCGAAGAGAATCACCTAAACTAATATCTATAGGAACTCGTAAGCAAACGTGCTATGTGCACTTTTCTTGGAAAGGTGCCTTGTATTCTCGTTGGAGTATTGTATAGCTTATTATATATATATATAAAAAAAGGTCTTCGCATACCTCCCGCTGATTGCTCCATCCCCCGCCGAAGAAGCTCTTCCGGAATGTCTTCATTATCCATGAATCCACACAATAACAATAACTCCGCCGCCCTCGGATTTTGTTTCTGAATTGCATCGAAGGATAGCTCCAATGTTGCAAAAACAGATTCGTCTTGTTTCCCTACTGCTTTCCATTTCCCACTCAGGAGGTAGCTGCTATTCACCTCATATTCCCTCAAATAGCGACTGAATGAATATTGTTGCATGTGAATGTATGCCCCAGCTTGATCTAAGGCTAGTGGTAAGCACCCAAGTTTCTGTACAATTGAGGCAGTAGCTTGTCGCTCTACATGTGCGTTAGCAATTCAACATGCAATTATTACTACCATGAAAAACCCCTCTTACCATCAGGAGTAAGATTCTCAAACCGAGCGTTAGCGCTTTGGACAAGCAGCGCCCCTGCCTCGCTGTCCTGCATCTGCAAGACCTCAATCCCCCTTCGTCGCCGTACACAATCTGGTCTTCTGCTGGTGATAATCACAGTCCCATGGCAACATTGCGGAATATAGTCGCTCAGGTCGAATGACTCCAGGTCATCAAGATTGTCAATAACCAGTAGCCATTGCATATTTGCTTTTGCCGCAAACCACTGCTTCACAGCACTAACAATATGTTGCTCTTCTGCTGGTTGCTGCATAGTAAATTTCCCTGCTCCATCAAGTTTACCACTTATACCCAGCAAGCGGCCAATCGCTGTGTAGTCTGGCTTGTCTGATGATTGGGCATGATATTGAATGAGTTGCTGCATTATATTGGTGAATCCAAGCTTAAGAGACTGTTCAGTTGCAGCATTAACCCAAAATACTGACGAGTAGTCTTCGTTATGGCGGTAGACATATTGCAATGCAAGCTGAGTCTTTCCCATACCACCGGTACCGTGAAGCACTACCTCAACCATATGCATATCTTCTCCTGCCGACCCTGCTCCAATATTTTTCTTTAGCTGCTCTAAAAGGTCTTCTCTCCCAACAAAATTTGCATTCCGCCGAACTTCGGGAGGGCAGAAGGGGATATCGTACTGGGACGTCATGGCAGCTGTACTTGTCAATTTTGGCTCTCTTGCTTGGCTCCATTGCACCAAGTCCACCAATTTGGAGGAGATAAGTTCAAACCCGCTGTCACTGTTAGTACTATACTTGTTCAGTGCCGAGTGATCCAACGGCAGTGAATTTGATTCATAACCATCAATAGTAGCGGAGCGTTTGTCAACTACCTATTATTATTAACGTCCATGATCAGCTTCTATCGTACCGCTTGTATTGCGCCAACAATGCATATAGCAGTACAAGAACAATTGTGAAAGTACATACAATGGTACTCATTCCTAAAGGATAGTTTCCGAGCCCCAACCATGTTGGCTTCGTTTCATAGAAGCACACAAGCCGAATGTCAAACTGTTTGGCTATAACTAGAAAATGTGAGAGTAGTAGGTCCAGGCGTTCTGAATGATCCCCCAATGTGTTTAGGAGCATGGCATGTGAACCAAAACCTAGTGCCGATGTGCACCGTGTTATAATCGCTCCCAAAGTTGATGCAGGTGATCCGCGAAAAGGTGTTCCTAGAAAGACAATGCCACTGATGCTAGAGACTATACCCCCATAGTCTCCTCCGCTGGATTGCCCAAACACGATAGCCTTATTGTATGCATGTCAGTGATACTCTTTAACCTGAACACTGTATGGACTGGTCCAATCCCACCTCCTGTATTACTATTCCACCAAAGCTATGACCGATGAAAATAATAGGTCGTTTGGTTATATACTTCTCTTTTACCCTGAGATTTCGAATCGTATTGGCCAGTCTTTCCCCAAGTGACCTCAGACTCTCCCTTGGTGCATTCACAAGATACTTTGAGTCGTAGTTGAACTTCAGG
>Ga0307511_10007397_pt1 | contig 11050 bp, 5 predicted proteins | sample 13_EM_MG_FD_200266 | JGI IMG/M metagenome (GOLD analysis project Ga0307511, IMG submission 200266) | Populus trichocarpa ectomycorrhiza microbial communities from riparian zone in the Pacific Northwest, United States - 13_EM | ecosystem: Host-associated > Plants > Roots > Unclassified | place...
TGGCTTTGCCAATTTATCATTTAGTTTATTAACCCATCTTCAAGTGAATAAAAATTTAAAATTTTCCTCTCAAAATGTACAAGTTAAATTATTGAACTATTTCTATATTTTTGGATGAAGAAAAGTTTTAGACTATCTTCTCAAAATGTATGCATAATGTGTTAGGGTATTTCCCACTTTTTTGAATGAATGAACTTCAACTTTTGATCACAAATGGATGGATTAACATCCTATTAATTGAAACATAAAGTATTGAAAATAGTTAAATCCCAAATCTTAGTTTTAGACACCATTCATGGAAAAATCAGATAAAACCCTCTCTACAGATGGATTATAGACATTTAACAACTCTTGTCACCCCTCATGGAAGGTTAATCCATATTGAGTTTGATTGAGTCTTTTCTCTTTTTTATATGACACTTTTACATTCTCATTTATACATGTAGAAAAAACAGCTTAACGCAAACCCCGTGGATATAAAGATCCAGAAATTCACAGTCAAATCAACTATTTCTAAGAAAATTAAGATTAGGTTTGGAAAGGAGCTTGACATAACAACAAACTATACCAAGAGACCAAAAATATAAGTAATCAAACCCTCACCCAATACCTATAAAGAGACGCGGATGAAAAGTATAAAAGATATTACAAAACTTGGTTAATTCTTCGATAAGTCAGAGTAGTTCAATGAAGAACTAAAAAATACGAGTAAAACCTCTTACACACAATAATTATTGTTGGAATCAAAGTCTACCTAAAAAAGCTTAAATACAAGCTAAATAACTATATTTATAATAGGTAAAAATATTTTAAATAATGCTGAAAAAATAATAAAAGAGTTTTAAATAAAATAGAAAAAAGAATCTTAAATCAATTAGGAAACTAATATAATTTTTGCATAGTAGCTTCTGGACCTTATTGCAAAGACTTTTCAATGTCCTATTTCCATTAAATTTTAATTCAATATAGAACAAGACATTTAGAAACTTCAAGTAAAATTTTATCCTGATCCAATAGTCAGATAAAAAAATTATGCTTGTTAGAGTAAAACTATACATCCAAATTCAATCACCTAGTTCAAAAATAACCTTTTTTTTCTCCTTTTATTGGCTTTGAATACATATTGCTTATTATTTTTTTTTTTTTTGTATTTTCCATCACACATTCTTATGGAGAGCCTTTAGTACCTATGCTTTTTTATTACCATCAAGCTAACTCTTTCATCAGTAGATAAAAGAAATAAATCCAAATTAGTCAAAGGATTAAAGCTATAAACAATTTTCTCTGTTTTTTTTCTTTGTTTCATCCTGTTATAAACATTGATTTGTTTTGTTTTTGGTTGCTACTAATAATTGATTTTTTACTCATGTTATATATATGTTCTTTCTGTTATTTATTTTATTTTTTAATTAAAGTATCTTTTTAAATGGTAACTAAGGTAATTTTAGGTATATAGGTTTTTGTAATATTTTCTTATATGTGAAGAGATTTTTTGTTAAATCTTCATATAATATCTCAAGAAATTTATTGTAATTTATTCTAATATTTATTCTTGTTTGCTATTTTCTTAAGTAAATTAATAAGTGGCTAATGATTACCCTTCTAAATTGGTGTTTTTGGCAGGAGAATTTTATCATCCATGTACTTTGTTTTCTTTTTTGTCTTAAAATACAAAAAAAATTTATTAATTTTTACTTCTCTCTCATCAATCATTATCAAAATTTTCAATATAATTTCATTATGTCAAGTATATCTTATACCAATTTAAAAAGCATACCAAATTATATTTGGAACACATAAAAAAAAAAAGCAAAAATCATACATTCTTTAGTGCATAAAACTATTAGAATGCTTATGATCGTATGATATCTTCTGATAGACACTAAAAGTTGTTGATGATACGAGGATTACAAGTTAGAGGGAGCAAGGCTAATATCAACTTTCTTTTTCATGTTGATATCTTCCTTCTACATCATATTGGGCAAAATCTAATTAAAACAATACAAGAGATTTGCACGTATAATCTTTGTTGTTATCTCGGTATTAATCACATACCTGGGTAATTAATGTTAGATTTGATAAGCAAATTTATAGTCTATTACATAATTTTAAAATCTTTTTAAAAGTCTTGACATTGTGTTTATTATATAATTTGAAAACAATTTATTCTTAGATTTGAATTGGACTAATGAATGTCGAATTAATATTTTAAATTATTATTATTATTATTATTATTATTACATGACTCCTTAATGGAATGTCGAAATACTCTGGAATTGAAATTTATCATTCCAATAAAATAAAATAAAAACAGAATGTCAACTAAAACCAAATTGACAACCTTATCACTACTAATAATTTAATTATTTTATCCCTCTTTTCATGAATAATTAACCTTTTGATTTATAAATACACCAACATTTTTAAAAATTACTTTTTACATCTTTAAAATTTCTTTTATTATAATTACTCCTGTAATAATTAATGTTTTGTACCAAACATCATATAAGTGCAAAAATCAAACAGGAAAAATTTCCAACAAAATAGTTTATTATGAACTCATTTGCTTCAAAATTGTACCTGAATAGATTTCAATATTGAATGAGAGAACTCAATTGAATCAGGAAAAAACCTTTAGAGAAAGAGATTTTGGAGAGAAATTAGTGAGAGAAATAGGTTGTTGGAACTATAACACCATCATCTACTGTTAGATTTGACTTGTTTTTTTAGTATATTGTGTGCCTAGTAATGATCCATAAACTGATCATTTTGATTTTGTTGATCTGTTATCGTTTGATAGATATCTCATTGCATTTTTTCTAGAAAACTAAGTTCGAAACAGCAATAACATCCAGTTTGTTTCCCTTTCGTTCATCGTTAGATCTGCTTCAAATTTTTTAAAGGGATTCGCCTAAATATCCTCTTTGTTCTTAATGGTGGAGATCAAATTTAAATATCCTAAAATTTTAAGTACCTTTTAAACTGTTTTCTATAAGTTTGAGACATGGCCATCATTTATCTAGGAATCGGTCGATTGGTTTAGCAAACCCAAAAACTTGTTAACTGGTTATTGTCGCAAACAACTAACACCACATAGCTACCATAAAAACCTTTGACACTACCTACCTAAATAACACCAACACCTCAGACATCCCTAAACCTCTTCAACACATCGAAACTACCTATAAATCAAAACCACCTAAAAAAAAGATCAAACCCTCCTACCACCCACATTGCTACTACGACACTAAAAAACACCAACACCACCAACTTCACTTCTAACACTTCATAAGCTGATAGAATGAAAATGTCAAACTCAACAACCCGAGCTAAGATAGTCTCTTTTCTAGACAAGAGAGCGACACTATCTTGGAAATGGAACAAATGTTTAGTGGGATTCTTCCTTCATTATAGGAAGCCTTACCATGCAACCAACTCTATTGCCTTCCAGGAATGGAAGAATTATGGCCATGAGAATGTCATGACGGCACAACAAGGTTTCTTGATTTTTCCATTTCAAAATGTAGGATGATGCTCACTTAATTATTGAAAATGAGTCGTAGATGGTTGGGGAAAGACCATTATCTTCCAACCATAACACCCTCATTTTGTTTTCGACAAGAATAAAATCTCAAAAGTGGCTACATAGGTTTGCCTTCAAGGGTTACCTTTTTCTTTTTGGAATGAAAAGAGCATAAGAATGGTTGTTATCATGGTTGGAAGACTTTTGGCTTGTGATGAACAAACACATAACAACACCAAGCTTGATTATGCCCAAATTTGTATTGAACTGGATGTCTCATTGCTTATAGCTCACAGTTTCCAGCTGGAATACAAGTTATCTTCGGATCCCATCATAGTTATGGTTGAGTATGAATGGAAGCCACAAGCCTGTAACACTTTCAAAATATTTGAACACTCTTACAAGGCTTCAGTTGAGGTACCAAACCTTTTTCGTTAAGGATATATTAAAGATCCAAAATGGAGGTGATACTTTACATACATATAGCTCCCAAGTTACTATATTGAGGAGGTTACATCCCCTTTAAATGTAGCTGCTACAATAAACCCAGCTCCCTAGACAGTCAGCTTTGTAGAAATTGATCGACCAGTTCAAAGTTCAAACATCTCAGGAACTAGGCGATCAGTTGGACAAGACAAAAGCCTCAGGAGCTACTGTCTAGGAAACTAGTCGACCAATAAAAGTTCTATAGAAATCATTTGATCGATTCAATACTGTTAAACCTTCTGCCTAAACAACTAGAAAAGATGTTTTGGATGATGATGTTAGGTCAAATCAAAACTCAGATAGGGACTATTCTCATCTTAAAAAGAACCAATTTGGTTTTCTTAAAGTTGTTAAGTGTGTAGAGAGCAAAACTCTGAACTTACTAAGAAATAGTGAGACTATGGTTATCCTAGATACTGCTACAACTTTGGGCATGAATACAATGGCTAAAGATAAGCTTCAACTAGTACAGCCAAACCCACCTTCTACTACTGGTAAGAAGAAGAAGGTGAAAGGGTTTAAGAACCGTTGATTTTATTTCTTATTGTCTCTCCACATCTTATAATATATATTAGGTTATCGAAATATTTTAGGTCTTAATGGCTGGCAAAAACATAAAATAGTAAAGGATTGGATTAATGAGTATAAACTCAATATTGTGGGTCTCCTTGAGAGATTACTTCTAACAGGATGAGGGGGGTGGAAACAACTATTAATCCTTTATTATAGCAATTTTTATTTAATATCTCAGATACAATTAATTGTTGTATTCTTATTGGTTTGGACCTGATGGTATATATTATTTATTTAATGCTATTGAATTTATGGGTTAACATAGATGGTTTCTGGGTATAGTTGCAGACACTTGGCATATTCTAGTGGATGGTAACCCTATGTACATGTTTACCAAAAGACTAGGTTTCTAAAGCCTAAGCTGAAGTATTTGCATCACCAGCATACTCACCATATCTCTAGCTAAGTGGTTGAGGTAAAGTCTAATTGGGTTATAACATAGATACTTTTTTATGGCTCTTCACACTCTAAAGAGTATTATAGGGCTGAGAGGGAGCTAGCTAGGGAGTTCTTACAGCTGCATAAGGATAATAAAGCTTTTATAAATAGAGATCTTGAATTCGGTGGATAAACTTGGGAGACAAAAACACCAAGTTCTTTCACTGATCACTGCTTTATAAATAGGTCAGGGATAAAATCCACTAGTTGACTGATGAGACAGGGTCTCAGGTTCAAAATCATTAAGGTCTGGGTTAATTGGCAACCTATTACATCCACGGGTTACTTTCTACACACATGGCCACTACTTCAGAGGATGATTCTCGATACTTCTCTAGTAGGATTTCTCCTGACATTGTGCTTACTTTAGAGTTATACATTATATATGATGAGATCAAGAAAGCCTTATTCTTTACCCTGAATGATAAGGCTCTTGATCCAGATGGTTATACTTCTTTGTTCTTTAATAGAAGTTAGGACATTATTAGTAGGGACTTCATTACTCATATGAGGTACTTCCTTGATTCCACTACTCTTTTTAGATGTGTTAATGCTACTAAGATTGCTTTGATTTCTAAGATTAAGACTTTCACCACTATAAATGACTTTAAACATATCTTATGTTGTAACATGATTTACAAATGCATATCTAGAGTCATTATGAGTATATTAAAGGGGGTTTTCTGGATGTTATTTGTCCTGCTCAGATTGTCTTTGTTCCGAATAGGCAAATATCAGATGCCATCTTATTGAATCAGAAGCTTATGTATAATTATCACTTAGCTATTCTTATGCCCAGATGTGCTTTAAAAATAGTCATTAAGAAAGCTTTTGATATGGTTAGTTGGGAGTCTATCCTAACAGTGCTAATAGCTATTGGAGCGTCTAACATCATGGTTAGATGGATTGAGATATGCATGTCTACAACTAATTTCTCAGTTGCCATGAATGAGGAAAGTCACGAATTCTCCCCATCTTTTAGGGGCCTTCAACAATGTGACCCTTTATCTCTTTTTTTGCCATGAAAGGTTTAGAAGGTATACTTAGAGAGGCTTCACAGAACCCGAGGTTTCAGTACCACTAGCAGTGTCACTAGAATGTCATTACTCATTTAGGTTTTGCAAATGACCTTATGATTATCTGTCAAGTAGATATGGACTCGGTCATGATTATTAGGAAGGTTTAAGATGATTTTGGTGGGTTTATAAACTTGTTACAAATCTAGATAAAAGCCATATTTTCTTGTCAGGAGTCGATGATGAGTGTTAGGCCTCTTTGTAGACTCTTTAGGGTTTCAAGATGGTCTCTTTACTAGTCAGGTATCTAGGAGTGCTATTAATCTCTACTAGACTAACTCACAGTAATTGTATGCCTTTGGTGGATTGGAATCTCTCGAGGATTAAGTTGTGGACTTCAACTTCTTTTACTTATGTTTGACGCCTTCAATTGATCAAATTCATTCTATTTTCCATCCAATTATATTGGTGTTCCATGTTTATTCTTCCTTGCTCTGTTATCAGGAAGATTGAGAGTATTATAGTTGTCTTTCTCTAGAAATGTTGTTCTATCTCCTATTCAGGGGCTAAGGTAGCCTGGGCTTTAGTTTGTTATCCTCTTAAGGAGTGAGATTTAAGGATAAAGAGGATTGGGACTTGAAATAGAGCAGTTATTCTCAAACACGTCTAAAAACCACTTTCAAAGAGATCATCAGTTTGGTCAGGATAGGTTCATAGTGTCTTATTCTAGGGTAGATATTTCTGGCATGTTAAGCCTCCTTCAATTTCCTCTTAGTCCTAGATGAAGATCCTACTCAATAGAGATTAGTTTAGAGAGAGATTTGTTCCATGCATTGGAGATGGGGCTACTACTTCCTTGTGGTTAGACTATTGGTTGTTGGATGGTCAACGATTCTATGACCTTTTGCTCTTCAAGATACTATCCTCGATTTAGCTTCTCTAGGATGCCAAAGTTTTAGACATCATTAAAGAAGACACTTGGTCATTTCCCTCGGGTAATCAAGAGCTTGAATCTATCTAGGACTCTATTTATTTCCATCCTATGATTGCACTGTCAGATCACTATATCTGGAAGGGTCATCCATCAAAGAGATTTTATATTGATTCACCATGGGAGGTACTTAGAGACATGAGACCCACAAATTCTATGCATCACCTCCTCTTGTTTCTAGGTCATATCCCGAGACAATCTTTTATCATATGACTTGCTTCTATAGGTCGCCTACATACCATCGACAGACTCCATGCTTATTAGATCATCAGCTCCTTAGTATGTATCCTTTATGGCTCACATGTTGAGACACACGACTGTAATATCCCACATCAGCAGATGAGGACTTGGAGGAGTGCCTTATATAAGTATGCTCATCTTAACTAGTAAGATGCGTTTTGGGGCTATACGTAACTGCCAAGAACAAATATATGAGGCTCGTGGGCTAAAGCAGATAATATCTTACTAGTGGGGTGGGGTGTTACACGACCATCTATTTTTTCAGTGTTCTTTCTCTACTTTGGTTTAAGGGGCTACCATGAGTCGAACTCTTATAAGTTGACCTTTTAAGACATGGTGAACTTTACTTCAGTGGAACATACATACACTATAAGCAAAAAGAGTTCTTGTATTTACTTGCTCGATTAATCCTCTCAGTCATGGTTTACTTTATCTGGTATGAAAGGAATAATCAAGTTTTTCACCAGGTCTATCGTCCTTATCATATTGTTAGTGAGGTGACCTTTAATCTTATCTGATCCAGGTTGGTTGAGCTAGAACCAAAATACCATATTCCAGCTACTCTCATATCCATATGACAGTTCTTCCCTTTAATATAATTACACCTAAAAAAAAAAAAAAAGCTTTCAATATTGAACATATTAATACGGAAGAAAAGTTTAACATTATATGTAAAATAACAGGCAAATTATTGTTCACGTTCAGGAGAGTACCGGCACATGAAAACAAGATCAACTAAACACTAAATCTGCGAACCTTTTACTTTAAATGATGACCAACACGATTAGATTTTGTTGACTTCAGCATACGATGCAAGATAATCAGGAAACAAGCTTCCACTTCTTATATTAAAACAAAAACTTCTTTCTCACGCATAGCATCTGCTTTTATCCGTTAGCATATTTTCCGTTCAAAATCATATCAAAGCTTCTTCATCTCTTTCGTGTCAACTTCGTGCTGTTTTATTTTTTTTCTTTGCAAGGACCAAGCGATGGGCCATTACTTCACACTTTAGGTCATTTTCATCTACTTGTGTATCTCAAAAATATAAGGTTAGGTTTATGAGCAACTAGTTGCTCATCACGGTAAGCTATCATGACTCCCAGCTCTACATACATATTCTTGCGTCATATTTAGTGACTTTATTATAAGCAATTATAGAATATAATCACGATGGAGGTTTTTTGAAAAAAAAACCTTGCTTGCACTTATGACAAGAGCAAATTAGAGGAGATTTTGCCTCATTTTGTAGCTCTATATCGATCATAAAACGTTTTTCTTTTTCCTTTCAATCATCTAAATTAAATATTTGGGAGTAAATTTAATATTTTATTTTGTTAGCTAATAAACAATGACAGCGTAAAACAACTCCTGTCCAACGTGCATAGTACAAAAGCACGAATTGCCACCCTGTTACAAAGATTATTTCAAGTTTAAATATTTGAGTGATCTCTTATCACCAGCTTTCCAAGTGATTTCTTCTCCGATCAAAACACTAACTATACTGAAAAAATTTCAAATAGACTTCCATAAATCATAGCCATCTCAGAACACCATTACCAAACCCAAATCCCTCTTCCAAAAAAGCGAAAAAATGGTAGCTGATCAGAGCTCTAGTAGCAGCACTGCCACACCTTCCCCCATCAAAACGGTGGTGGTTCTGGTCCAAGAAAACCGTTCATTTGACCACATGTTAGGGTGGCTAAAGACTATAAACCCAGAAATCAATGGAGCCACGGGTTCTGAATCTAACCCCATCTCCAGCTCCGACTCAAACTCAACTCTCGTATTCTTTGGTGACCAAGCTGCCTACGTTGACCCTGACCCTGGCCACTCGATCCAAGACATTTACGAACAAGTTTTCGGGGTTCCATGGACCGAAGCCTCACTCTCTGATGACAACAAACCGCCTCCAAAAATGAATGGTTTTGCACAGAATGCAGAGAGATTGCAGAAGGGCATGGCTCAGACTGTCATGAATGGTTTCAAACCGGACGCAGTTCCAGTCTACAAGGAGTTGGCCGAGAATTTTGCTATTTGTGACCGTTGGTTTGCTTCCGTTCCTGCATCAACACAACCCAACAGGCTTTATGTGCATTCTGCGACGTCTCATGGAGCTACTAGCAACAACAGGCAGTTGCTGATTGAAGGTTACCCTCAAAAGACCATATTTGAGTCCCTGGATGAGTCTGGTTTTACTTTTGGGATTTATTATCAGTATCCCCCAGCTACTCTCTTTTACAGGTAACCCTCTAAATTATATAATTAAAGTTTCTTCATACGATAAGATTTTCTCTAATATTTATCTCTTTCCTCTTCTTTTTCTTTGTTTGAGATATATATAAAATTATGTAGGTGGCTATATTTTAATTATTAGTGTTGTTGTTTATTTCACGATTGTTTTTTTTTTCAATGGTTTAGCCAGTCATTCATAATGTTAACCTTTTCTCACTGGTTTTGGCTCGTCTTGTATTCATAAAGTTAGCCAATAATTATACTCGGCCGACAGCAGCAGTAGTTTCGGCATATGCGAGTTAATTTCTTCAAACACTATGATGGCTTGTTGTGACACACCAGATCAACAAGAGAAGGACGTCCATTGGATGAAAAAATTTGTTTGTTTTTTTATTTTTTAAATTTTTTATTTTTTAAATTTTTTTAAAGTAATATTTTTTTATATTTTTAGATTATTTTGATTTGATGTGCTGACGTGAAAAATAATTTAATAAATATATATATATATATTATTTTAATTTATATTTAAATAAAAAACACTTTAAAAATAGCTGTTACAATATTTTTAAATACATATCTTGAGATGGATCATCGCTTCAAACATTGATTGATGACTAAAAAAACATCTTCAACATTATTCTTGCATTAACAGCAAATTAGTTCCCAACTTGAAATCAACTCCATCTTTAATTTAGTGTATGTTTGAGATTTTGATAACGGTGGCGGTTCAAAGTGTTTTTCGCTTACAAATGCATTAAAATAAAAAATTTTCATTTTTTAAAAATTATTTTTTATATCAGCACATCAAAATGATCCAAAAACATAAAAAAAAAATATTCATTTTAAACAAAAACAAATCAAAATTTAAGAGAATATGATTTGTAAATCTACTAGAAATGTGTCAAATTCAATATGAGATATTTATTGAACTGTTCAAACTTAATAATAGAGTATATGCATTGCAGTTTAGATTCTAAAAAATAATGTGATGGATCGATGAAATTAAAGCTGGTTTGTTTCATGAAAAATAATTTTCTGAAAACTATAAAAATTGATAAATGAAAAATACTTTTCGGTCAAAGAAAATTTTAGTTTGGTTTCGAGAAAAACTTGGTCCTCAATCTTTTGTTTGCTATATATTTTGTTTCGGATTTTTATAAAAAAAAATTTCAATTTCATCCTTTAGAATCTGATTTTTATATTAACTTTGGTTCTCATTCTTTTTATTTTTATTTTTTTTTCTTATCCTTTTTTAATTGAAATTTTTTATTTATCAAATCTAGTTAACATTCTTTTGATTGTTATTTATTATATTTAAAATAATTTATGAAATTAAATTTATTTTTTAATTTCATCATCATTTTACATATCAAATATCAGATTTGTTCTCATTCTTTTAATAAACTTAAAAAAAATATTAATAAGTTATTTTCTATGAAATGGTCAAACATTAAAATGTGTTTTTCAACTTATTTTTCATGACATTACCAAACATCTAAAAATAATTTATTTTTCAAAAAATTATTTTATATAGAAACCATTCTTCTT
>Ga0307511_10007398_pt1 | contig 11049 bp, 14 predicted proteins | sample 13_EM_MG_FD_200266 | JGI IMG/M metagenome (GOLD analysis project Ga0307511, IMG submission 200266) | Populus trichocarpa ectomycorrhiza microbial communities from riparian zone in the Pacific Northwest, United States - 13_EM | ecosystem: Host-associated > Plants > Roots > Unclassified | place...
ACCAAAGGCAGATGTCTATATGAACTACAAGGATCAACAAAACAATTTAAATGGACTCACCTGCATGATGAGGCATTTAAGCAAGTCAAAGAATTAATAATGAGTAATACAGTACTCAAACCAATCAATAATGACTCAGATAAGCAAATATACCTGATAACAAATGCAAGCAATGTAGGATTATCAAGATGGATTGTTCAAAAAGAAGATGGTGTGATCAGGCCAGCAGCATTTCACTCAAGATGCCTGAACAAGGGTCAAACCAACTATACAACAACTGATAAGGAATTATTAGCAATTGTTGACTCACTGAGGCATTTCAGGGGTGAGCTGCAAGGCCACAAAGTGATAGTACTTACAGATCACAAACCCTTGGTAACATTTATGACTACATGGCAAGATAATCAAATGAAGATCCGGTGGTAGCAAGTGATGAGTGAGTTTGACATCACTATAGAACATATAGAGGGAAAAGAGAATTTCATAGCAGACACACTGAGCAAAGCAGGAACATATAAGGGCTCTGCCTCCCCCTCTAGTTCAGATCTTTCCTCCTCACCAAACCACACTCCTACACTACCACCTCCAGTAGTAGTAAATCACATCTACATATCACACCCACATCTTCTACCACCAACCACCAACATCATCTATCCCACCAGCATGCCTCCCAAAAGAACCATGAGTGGAATGGCTGGGAAACCAGTCTACCCACCTTCTTCTGCAACCAGGCCATACCATAGCCCACAATCTCCCAACTCTGCTAGTAGCAGTAGCAGCACTGGGCTGGGAGACATCTTCCAGCAAGAAAGGTATGCAAATGAAATAGATTCAGACTATAGTGATCTCAAAAATAACAATATACAAAGGGACAGGAGACACCAGGAGCTCCAACAAAGGACTGCCTAGAATGAAAGACAGCAGGCTATAGTGACTGCTGCTGCTACAACTAGGGCACAAGCTCAGCAGCAGCAGGAGCAACAGGAACAAGTGGAATTGGGAAGGTCAGTAAAGCATAAACCTAAAACACCCAACTTCAGCATAGTTATTAACAAAAAACCTAGTAACTCCACTACTATGGTCCCTGCTGCTGCCCCTCCTTCCCCAGAACCAGAATGGACCCTTGAAGGGCCATCAAACAGTGATCAGGTGGAAACTGGCACTGAGGAAGAAGAATGGATGAGAGTTAATCCTGGACCTAGCCAGGAAGAAATGGTGACACAGATTAGGGCAACTGACAAGGGAAAAATGAAGTATGACCAGATGCAAGAGTGGAACCCCACTCTTACTGGAATACTTAGAAGGAGACAGAACTCACCAACTGGGTGCAAGAATGAAGTACCACAGGAACTCAAGTTCTATCATCCTCCTCCTTCTCCTCCAGGTCCCCAAATAGTTGCTAGTGAGTGGAAGCAAAGATACAGCAAAATCTTCCCTCACCAGAATAACCCTATGATTGACACCACCAGACTCAATCCACAAGAATGGCCTAAGCCAGCAGAAGCAAGCAGTAAGCTACCACCCACTTCACATAAGGAAATACTTAGTAACAAATTAAAAGCCATGGTGGCATGGCAAGATGAACAAAGAAAAATGGAGGAAAACATCCACATACACCTCCAAATACCCAACAATAGCTGGTATGCTACCCAGCTAAACCAGAACCCTCCACACAAAGACATGCCACCTCCCCTTGACAATGGCTCCAACATCCCACACACTACCATCAGAATCTGTGCCAAATGTGGACAACAAGGACACTGGGGAGTCATGTGCACAAACCTCACCTCCAAACCAGAATCCTCCATTGGCAAATGTACCTTCTGCAATAGACACCACAAAGCCACTACCTGCAAACTCAGAAAGAAACTGATGACAGGAAGTGGACATGCTAATGTGCAATATGTCAAAGACACTATGGCAGTTGAAGAGGATGAGAATGACCCCATGCACCCTGACCTTGTAGTAGCAAACTGGCTACAAGACAAAAATCTGACTCAGCAGTATGTGGAATGTATGGAAAAAGATAACTTGTATAAAGACATATACAAGAGAGCAAGAGATGGAGAAAAGATTCTTACAATCCAGTACAAGGACAAGTTCCTGTACATCCTTAAGAGAGCAACATGGAAGTTGGTAATCCCAACAGGCCTCAAAATCAGAAGTAAGTCAGCAAAAGAACACCTCCTTCAACTAGCCCATGCTTATACAGGACATGGAGGACTAGACAGAACATACCAGGAGCTAACCAGCAAATATTACTAGCAGAACTCCTATAGTGACACCCAAGATTATGTCAGGAGCTGTAAAATTTGTCAATCCACAAAAGGCTCCACCCAATTACCAATTGGGTATCTGACAACATTGAATGTACCAACCCAACCATGGGAAAGTATTGCAATAGATTTCCTTAGTATGGAACCTGTCACCATTCCCTGTTCTGAATTAATCCCTGGTCATCACAAGTTGAAAGGAGAAGGATCTCATAATATTTCCTTTGATAAGTGGTTAGTCATTTCTTGCAGACACACTGATTTTACTTTCCTTATACCTTGCATTAAAGAACTTAATGCCAAGAATGTTATTGATATTTTTGAATCATGGATTAAACCCACTGTTGGACTCCCTTATGAGATTATTACAAATCAAGATGTTGTTTTTATGTCAGCACTATTTCAAGATTAAGGAAACTCAGTTGGAGTTAGGCATAAAGCCTCCTCTGCATACCCCCCACAAACTGATGGAGCATTAGAAAGAAAGAACAAGACTATTATTCCTATGTTTGCTGCTAAGAAGTTGGAAGATGGTACAAATTGGGCACAGGCAGCACCTTCTGTTCAAATAGAGGTGAATACTGCTGTTAGTGGACCCAGAGGGAAATCTCCTTGGCATATACTCTTAGGCTTTGACCCAAAGCTAGGACCTACACCACTCCCCATACCAATACCCATCTTTTCCAATCCAGCCAAAAGATTTTAGGAGGCTGCAGAAAACCTTACCAAAGCCAAAATCCAGCAAACACACCAAGCCAACAAAAAGAGAAGAGCATCCCCTGCCTACCCTGTTGGATCAGAAGTTATGCTGTCAACAAAGAATCTCCCAGCCAGATACAACTCCTCCAAACTATCCCCTAAATGGATAGGACCCTTCAAAGTCACCAAAGAGTTAACATTCACCCAAAATGTTGAACTTGACCTTTCAGAAAACCTTGACCTCTCAAATATCAGTCCAGTCTTCCACATCTCCCTCATCAAACCCTATTTTCCAAACCCTATCAAATTCACAGGTAGAGAAAAAACCAAGCCAGGACCTGTTGATGAAAAAGAAAATAGGTATGAGGTAGAAAGAGTGATGGAATTCAGAAGTCAACCAGGTACTGGACTCCCCCAATATAAGGTCAGATGGAAAGGATATGACTACCATCAAGATGAATGGGTAAATGACAAAGACATTGACCACTCATTGAAAAAAGATTTTTGGCTAAATGGGAACAAAGGTACTACTTATAGAAAGAGACCTGTTAACAAGAAAATGTGGCAAAATGGTAAAGGAAAAAGCAGAGAAGAAACACTTAGGATGAATGCTACAGAAAGAGATAGGATCCTCAACCCCCCTGTTACCTCTCATGCTACTATTGTTAAAACCCCTGTTAAGAAACTTTTCTATATTGATAACACCTTTGGTTATGATCATGTTAAGAAAGCTTATGTCATGCACTAAGAAGATGGATTTCATTTTTAAGTAAGGAGGAATGTAAGGAAGTGATATTCTCAGTATACTGATCTATCACTACCTCACAACTTACCCTGAACCAACATCTACTATGTAATTTCTTACTAAGTTATTCTAACCTCCCTGGTTAATTATGTTGGAAGAATCACATGTAATTTCTTTATTTTTATGAGTCACCTATGACTCAACAATTTCCTATGACTCATGAATGACTCTAAGGTTATGACTCACTTGATGAGTCAGAGATGGATTGCAAATCATGTATGACTCACTACTATGGCACAGCCACAATAGTGGGTCACAGCTAGTCTTGGCATGTAATACTTAAGGGCTGAAGGTCTGCATCCAGAGAAGGGGATCTGACCTGGAGAAGACAGACACAGAATAGTTAGATACAACAAATATAAGAGTTCCACTGGTTAATTCTAGTCCCATGAGGACTCTTACTCAGAACTTAGTAATCCAATACTAGAAACCAAACACTTAGCCTTTAAAGTACTTAATAGTTCTGGAATATTACTTTAGGGTAATATTCCACCCTAAATACTTTAGGTCCCCATTTACATTCTATTCTTTCTCATCACTCGCCTTGCTACCAATATCCTAGTTCTATGCGAGCGATCATTCCTCCTCTTCATCTACTTCCACCACCTTCGCCTTTAACACCTTCATTATTTTTCCCAACAACCTATTTACATACTCCTTCCTCGGCCTCTCTCCTGCAAACAATACCCACATGGCCCCCTCCACCCCCAACCCATCATCCTTCTCTTCCTCCCCCCGAGGTTTCCTCTTAAGCTCTTCTACTCCTTCATCAACATCCAAGTTGATAACAGGAATACCTACCCAATATCTCCTACTCTTAACCTCGGTTTTGCTCATAGCATCTCTTCTACGCTTCCTTGGAGTGATAGGAGAGACTGCAGCATTCACCTTGTCCTCTTCCGCATCACCAACCTCTTTCTCCTTGGTTTCTTCCCCACTTCCCTCGAAAGCAGAGGCATCTTCGGGTCCAGGAAGTTCTTCAGCTGTTGCTGAGGAAGTTGCCGAAGATCAGTGAGTGATGGACCCTTGCTTTTCCGTAGCTTCTTCAGAGCCAGGAGTTAGAATCATGATATCCTCTTCTATTACGCCAGCAGAGCTAGCAGCAGTTTACCGCGAAGACCAAGAACGCACCTCAGGGGTTTCAACTGCAGTTTGACTAGCAGTCTAGATCTCTATATTGGTTACCTGACCAGCAGGACCAACCCTTCCAGATCCCTGCTCTTCAGAAGTCTGCTTATTAGCAACTGACTTCAGATTCTTGATATCCTTGCTGGTTACATCCCTCAATGTCAACCAGGGCATCTTCTTCATCTTTTTTGCAGCCAACATCTCAGCAATCCTCTTCTCCGACAACTCCTCCCCCGCTGCCCACTCCATATGGTTCTTCGAGAATAATGCGAGGCTCCTTAGGAATTTTTCAGCCAGGCACGGAGGCATCAGGTGTCCCACCAGATCTTCCCAACCCTCGCCCCAACTTGCTTCTAATCTTTGCTTTACTTTAGATTTCCTCCGCTCCGATTCCATGTGGATTTCCGCCAAGGGAAGTCTGGTTATATTGAAGCCCAGCTCAGTTTGTGCTACGGCCCTATCAACCTCCATATCAGCATAGTCGGCATCAGTCCAGCCCTCTATGACCTGCTTCTGTAGCAATGATGCGAAAGAAACCTGTTCTCCTTGCTCCTGAATTAGTCAGCCTAGCTCCCCAGCTAACTCATACTTCTCCTTCTCTTCCCACTTATCCATCTCAGCCAGGTACCTCTCCCTTAGGCCCTGGCTCTTCTTGAAAATCTTATTGGTGGTGTTGGTGATAGTTGATGTCATTTTTGCTGAATGTTGTTGTTGTTTGAAGTTGTAGGGAAGATAGAGAAAACGTGAGGTTAAAGTTTGTTCTATGCTCCGGATCTGAGTATAGCATAGTATTCTAGCTGATTCTATGAAGTTCGTTTCGATTTGGTGAAGGTTCCACGAGAATACACCAGATTACCCTGAACTCTATAATATTACATTGATATTCCACCCTCCTCTAAAAATTTCTGACTCCTCAAAATAATATTCAATTGAGGCGTCTTAATCTCAACTATCTTGAATCTCAAATGCTGTCCTTTGGATCTTAGGTTCATCATGCCCTAATAACTATTCTTGACCTAGTTGGCCACTATATTTTCTTACCCTCCCCTCTATTCACTCATTCTCTTACTTGTCCTCTTTAGTCTATCACTCGTGTAACTATTTAGCTGAAATCCTATGCCACTGATCCTGCCTTCCATCATTTTTATTCCTTACAGCCGCCTTTCACCAAGGTGTAGAATATCCTCAACATCTCTACCATACCATTCCCATATCCAGCTCTGCATCTACCATCTCATATTGCTCCTCATCTAATTCTTCTACCTCTTCAATGATCGCTTCTAGTACCTCTACTTTATTGTCTTCTACCACGTACCTTACAAAAAACTTTTTAATCCGATCTTCTGTAAATATCCCTTTAAGCTCGGTTCCATACAGCTCATTCAGGAGATACGTTCCTCTCTCCCCTATCTCCTTTATTTTATATGGGCCTAACGACTTGTTCTTTAGTTTCTGAGACCATTGCTTATCAAGCGAGCTATTGTATAGAAGTACCATATCCCCTATTTCTATAGTCTGGACTCTCTTCTGGCGGTTCTTGTCATAATAGGCCTTTTTACGTAAACAACTCTTGCAGGCATTTTCTGGAGTTTCTTCTATGTCTGCTTCCATCCTCTCAAGTTGTCTTGCTGTTGCCGCTAGTAAGTCGGCAGTAGTTTTCACGTTTCTCCCCTCAATTATGGTCCAACTCAATGGATAGAGTACTACAGGAAGAACATAGTCTTGTCCAAATACTAGCCTGTATGGGGTGAATCCAGTTGAAAGTCTTGTAGTGATCCTATTAGCCCACCCAATGAAAGGTGGGTTCTTTACCCATTTTGGTCCAAGTTTGGATAAACCATCCATTATCTGTTGATGTCCTCTCTTTATTACCATGTGCGGCTGGAGATGATAAGAAGTGACCCAAGAATTCTAGGCACAATGCTTATCTATCAGCACCTTTATAATCTTTTTGTTTCCTGGACCGTATTCGTTGGTAATCATCTTTAGGATTCCGAATCGAACAATCTTTTAAGCGTACAAACACCGTTACACTCTTGAAGTCCCCATTCCGCAACGCCTTTGTCTCTATCTATGCTGATAGGAGTACTCGCATTGGTACTATCTTAGAAAATCCTTTATTTAATGTGATATATAGCATATCTAGTCCAACTCTTTGCCTTAGTGGATTAGCTAATATTGGGTGTCGTTCCTCCATTACTTGAATTGGTGATCGTTTCTGACATTCCTTACATGTCTTCAACCACTTTTCAACATTCTTGTAGGGCCCTTACCACCAATATCTTAAGGCGACATTCTTGTAGGACCTCTTTTTCCCTCCATCACCCCTCTCATTATGAAGCTGACTCAATATGTACTTCTGTTTATTTTGATCCCAAATGACTGTCCTTGTAGGCATACATAATTAGCCCTTCGAAGACCAGTTAGCATGACAGGCAAGCAAATCGATTCATTGATGCTATATGCCTTATGATTTTTAGTCGAGGAAGGACAATTATTTTGGGGAGCGGTTAAATATCTTGTAACCTTTTTAATCTCATCCAGTATTGTCTGATCGTCATCTTCCATGATCTCATCCTCATTATCCCTTTCTTCTTCCGAATCAATCTCATTCACTAACAGATCAGCATCCATTTCTTCTTCCAGTTCTTCAACTCCTTCTTCTTCCTCTAAGTCTTCAACTGATCTTCTTCTACAAGATAGTCCATCCGGGCCTCCATGCCTTTTTCCTGCTATGTGCTTAATTTCAAAAGAAACTATCCTGATTCAGGCTAGCCATATGTTCTCTACCAAGGCTAGTAATTCTGAAGGTGGCTGATTTAGCTGGTAAACCAGAGTCTTTGTGTCAATTTTCACTAAAAATCCGACTCTGTAGAGGTATATTCTCAGCTTTTTTAGTGCCTTTAATAACCTGCGACATTTTAGATTGCGAGCATCATATTTCATTTCGGCTTCTGTTCAAATACCCAATTCAAAGTGTGCCAGATGTTGTTTCCCTGTTTTTGGCTCCTACTCCTATAAGATTGCCCCCCATTCTGATAATGAGGAGTCCACGGATAACACCATTTTTCCTTCTAACTCGTAGTCAATAGGGTTCAAGGCTAGAGCAATAGTTAATGCCTTCTTTAATTCATCCATCAGTATCTGTTGTTCTTTCAACCCATAAAATTCCACATCCTTTCCCCTAAAGCGAAAGAGATGTTCAGCAATTATCAAGAAGTCCTTAATCCATATCCTATAATATACGCAATACTCTAGGGGTGCCCTAATATCAAAAAAATCAATACAAGGAGGCCAATTGGTAATCTTTTGAGTATTTGTTTCTTCTGAGGTTCTCCTATCGATTCCAGATACGTAGCCAATAATCTTCAACTGTTCCATTAAAAACTCGCTCTTTGCTCCTAATTTGGTTTGTCTAGCTCTTTCGATGGCAGCCATCACCTCCTCAATTGAGACGATAGCTTCAAGAATGTATCTTCTTATCCCTAGCACGACCTTAATGGGCTTCCCGTTTAAGTCTAGAAATAAGCTTCTGGTAGGTGGCTTGACTTCTATGTCATCGATGAATGGCTTTCCTCTCTTGGCTGAGATTTGATTCTTTAAAATCTTCTTCATTACCCTGTCAAAGACATGTACCCCGTTAGTGTATCCTTGACGTAAAGTTGTTATTCTTAATAGGCCTAATGGAGTTTGGAAGGCTGTCAAATCTCTCCAGATCTCAGCTAATACCCTCTGGTCATACCCTGAGAATAAATCTAGTAAGGATGATACCGGAAATCCTGCAAAGTCTTCCCTATATTCTTCTGCTGATGGAGGTAGACTCACATCTTCGATAGTAACTGTGTTCAACATTTGGGCTGCATTATGCAATCGATATCCCTTATCTTCCTTAGGTACCAGAAACCAAGGGTTGTGGTATGGGCTACAACATCTTTCCAATAAGCCTCATTACAACTTTTTCCAATTGATCTCGATAACCTCTCCTTCTAAAGCTTTCGAAACTTTAAAATTGGCTAATTGCTAGAGTTCATAGGCAATAGTTAGAATAACATGTGAAGGCTCAAATTCCACTTTAAAGACTCCTTTCTCAATAAAATGGAATGCGATACGCTTCGCTCTATTAAACAAAACTTCGTTTAAGACATCTTACTCTTCGTTCGTAATCCCTTTCCCTATTTGCAACATCTCCATGCGCTCCAGAGTCAGCCTAAACCCACCCTCGATATGCGAAAACTTAGAAATTAAACATAGATATTTCTTATTCTCTGGACAAGGAAGACCTTACAATAGCTTCTTCCAATTCTTACTTCCTTCCAGCTTAATACCTTCCATATGTTGCTAATTTGCTACGGGAATTTTGTCCTTTTTGCACTTGCACAAGATTCGAGCTTCTAAAAATTTCCTCTGAGTTCGATCCCTATCACTCGCGTAGCTTTTCAGCTGTAATCCTACACGAGTGATCTTGCCTTCAATTATTCGGCCATCACCCTTCTCTGAAATTGCTTTCACGGTAAAAACTTCTCCCTAATCATCAACATGCACTTCCTCGTAGGCATCACTCACGTAGTCTTTTTCTTTACCATTACGCGAGGGATGAGATTTTCCTTCTTCCTTGTCTTTTCCTTCTAACTTCCCATATACTTTTGTTGGGCCAGACTCACTCCTATTCCTGTCGTAATGTCCTGATACGGAATAAAAAGTGACTGAATTCACTTTCTCATCATGAATGGTAGTATAACAACTACCATTATTCCCTATTATCATGCTTCGCTCGGACTAGTCTTTCCCAGGGCCTTTCTGGGATTATGTCTTGAGAGAGGTTCTCTATAATGAAGAACTTACATCTTGTTACAATTCCTCCAATAGTGACTTCAACGTGATGGCAAATACCACAAGCCTTCGTCCTTTATTTATTTGCCACTCCTACTGGCCAGTCCACTGTGAGATCGATAGGCAAGTCTAATTCCCTAAATACCTCTTTCGACATTAAAGAAAGTTCTGCTTCAGAGTCTATGAGCATCTCAAATTCAGTTTCTTCCACATGACCTTTGCAATTGGGTGAAGTGCATGCAAACAATTTCCGAAGACCTTCCTTCTATCGCACAGTAAAGGCCATTGCGTCTGGCTTATCTTCCTCCTAAGGCTCTTGTTCCTTAAATGGTAGAACTCGCTTTCCGCCAAACTATTCCTGGATCATTTCTGGTGAAATAGTAAGTAGGTCTCGAACAGTAACTCCTCGTATCAGGATGTCGAATGTCCTTTTTGTAAGCTCATCGATATTAACTGTACCACGCAAGCTAATCCATACTTTCTCTTATTTAGGCTCATTATCTTTGTTAGACTTCCCTCCTCGTTTAAGAATCTTAGGTGATCTATCTGGATTGAAGAGCTGCTTAATTCGTTGAATATTATCCCATTCATCTCCTCTATCTGTAACTCATTTTTCTTCAACTTTAACTTTAAGTTCCTTTTAAGGCTTATAAACCACTAGCTCACCATTGATCTTTTCAGCTCCTTCGACTATATTGCAGAATACCCTCGCCTTGGAATCCTCATCAAATATTGTCTGGACATGAGATAGATTCCCTTCAGTTATTAGCATGTGCTCTTATACCTACTCTTTGTGCCATTTAATTCTTCCTTCTACCTCTTGTGGAATAGGGACGAGAATAGCATCTCCGACACCTTATGGACCCATATAAGTGAATCTGCCTCTCTAATGAACTTCTCCTATTGCAATTGCATGCTTGAGATCCTGGCATTCCACCTTTCGATTCATTAACCTGTCCCAATAGCAACCTCGAATACGGTTCATCTGAGCACGCTGGTTCAGCAGGTACTCTCTGTTCCTGTATTAGCGTGGCGGATAGTACAGTGCAGGCGCATGCGCAGTTGCAGGTGGAGGTACTTTAGTGAAAACATCCCTTAAAAAGCCTAGTTTATTTTTAAATCTTTTCTGTGCTTCTACTTAACTTAGTTTCAAGTCCTTCATCATCTTCATGACTTTGTCCAATGGGCTATCCAATCTTACCCTACTTAACAAGGTGTAAGGAAGTGATATTCTCAGTATGCTGATCTATCACCACCATACAACTTACCCTGAACCAACATCTACTATGTAATTTCTTACTAAGTTATACTAAC
>Ga0307511_10007399_pt1 | contig 11049 bp, 6 predicted proteins | sample 13_EM_MG_FD_200266 | JGI IMG/M metagenome (GOLD analysis project Ga0307511, IMG submission 200266) | Populus trichocarpa ectomycorrhiza microbial communities from riparian zone in the Pacific Northwest, United States - 13_EM | ecosystem: Host-associated > Plants > Roots > Unclassified | place...
TTTTCCATTTAATCCCCTTTTAATATTTCTAGATTTATTGCTTCTTGATTCACTAACATTTTCCTTTCCATTCCCAAATTTTCCGACGAATGTCATATGTTAATGTTGAAGGATAATTCCTTTAAAAATATCGATACCAATTAATTGATACCATCAACTATTCTCCATAAGATTACTAATCAAATCTTTTCTTCCCAAAATCTTGGGATGGTAATGCCAATACTAATGAATCTTATTAGCATCATTAGTAGACCTTACCAGGACTGACTAATCAAGTTTGTCGTAAATACTGATATCAATGCAGCCCATTGATATCATTAACTATTTTTAACCCGAAATAGTTAATCAACTCTCAATAACACTTTGGGATATCTTTGAAAATGCCGATGTAAAAAATTCTTGACATCATTAGCTTTCATAATAGAAATAACTAATCAAGTTTCATGAAATTATCAATATCGACGTCTCTTATCGATATCATTAACTATTCTTAACTCGAATAGTTAATCAAGTTCAGTATCTCATTCTCTAGAATGGTCATGCCGACGTTAATAAACCCTACTAACATCATTAACATCTCATACTTGGGACCGACTAATCAAATTCAAGAAAATTGTTGTCAATAAAGTTCATTAATATAGTTCACCATTCCTAACCAGAACAATTAGTCAAGTCTGTTTTCATTTCTCATTTATTTCATTTGATCGTTTCTCCTTTTAGCAACATCAATATGTATACAATCCAAGAATTAAACAGATTTTCATAGTTACATATATTTAAGAAAGGTATATGTATAGGACACCTACCTGTTGTAGAAGCTCGACTTGCACTCCTTTATTGCTGTTGTGCCTCTCCTATTGTCCCTTCTAAATTAACAGACATACCACATTATTTCTTATTGAAGTTACATTTCTCATAATAGTAATAATAACAACAATGTTGACTTTCTTTTAACAATTGTTTCCTTTACATTTGTGTTTCCTATTACATCCTTTAAGATCATTGTTCTTTATTTAATCATAACTAACATCACAAATTTGATTTTGAACACAATTTATTTTATTTTGAATGCTAAGGCACGACACTACATATTTTTTGAAGGGAAGGAAACCCAATTATGCCCCTAACATGACTAAATTTCCCGTTTTGATAACTTGTCAAAACTACCAGTAGAGGTTGCAGCTCGACCTCTTCTCAGATATATATATATATATATATATATCTGGAGTTCTAGAGCTTCAATTTGAGCGAGGTCAGGCTCGTTGGAAAGCTAACATCATTGGCTATAACTTCTATGAGGAAACATTTCCTATATTTTTATCATTTTTAGGCTCGAATTGTCTCTGGAATCAGGGTGATGAATCTGTCTAGTTTTCGTCAATGGTTTAAATGAAACTTTAATATTCTCATTTGTCCTCCCTCTTCTCTCAAGAAAACCATTTTTAAATATGACCTCCCAAAGATCATTTAAGCTAATTCACCTTTTTTTGTGTAAAGTGGTAAAAAAATTATTTCAAGAAACATACGCATTATTGGATTCCATATTTTCCTACATTTCACAACTCCTCCTAAGTCAAGCCATATACCATAAATTATAACCAATAGACTCATTTCTACCTTAGATAACACACGCATTCGATTTATAAAATTCCTTTACTATCAAATTATTGTGCTTTACTTATGAATAAACTTTCTACTACACCTAATTTACCCATTATTAACACGTGAAATCTCAAAACTCCTTTCTCCCCTCTTAATCTTGCCTTGGCCGAAACTTAGCCTAGGGGAACCGGGTTCCCTTCTCCTTCTCATGCAATCATTTATCTTATTTAGTCACTGTTCACATTATGACAACACATCATAATGACTTTATCAAGAAAATTATAAATTCTTCTCATCCTATTCATTCTCGTAATGGACGGCCACTTTTGTTCCCTTAACCATTGGTTTTTCTTTGGTATTTTTATATGATTTCATGTTCAAGGTAATTTACAATACTTTAATTAATCCAATTTCAACAAATTCTACATTTCCCTAATTTTACTCAAGAATCCTAATTTTAATTCAAGATTAGTACACAATTCCTAATCGAATTTAAATTGCTTTTTACAATTAGGTTTAGGGCTCCTTACCTAGTGATAATTTGGATTTCGATTCCTAATCGGTTGAAAAATTTCAACTCCTCCCTCTTTGCATGCAGCCGACCCTTTTCCTCTCTTCCCCTCACAATTTCTTCACTTGTTTCTTACTAATTCCCTTGCTTAAAGATGTTTTCCCTACCAAGTAATTTAGAACTTGTATAGACTTGACAAATCTTGGTGTTTTTCTCTCAAATTTTGGTGGAAAAATATGAAATTCTTCCCCTCCTATTTGTCTCTATGCTGCCGGCCTCATGAAGGAGAGAATGAGGTATTTATAGTCTCATTCTTTTAAATTACACTTTGGCCCCATTATTTCTTCTTTTTACAATTTGAGTTGTATTTCTTTTTTTTTCTTTTAAAATCCCCCCTTAACAATTGAATTTATTTGGTTTTCCATACATTTAACCTCACATTCTTCACCATGATGTTAATTTAAAGTTTTTTTTCTATATTATTTTTAATTTATGTAAAAATTTATTCTCAGTGTTTACAATAAAGATATGTTTTAAAAACACCATTATGTAAAGAAAACACAAGAGTTCTAAAGGAGAATAAGTTTACAGAAAACATAAGTGCAGAAAAATAAATAAAAATTATAAAGAAAGCAATAAAGAAAATAAAAGCGATAAAACCCTTTAGGAAAAGAAAAAAGAAGAAGATATATTACAAGAATCTAAATATGCAGGGCTGACCCTCATTAAGGGTAGTATTTGGCCCTATTTATATTGTTATAGAGATTAAATCTTACATGTCTAAGTAATTCTAATCCTATATATATAATCTTACATGTCTATATATATAGGCTTATTAAATTCTAATACAATCTAAATTCATCTTATATTGATATACACATGAATTATAGTATAATCTCTGATTTCTAGTTAATTATTGTGTTGAGTATTTTCGTTTTGAATAAGACTGTATATCTCTAATTATACGTACTTTCAAACTCTATTGGTCGATCATTTTTTCTAGTTGCTTGGTTGATAGGTTGACTGCTTCTTCAACACTTTTAGTTAATTAAGGACTTTTCCAGCTTGGTCAATTCTTTTAATTCTCAATCAATTTTAACTTGTTTCCTCTATTTTATGGTGAACAATCAATGTTCTCTTTGCTTAACATATGTATATTTATTTTAGATGTAAAAAGTTGCCTTGTGTTGCTTTATTTCTCAAATGAAGGAATATTAACCTTATCGTACTTGTATTAAAATCAATCGATCAAATAAACAAAGTATGATGTGGCAAATAATATTGTTCGATCAAATAAACAAAGTATGATGTGGCAAATAATATTGTTCACCTAAAATCAGTTGATTATGTTTTAAAATATGTCTAACATGTCAAACTCTTTAGTTAATCAATTTAATTTAAAAACTATATATGTTTTGGAATTTGGGTGTGACGTTTAAGTTTCTTAACTTGCACTCAATTCTTCATCTTTTATATAACAATCCTCAAATCTTCTAAAAGCCTTGGAGATTTTTATATAAAGATTTAATCAAGAACCCTAAACACCTTTTTTCCTATTAAAAACAAGAATGACAACCTCAAGCTTTAACTCTATTAAAATCCATGATTATTTGGCATTACCATAACCTTAGAGATTTCTTACCCAATGTAAACTAGTTTATTATTAATGCTACACCAAGATATATGAGTGGAGAATATCTTAACCTGTTTATAAAAAAGTGTCACAATAAGCAAAAGATTACCACTTTATTCTAGATATTAAGAAAAAAAAAATCCCTTTTAGCATAACCATGAAAATCTCAAAACATAGATCAAGCCATTCTAATATGGCCAAGCATTGTCCTTATCAATTAGATGATGAAGTAGGATAAAAGAAAGTTTTGGTGAATAATGAAAGCGTTAAAAAATCTTTGATATTATTCAGTTAACCATAATCATCACCACCTAAAAAGAGTTATTAGTCCCTCTTTTTCTATTTCAATCAAAACCTAACAACCTCTTTTTTTTTTTTTTTTCAGGTATGAGATGCAAACTATTACTTCTCATATCCTGGCCTTAATAGGAGGTTTATATATAGTAGGTGAAGAGCTTTGCACTTTCATCTAAATTTCTACAAGCCTTTTCAAATACTTGTTGTTGAATGTTCATGAATTCGATGTATTACTGGGGGAAAAAGGAAAGAAAAGAGAAACTTAACCTTTCATACAAAATATATAGCCTTCTTATTGTACAGTTCTTGACAAAATTCAAGCCTTGTTGAAGTTCTTCTTTAACGTGGATTCTCTTACTTCGGCTGACCTTAAGTAGAGCAGGCCTTAGGCTGAGCTAAGAAGACTCAAGGGAGCTGAGCTAGCAACATCTGACTCGTATTTGGGCCCGACATAAAAACCATATCAATTGATAATTAAACCAAAATATTTTCTCTTACTTTAGTTCAAGTTTCAACATGTCCGTTTTGATACATCACTAGTTCATAACTTGTGCTTACAAAAATTATTTGATTTGATTTGATTTATTGAACAACACCATTTTTTAATAATGAGATTGTAACATATCAGATGACACCATTTTAAAAAAAATATTGGGAGGACAACATGTCGAATTAACTCGGATCAATTTTGATTAACCTGCAAAACTTACAACGCAAGTCATTAGATCATAATAATCTCATTGAAAGAAAACCAAAATAAATTATGAAGCCTAATTCCCAATAAGCTAAAATGTCGAGGGAATATATATATACACATTCAATTTAAAAAGAAAGACAAAATAAAAGCAGTCGATTCGCTAAAACTACAACTTGAGTCATGAGAATATATTACCTTATAGAAAGAAGATTTAAAAGCATTATGAAACTCAACTTTTAACTAACTCATTATTGAAGGACAAAATTGAAAAGAAACAATTAAAAAAAACCAATTCGAATCAATCTAGGTTAACTTGGCAAACTCATGACAGGGTCATGAGACTAGGATAACTTAATAGAAAACAAATTAGTAAAAATCACAAAGTTCAACTTCCAACCAATTAAACTCGTGACCTGGGTCATGAGAATGAGATTACTCCATAAAAAAATGAAAAATTATGAAGACTAGCTCTTAACCAACCCAATGTTGAATGACGAAATCGAAAAAGAAACAATTAAAAAAACAAAAAAATCCTAATCAACATGGGTTAACTTGGAAAACATGAGACCTGAGTCATGAGACTGGGATAATTTAACAAAAAGAAAATAAAAAAATAATCATGAATTCTAATTCTTAATAACTAAATTCATCACCTGAGTCATGAGAAAGAGATTACCCCATACTAAGCAAATTGTAAAAAACTCTGAACCCCAACTCTTAACCAACTCATTATTGAATGATGAAATTAGAAAACAAACATTTAAAAAAGAAAAGAAAAAAGAAACAACCTGGGTTAACTTGAAACCCAGGTTATGAGATTGATATAATTTACAAGAAAAAAAATAAGAAAAAACCATAAAGTCCAATTCTTAACCAACTAAATATTGAAGGCCAACATTAAAAAAAAAAAAAACCCATATCAAACCTTGTTATGCCTTCAAACACATGATTTAGTTCATAAGACTTGGATTACCTCAAAGAAAGAAAATAAAACAATTATAAAGGTGAATCATCTTCTAACCAATCAAATGTTGAAAGATAAAATTAAAAAAATTACAAACATTAATTAAAAGAATGATGATCAAAATTGATATAAGAGCAAACTTTACAAAGCGAGGCATGAAAACAGAGGCAAAGAGAGAGAAAAGAGAAAGAAAAGAAGAATGGGCCGCCAACGACACATTGCCACTTGACTTGCACCATTTGCTACCCCATTGTGTAGCCCTTGTTGAGACGATTCAAAATACATGGTGGAACACCATTTTTTGTGGTCAGAGGATGAAACATGCGCCTCCACAACACAATGATCTCTTCATTCTCTAGCGAGTGCAACACAAGCTCAAGTATTACCCCAATTGCATGTCCAATTTCATCACTGCTCTTGTTTTAGCTCCAGTCCTTATTATTTTAAATTAGTAAAATTGAATTTTATTTTGCAAAATCAAACATTAACCATGTGCCAAAAATCTTTCTTGACTTTGCGAGATCCTAACATATTGGCCACAAAAAAAAAAACCTTCAAGTCCAATCCTAAATAAACTTAATGTGAAATGATTAAGTTGAAAAAAAATATTAATAGACAAAAAAGAGGGTTCAACCTTCCCTTGTCCATACATTTTAGTCCATGATTCCAGCAAGAAAAAGGAGTTGAATATTTATCAATTATTCAAATCCAATCCCCGTAGCTTTAAATGTTTTAAATCAATAAAATTTAATTTAATTTTTGCAAACCGTGCATCAATCGAGCAAAGATTTTTTTTAACACTGCGAGACCCCCTAGTTTATGACTAACCATTTTGTTCATTTCTTTTTTATTAGGGTTTTAGATGTAGACTTTAATATTTGGAGGATGTAAAACTACACAGTAGAGTACACCCTTAGGTATTAAAAATACAAAATGTAAAATAAATTCGATACTAAAATTTAGACTTTAGAATGATTAGGATTTAACCTGATAAGGTAGAGACTTCCTCATGAAGAGAGATCTGCCTTAGACCTTAGAAAAAGACCAACGAATAGAAACTTGACTTAGAAAAACAATCAAACAACAATGCAACTTACCTTAGGTGGGGTTCACTAGGGGTGATGCGTCTTCTCCTTACACAACCAGTCCCTTACCCAAACTCTCGCAAACCATAGGTTTCTAATAACCATAATACTAGGTGGCGACTCCTAAACCTTAATCATAATTTTATTATTAAACTCAAAACCATTTCCTTTTCCATTCAACACCACACCTAGCTTAGGAGTGAGGCACGTTTAAAGCGCACCAAGACCAATGCCATGACTACGTCGTTCCCCCACGTGCGACAAATTCGATGTATTACTGGAAAAAAAGGAAATAAAAGAGAAACTTAACCTTTCATACAAAATATATAGCCTTATTGTATTGGATATGCAAAAACCTTATATGCTTCGACCGAAGGTAGGAAAACTGTTATAGGACCTTTTGTATTAAGCCATATCTATAGGGTATTGGAGAATGCTAGGATAAATATGAAGATTACTATTTTATAATGAAAAACAATATTTATAGAATCTAAAAACAACTTGTCCTTTCATTTTATAAGTTTTCTTTTATATATTTTGGAGGTTAATTCTAGTTCTTAAGTATTTATGATTTTCATTCGTATAGATGAATCATGCAAAAACAATTGATCCATCTAAAATTTAATAGAAAAAACAACTTGAAACATGAGAAAAACAAAGTTTTAGGACAAAAAACAAACACCTAAAACTATAGTGACAAGAAAATGTAGAAATAAAAAAACCTTTGGCGACTAAATTGAACTTTTATGAAAACCACAAAGACTAAATTAAGCTTTTCACAATATCCAAGGACTGTCACGTGAGAAAAAAAAAAGTTTAAAGATAAAAGGCAAATACCTAAAACTATATAGATAAAAAATGTGAAATTCAAAAATTTTAGGGAACAAATTGAACTTGTTTAAGATTTCAGGGACCAACTTAAAGAAATAAAGATTTACGATCAAAACATAAGCAAATAAAATTTTAGGGATGGAAATGTAAAAAAATGTAAGTCTTAGGGACCTAATTGAAACTCTACCAAAACTTAAAGGACTAAATTGAACTTTTCTTAACGTTTATGAACTCAAACACAAAGAAAATAAAATCTTAGGATCTAAAGGAAAATGCCTAAAACTATAGGGATGAAAAATTTAAAATTTAAATAAATTAAGGACCGAATTAAACTTCTTTTAAAACTTCAAGGATCAAATTAAATTTTTAAATATTGCACCATCGAGTAACATTGCAATCCATAATAAATTGTGTTTTGTTGCATTGTACCAGATGCTATGGTAAAGGTAGCAAATATTCTAGTTTAACTGTAATAAATATTGTTAGTAATTTTAGAAAAATCTCTCTCGTGTTGTAGTCTATCAATCAAAGATGTGTTGTAATGGATTTGAACATCTTTTGCAAAGCTATGCTAGCTATGGATTTGAACATGATTCCTTAGTTGTGGAAGTTGTTCAAAGAAGACAAGAGACCTTTGGGTTGTGAAACTACTGTTCCAACTTTTAGGGTCCATAAATCCGTTTCTCGTTTACATTGTATAGGATGCTGTCCGAGCTGGGTTTTGGTTCCCATTATTTATCGACCTCTAGCCCATGGTCCCTGAGATTATAAATCTTTGATGTAAAGCGTGTCCGAGGTGCAATATACAGACAACTCTGGACAAACTTCAAGCCCTGCTGAAGTTCTTGTTTAATATAGATGCTCTTACTTCGGCAGTCCTTAAGCAGAACAAGCCTTAGGCTGAAGCTAAGAAGACTTAAGGGAGCTAAGCTAGCAACATGTAACTTGTATTTAGGCTCGACATATAAACCATATTGATTGATAATTAAACCAAATATTTGCTCTTACTTTAGTTCAAGTTTCAACATGTCCATTTTGATACATCACTAGTTTATAACATGTGCTTGAAAAAGTCATTTGATTTGATCTATCCATCCATTAATTTACATAATTTATTTAAAAACTAGTGGCATAAAAATTTGATTACCTCAAAGAAAGAAAAAAATATTATAAAGGCGAATCCCTCAACTAATCGAAAGTTGAAAGATAAAATTAAAAAATAAATAAAAATACAAACATTAATTAAAAAAATAAGGATCGAAATTGATATAAGAGCAAACTTTACCGAGCAAGGGATGAAAACAGAGGCAAAGAGAGAGAAAAGAGAAATAAAAGAAGAATGGGCCCCCAACAAAACATTGCCACTCGACTTGCACAATTTGCTACCCCATTATGTAGCCCTTGCTGAGACGATTCAAAATACACGTTGGAACATCATTTTTTGTGGTCAGAGTATAAAGCATGTGCCTCCACAACACGACAATCTCCTCATTCACTGGTGAGTGCAACACAAGCTCAAGTCTTGCCCCAACTGCTTGTCCAATTTCATCCCTGTTCTTGTTTAATTTCTAGCCTTAATTGTTTTAAATCAGTAAAATTAAATTTTATTTTACAAAATCAAGTATTAACCATGTGCCAAAAATCTTTCTTGACTTCGTGAGATCCTAATATACTGGCCACCGAAAAAAACCTTCAAATCCAATCCTAAATAAACTCAATGTGCAAGGAATAAGTTGAAAAAATATATTAATAGACCAAAAGAAAAGGGTTCAATCTTTCCCTGCCCATGCATTTCAGTCCATGATTCTAGCAAGAAAAATGAGTTGAATATTTATCAATTATTCTAATCCGATCGTCATAGCTTTAAATGTTTTAAATCAATAAAATTTAATTTATTTTTTTTGCAAACCAAGCATCAAAGGAGCAAAGATTTTTTTTGACATTACAAGACCCCTTAGTCTAGGCATCCAAAATAAACCACTAAGTCTAACCCCAAATAATCACAACATTAATAAACCAAACAGAGAAAATTAAAAATTGAAGGACCAAAAAAAATAAAATTGCCAAAAACTATTCCAATTCCCTATGTTTTCTATCTTGTATTATAGTGAAAATGCTACATTCTTTAGTCTTTTTTTTTATAATTGTAATTATAATTGTAATTCTTTAGTTGGATACAAGTGAGCCAGCCATTAATGGACATGGGCTTTGTGTGTGCGCCAGGCCCCTTTTCCCCTCCTTTTGATACATGTTTTACACCTTCGTGATGATTTTTTTTTCTCATCTAACCTGGTAATTATTACTAGTAATCAGATCTTGTAGGCTAGGCTGTTCAATATTATTTCATAATTGTTTAGAAACGTGATAGTAATTTCTTTTTAAAATATTTTTTTATTTAAAAATATATTTTTTATATTAACAAATAAAAATGATTTAAAAACATTGAAAAAATAATTTAAAATAAAATAAATCAAAAAACAAAAAAAACATGGAATCAATATTGAACATTGATATGTGATTTTACCACCACAAAAGCTAGTGAGTGATATGTGATTTGACGTTAATGGAGTACGAGCAGCGTTTTTCCAAAAACAAATAACTAATGTCCGGTAATTATTTAGGGGCATAAGTAGGAAGCACGTGCAGGAACGTGAAAGAAAAAGTAAAAAAAAAAAAAAAAAAAAAAACCCTCCTAGAAATAGAATGACAACATTCAGGCGGACACATGACAAGGGATTCCATCCAAGCAGCTAGTTTTGTCCCTACCTCTTTCTTTCTTTTAGACATTTGCACCACCTCCACCGAACTCAGAACGAATTATATATTCACTTTAATTTTACTTTTTAATTATTGATTTGAAATCATTAAAAATTTATATAATTATTAATTTCATGATTCGTAAAATTAATCGAGTTACATGCAAGTTATTTTAAATATTTATATTAATAAAAACAATTATATATTCACCTTTTTGAATAATTCTCATCCAAATGCTTGCCGGAATATGTTCCTTCATGCTGTTGGTAAAAGAAAACACGACACTCAATGATAAATCCGTAGTTTTCGTAGATAAAATGATTTTGTGTATTAACGATTCAGCTCCTGCGTGCATCAACCTAACACATTATTTGTTTTTGCATTTAAAAAGAAATAATTTATTTATTTAAAATTAATATATTTTTAATATTTTTAGATAATTTTGATGTGCTGATCTCAAATATAATTGTTATAAAATAAAAAAATATTATTTTGATATATTTTTAAATAAAAAAACATTTTAAAAACTAATAAATAATAATTTTGTGAGATTATGAAAGATATTTAAGGAATTCCGTTTTGGATTTCTGAGAAAGCTGATGGAGTTTTTTCCTTTGCTTTTCTTTTCCTCCTGGATCATCGTTAACATCATCATCTCTCTCTCTCTCACTT